>ERZ1106963.988-NODE-988-length-37908-cov-6.965894_pt1 | contig 37908 bp, 33 predicted proteins | sample MGYA00403681_ERZ1106963 | MGnify/ENA primary metagenome ERZ1106963 (study PRJEB35170, sample SAMEA104062407) | human gut metagenome | biome: human gut; feature: human-associated habitat; material: faeces | place: Denmark | collected 2012-05-03 ...
CATATTCCACACAAAGCGCTATGGAAACAGTGTTTTATTTCACTGTCTCTCATAGAGGGAGCATATCAGTCTGCCGCGGTCTGCTCCAGCTTGTCAAAGAACCTCGCCACTGGCGATGTTTTTCTGCTATAATAGAGAAACAGATAAAACGCCAGTCCTCGTGTTTTAAGAACTGACGTTCTTTGACAAGCTGGAGAATCGGCAACAGTCAATTGACTGTTGCCGGTCCTTGCTCTAAGCGGTTATTTGTTGTCCTTATGCGTGTTCGCCACTTCCGGCGGGCTTTTGAGGATCACTTTTCTTCGAACTCGGTGTTCTTATAACGGCTGTAAGCCACGACGATCCGGCGGTTGGGCTCGGTGCCGGTGGAGTACGTCGTCACATCGGGATAATCCTGCAGCGCGGCATGAATCACATGGCGCTCATAGGCGTTCATCGGCTCAAGGGTGATGTTCCGGCGGTACTTGGTGACCTTGCCGGCGACCTTCTGTGCAAGCCGCTGGAGCGATTCCTCGCGCTTGAGGCGGTAGTTCTCCGCATCGACGTTGATGCGCACACGCTTGTTCTGGCCGCGGTTGACCGCGTAGTTTGCAAGGTGCTGGATCGCGTCGAGCGTTTCGCCGCGGCGGCCGATCAAAATGCCGAGGTTCTCGCCGACGAGGTCGACCGAGTAGCTCTCGTCCGCCGTCTTCATCGCGTGCGGCACAGCATCGGAGCCCATGTGCTCGAGAAGTCCCTTGATGAACTGCTCGATGCGCTCTTCCGTAGAACCGGGCTCCGCAGGCGTGTAGACCTTAGGCTCTGCCGGGGCAGCCTCCTTCTTGGGCTGCTGGGGCTTCGGCTGGCGCGGCTTCTCCTGCCGGGGCTTATTCTCTTTCGGCTGGCGCGGCTTCTCCTGCCGGGGCTTTTCCGTGCGCTCAGGCTTTTCGGCCGTGGGCTTGGCGCTTGCGCGCTGCTCAGCCGGGCGCTGCATGGGAGCGGCTGCGGGCGCGATGACCTTCGGGGCGTTTGCGGCCTCCGCGGGCTTTTCGCTCACGGACTTTTTGGGCTTGCTTCTCGACGCGCTCGACAGGGCGGGCGCAGGCGCGGCGGGCTCGTCTGGCGCTTCATAGGTCAGCTTGACCTTCGCGGGCGACGCGCCGATACCGAAAAAGCCGGACTTCGGGGTCTCCAGAATCTCAACGGACACGCTGTCACGGTCCATGCTCAGTTGGGTAAGACCTGCTTCAATGGCAAGATCGATGGTCTTGCCGGTCGCGGTAATAAATTTTTCCATAGTTTACTCCTCGTTCTCTCCGGAAGAGGCTTCCTTCTGCGCGCCGCGCTTGCCATAGTGGTCCGCCTGATACGCGCGGCCGCGGCAATAGGGACGCTCGGCAATGCCGGACAGCGGCTTCTTTTCGTCCTGTTCCAGTTCCGGATTCTTCTTGGCGGCGTACTCTCTGGCCGCCTTCTCTGCCGCTTCCTTCTCCTGCTGGCGGAGCTTTTTCTTGCTCACGTTATCCGCGAGAATGCCGTCGGGGTTCTGCTCGCGGCGAAGCTGGCGTTGACGCTCCTTTTCCGCCTCTTCGGCGCGGCGAAGCGCAGCCTTTTCCTGGCGGACAGCGTCTTCTGCGTCATAGACTTTGCGGTAGTGTTTGGTGAGGATCACGTCCTGGGCGGTTCCGAACACGGCCTGCGCGATCCAGTAGATCGAGATAGCGGCCGGCATCGAGAAGCCGATCCAAAGCGACATCAGCGGCATCATGATCATCATCGACGCGTTGGTCTGGTTTGCCATCTGCGCGGCATTCTGATCGACCTCACCGTCTGCGTTGGTCGCGACCTGGTTGTTCATCTTCTGGCTGATGAACATCGAAAACATCTGGAACACACCGGAAAAGACCGGGATCAGGAACAGACCGATCTCGCTCCAGCCTTCGCACTGCCAGAAGCGGAACGACGGGATGGCTGCGAGGTCCACACCGAGGAACGAGAAATCGATATCCTGCAATTTCGCGCTTGCCATAACGGCGACGGACTTGATGGCCTCTGCGAACTCGCCAAGATGACCGGCTGCGGCCAGCTGGGCATAGTACGTGTTCTTGCCAAGATCGACGCCGCTGGCCTGAATGAACGCAACGATGGCAGCCGACACCGAGCGCGAGTTGTGCAGCATATACGTGATCGGCTCACGGATGACGTAGTAGAGCGGGAAGAGAATCAGCAGCGGGATGAACGACCAGAGGCAGCCGCCTCCCATCGAGACGCCCTCTTCCTTATACATCTGCTGGACGGCCATCTGGGCTTTCTGGCGGTCGTCGCCGTATTTCGCCTCGATGGAACGGGCCAGCGGGGCAAGACGGGACATTTTGAGCATGCTCTTTTTGCTCTTGATGCTCATCGGAAGCAAAACGAGCTTGACGATCAGCGAGAACAAAATCAGCGCCACGCCGTAGTTGCTCGAGAAGACATACAGCCAGTCGAGCAGATAGCCGAACGGGACGCGGATGATATCGGACAGACTCGTGGTGTCCTTGGTTTCCGCCGCAGCCTGCTCGGCCGCAGCCTCGGGGCTCAGAGCTGCGGTTTCAGTAGCCGTAGTCTGGGCGGCATTGTTGCTGGAAACGCAGGCCGTCAAAGACAGGACCATGAGCAGCGCCAGCAGCAAGGCGAAGAATCTTTTCATGTTGAATCCTCCAAATTGTGGGGATGCCGGGGCAGGAGAGAGCTTCTCCTATGGCACCGGATCAAAGTAGTCGCCCTTATAAAAGGGGTTGCACCGCATCAGCCGTTTAAAAGCCAGCCATCCGCCCTTTAATGCGCCGTATTTCTCGATCGCCTCGAACGCATACTGCGAGCATGTCGGCGAGAACCGGCAGCGTCTGGGAAGGCCGGGGGAAATAAAGCGCTGGTAAAACCGGATGAGCCCGAGCAGCACCCGCTTCATGTGTCCCTCGTCTCCTCGCGTGCTTCCTGCGCATAAATGCCGAGCTTTCCGGCCAAACGCAGATAGGCCCCCTCCAGTTGCCGGTAAGGAGCCTGCATGGCAGCCGTGCGCGCGACCACAACGATATCGTAGCCCCGGGCAAACTGCCCCTCGTGCAGCCGGTAAATTTCGCGCAGACGGCGGCGCAGCCGGTTGCGCTCGACCGCGTGGCCAAGCTTTGCGCCGACGGTCAGGCCGATGCGGTTTCGCTTCGTGCCGTTTCTGCGGCAGTAGACGACGAGGTACCGGTTCGCGCAGGAATCGCCCTTATTATAGAGCCGGCGGAACACGTGATTGAATTTCAGGGAGCTGGAAAACTGCATAGACGCCTCCTTATGGCGCGCAGCGAAGTACATGCCGGGTAATAAACGGATGGGGCGAACAGAACTGCTTCCATTCACCCCTATGGCTCAAACTGAGCTGTATATGCGGTCATGGCTTACGCGGACAGCTTTGCTCTGCCCTTGGCACGACGGCGGGCCAAAACCTTGCGGCCGTTGGCGGTAGCCATTCTCTTTCTGAAACCATGCACTTTGGATCTCTGGCGCTTCTTGGGCTGATAGGTACGAACAGTCGACATTGTCTACACCTCCTGTAAAAATATGCTCAACAGCTGTGAAATCACAGCCGCAGCGAGACTGTTTGAAATGCCGGGAATCTCCCGGGGAACATACGATGGATATTATACCGGATAGCACACCTGTTTGTCAATTCTTTTTTGCCGCTTTTGCCAAAAAGCCGTGAAAACGCGCGGCTTTGCGGCGGCGGACGTTATTTTTTCTGGGCGAGGGGCTTTGATTTCTGCTGCTGCTCGAGAAGGAGCACAATGATGGAGTTCGACAGCATGAAGCCCTTCGGCGTAAGCCGCCATCTTCCGGAGACATTTTTGCAGAGGTCCTGCTTGGAGAGCTTCTGGAAAACCTCCTCCAGCGGCTCAAATGGCAGAAGGAAGGATTTTGTATACTCGCCTTCCTCCACGCCGTCGACCGTCCGGAGCCGCAGCATCAGATACTCTCCCGCGCGCTCGCGCATGGGAACCGTCTCGCACTCGGACAAGATCGCACCCTTGTTCAGAACGCCCTCCATATACTTTTCGATGTCCGGCGCGATGGTAAAGCGTTTTCCCGCAAAGTCGGACGCGGCGCAGGGACCGAAGCTCAAATATTCGTCTCCCGTCCAGTATTTCATGTTGTGCCGGCAGATGTAGCCGTCTTTTGCGAAATTCGAAATTTCGTACTGATGGTACCCAAACTGCTCGAGCGTTTCAACCGCGTAGAAATACATGTCCGCCTGCGCGTCGTCGTCCGGCAGGTTCGCGCACGAGCGGTACTCATAGAGCTTCGTGCCGGGTTCGACCTTGAGGCCGTAGCAGGAAATGTGGTCCGCCTTGAGGTCGATCACGTTCCGGAGCGTCTGCATCCACTGCTCGCGCGTCTGATTGGGAAGGCCAAACATCAGGTCAACCGAGACGTTATTAAAGCCCGCGCGCCTTGCCATCGAGACGGCCTGCTGTGCCTGCTTGTAGTTGTGCGGTCTTCCAAGCGCTTTGAGCTGCTCGTCAATGTCCGACTGTACGCCGATGGAAATCCGGTTAAAGCCCGCGCGCCGCAGCTGCGTCAGCATCGGAAGCGTCACGGAGTCGGGGTTTGCCTCGAGCGTCACCTCCGCGTCGCGGCTCACATCAAAGCGCCGGTCGATCTCGGCAAAGATCCGGCTCAGACCCGTCGCCCCAAAAAACGACGGCGTGCCGCCTCCAAAGTAGACCGTATCGACCTCGTAGCCAACGGCGCAGGGCGCGGACTCGCGGATGTGGGCGATGACCGCGTCGAGGTATCTTGTCATCAGCTCCTTGCTGCGCGCGCCGGGGATGGAGTAAAAGTCGCAGTATTCACATTTGCTGCGGCAGAACGGGATGTGGACATAGATGCCGAGGCTCTTTTTCCGGCTCTCGACGATCGGCATCCCGCCCACCGCGTGTACATTCTTATTCTTCATCGAGCTTCAACACCGCCATGAACGCCTCGGACGGCACCGCGACGGTACCGAACGTGCGCATGCGCTTTTTGCCTTCCTTCTGTTTTTCGAGCAGCTTCTTCTTTCGTGTGATATCGCCGCCATAGCACTTGGCGAGCACGTCTTTTCTCAGCGCCTTGATCGTCTCGCGGGCGATGATCTTGCCGCCGACGGCGGCCTGCACCGGAATTTCGAACATCTGGCGCGGGATATTTTCCTTGAGCTTTTCGCAGATCTTGCGCGCTCTGGCGTAGGCGTTGTCCGCGAACAAAATAAAGCTCAGCGCGTCGACGATCTCGCCGTTTAAAAGAATGTCGAGCTTTACAAGCTTCGACGGCCGGTAGCCCTCGAGCTCATAGTCCAAAGAGCCGTAGCCGCGCGTCCTCGATTTGAGCGCGTCGAAGAAGTCGTAGATGATCTCGTTGAGCGGCATGGAATAGTGGAGCTCCACGCGCGTGGTGTCCAGATATTTCATGTCCTTGAACTCGCCCCGGCGATTGGTGCACAGATCCATAATCGCGCCCACATATTCCGGCGGCGTGATAAGGTTCACCTTCGCGTAGGGCTCACGCGCCTCGGCAATTTCAGCCGGGTCGGGGTAATTGAGCGGCGTATAGACCTCAACCTCCGTGCCGTCCGTCTTTGTGATCTGATAGACGACGTTGGGCGCGGTCGTAATGAGATCCAGGTTATACTCCCGCTCGAGCCGCTCGAGGATGATCTCCATGTGCAACAGTCCCAAAAAGCCGCACCGGAAGCCGAAGCCGAGCGCGATCGAGTTTTCCTGCGTGTAGGACATGGACGCATCGTTGAGCTTGAGCTTTTCAAGCGCGTCGCGAAGGTCCTGATATTTAGAGCCGTCCGCCGGATATACGCCCGAGAAGACCATGGGCTGCGCCTCCTTATAGCCGGGAAGCGCTTCGGGAGACGGATTTTCGACGCTCGTAATGGTATCGCCGACTCTCGTGTCGGAGACGGTCTTGATGGAAGCCGTGAGATAGCCGACCTCGCCCGCGCCGAGCGCGTCTGCCGGGCGCATGCCGAGCGGATGCAGATACCCGACCTCGACGACCTTGTAGACAGCGCCCGTCGACATCATCTTAATATCCATCCCGGGCTTCACCACGCCGTTTACCACGCGCATGTAGACAATCGCGCCGCGGTAGGAGTCATACTGGCTGTCGAAAATCAGACACTGCAGGGGAGCTTCCCGGTCTCCCTTCGGCGCGGGAACGTCGTTTACGATCATCTCGAGCACGGCGTGGATGTTGATCCCGTTTTTGGCCGAGATCTCGGGCGCGTCCATCGCCGGAAGACCGATCACGTCCTCGATCTCATGCTTGACCTCCTCGGGTCTTGCCGCGGGCAGGTCGATTTTATTGACGACGGGCAGCACCTCGAGGCCATTGTCGATGGCAAGGTAGGTGTTCGCGAGCGTCTGCGCTTCAATGCCCTGCGACGCGTCGACAACCAGCACCGCGCCCTCGCAGGCAGACAGGCTCCGCGAGACCTCGTAGTTGAAGTCCACGTGGCCCGGGGTGTCGATGAGGTTCAGAACGTAGTCCTGCCCATTGTCCGCCCGGTAATCAAGCCGCACGGCGCGCGCCTTGATCGTAATGCCGCGCTCGCGCTCGAGGTCCATGGAATCTAAGATCTGGTCTTCCATCTCGCGCTTGTCGACCGTGTTGCACTGCTCAAGCAGCCGATCGGCCAGCGTCGACTTGCCGTGGTCAATGTGCGCAACGATGGAGAAATTTCGGATTTGGGAAAGGTCGGTCATATAACGCTTCCTCTTTCATTGGTAAGTCAAATTCTGTGTGGAGCTCAGTCTGCGGTATTCTCCGTCATGACCGTCTCATAGTGCGTGGCGGACGAGAAATATGCGTCGAGAATCGGGATACAGACGTTCGACAGATTGCCGCCCTTCGAGCCCTTTTCCACGTACACGGCGATGGCGATCTCGGGATCGTCCGCCGGGGCGTAGAGCACAAACGAAGCATGGTCGGAGCCGCCGAACGCGCCGGAGGACGTGGTGCCCTGCCACTGCGCGGTGCCGGTCTTACAGGCGACCTTCACGGGGTAATATTTGAAATATTCCTCTGCAGTACCTTCCTGCGTCGTCAGATACATACCTTCGGAGATGCAAAGCTTCGCGTCGTCGGACATCTCGAGCTGGCTCGCGATCTCCGGCGCATGCTCCAGAATCAGGTCCTGATAGTCCCACGAGATGACGCGGGAGAGGAACGTCGCGGAATAGCGCGTACCCTGATTGGCGAGCGCCTGCACGTACGAGCACATCTGCATCGGCGTAAAGCGGTTCAGGCTCTGGCCGATGACGGCCTGCAGAACGTCCGCGCCGTACCAGCCGGAGTCTTCGTTCACGTACATTTCCTTTTTCGTCTCGGCGTTGGCGCGCATGCCGGTTTCCTCATCGAGCTCCACGCCGGTGGGCTCGCCGAGTCCGAGCGCCTTCGCGATCACGTCGAAGGGGTTGAAGCCGACCTCCTTCTGCGCCGTGTCATACGTCACGCGGCCGACCTCGTAGAAATAGTAGTTGCACGAATGGGCGATTGCCTGCCGCATGTCGATGGGGCCGTGCGTTGCACCGGTCGCGCGTGACCAGACGTAGCACTTGGGCTGGAAGGAATCGTAATATGTGTAAAGTCCCTGGTCGGTGATGATATGATAGGGGCTGTAGTGGCCGTAGTCAATGGCGGCAATGGCCGTGACCATCTTGTAGATCGATCCGGGCGGATAGGCTGCGAGAAGGGCTCTGTTATACAGCGGAGAATATTCGTCCTCGCTCAGCTCCTTGAAATTCTCGCGGTAGGTGCTGAGGTCAAAGGTCGGATAGCTCGCGCAGGCGAGTACCTCGCCGGTTTTCACCTGTTGGACCACGACCGCGCCGCCCTCGGCGTCCTTGCCCTCCTTGTTTTTGCCGACACCGTTTTCGCGCAGATCGAGAATGACCTTCTCGAGCGCCTGCTCGGCGGTCGCCTGCAGGGAGATATCAATTGTGGTTTCCACGTTGTTGCCCGGCTCGGGCATTTTTGTATAGTACTCGCTTAAGACGTCGCCGGTGGTGGACACGGTCGTAATTTTCGTGCCGGACACGCCGTGCAGATACTCCTCAAACGCCTTCTCAATGCCGCTCTTGCCGATCATCGCGTTCATGTTGTAATCGTCGTTCTCCCGATAGACCTCCCATTCGTCGGCATCCATCGCGCCGAGCGTGCCAAGCAAATGCGCGGCGTAGGCTGTCTTATATTCGCGCACCGTGCCGGACTGGACGATGACGCCCGGGATGCCGAGCTCCGCGACCGCGGCCAGAGACTCCGCGTCCACGTCCTCCGCGAGCATGTAGTTTTCAAGATTTGTTGCAACGCTTCGAAGCTCGAGCTCATAGCGTACAGAGATGACCTTGTACACATCCTCCTGCGACCAGTCGTTCGGAATTTTATACGCCTCACGCAGGTTCCGCATCAGAGTCGACGCGGAAATGTCGAGGTCATAGTCCCGGTTGTTGAGGAACTGCCGGAAATAGGTCTGCCACGTGGTGCTCAGGCTCTGCATGTCGTATTCATACGGCCGGGTATTTGTCACCGGGAAGTGACTCTGGCATTCGATGCCGAGCTGCTCGCACATTTGCAGAAGCTTCAGAATGTTTTCATTCGCCGCGCCGGTGTTGGCCAGCACGTAGTTGATGATGACGATGTTATACGTTGCGCGGTTCGAGACCAGCACGTTGCCGTTCCGGTCCAGAATGCAGCCGCGCGCACCCTCAACCGTCGTCTGATAGGTCATGGAGTCCGCGTCCGCCACGGCGCGCTCGTCCGGGCTCACCGCCGCGAGCGTATACATTCGCAGCAGAAACACGCACATGATGGCAACAATCACACCAATGAGCACGACCATACGGAATCTCGATCGTCTTGCCAAAAATCAAGCACCTGCCTTTCGAATTGCCCATGCGGCCAGGTATACCGGCGGGCACAGAAGAAGAGAGAGCCCCACCTGCGCCAGAACCGGAAGCAGTCCCTGGATGCCGATGGAGGATACCATACATTTGAACAAAAACAGAACCAGCTGGCAAAAAAGAAGGCACATCAGGCTCATGAGAAGTGCGGAAACCAAATTCCGCACAAGATACCGGTCGCAGAGATACCCCGCCACCGCGCCGCAGAGCGCCAAAAGCACAATGTGCATCGCGCCGCCGTCCGCGCCGGAGAGCGTCCAGACAAGGCCGCACGCCATCCCGAACACGCACCCGGCCTCGCTCCCCACGTGCATTGAAACGCACGCGACCAGAACCGGCACAAAGCAGAGCTTCACGCCGAAAAACCGGGGCCGGCCGAAGCTCACGGTCTGCAATACCAGAACCAGCAGCACCAGCGCCGCGTATAAGCCCCACATCAGGGCATTTTTGTATCGTTCGCGCATGGTTTCCCGCCTTTCCGTCTGCCGGTTTTCTACTTACTGATTTGCGTAATTTGTGATGATAAAAATCTGCTCGAGGTTGTCAAGATCGCACGACGGACTCAAGGTCGCGTATTTGGCAACGCCCGTCTCGTCCTGGCTTGCGTTTGTGATATAGCCAAGCAAAAGGCCTCGCGGGTAGAGCGTCGAGCCGGTCGTGACGACCTGATCGTCGTTTTTGATGATCGCGTCGGTCAGCAGATAGTTCATACGAAGGATGCTGCTGCCGTCGGGAAGATACGTGCCCTGCACCACGCCGGTGTAGCCGGAGGACGCGATGGACGCGCTGATCTCGAGCGACGAGTCCATGATCGTCGTAATTGTCGCCCAGTTGACACCGACCTTTGTAATAAGGCCCACGACCTGTCCGTTCTCGGTGACGGCGCACATGCCTTCTTCCAAGCCGGAATTTGTGCCCTTGCCGATGGTAAAGGCGCTTTTATAGTCGGACGAGTCCCACGAGATGATGTAGGCCGAAACGAAGCTGTAGTCCTCGTGCTCTTCACTTAAACCCAGAAGCGTCTTGAGCTGCTCGTTTTCGCGCTGGTACTGCTCGGCCGTGCGCACATCCTCTTCCATCTCCAAAATCCGCTTCTGAAGCTCGGCGTTTTCCGCTTTCAGCGCCTCGTAGCCGAAAATGTAGTTGTAGTACCGCTCGGCCTGCCGGTCGATGGCGGCGATGCCGGTGCGGATCGGGGACAGAATCGTCCCTACGACGTTTTCGCCAAACGTCGCCCCGCTTGTAATGCCGAGAATGACGGCCACAACGACGGCCAGAACGACCGCAACGATCAGAATCGTCTTGAGCCGCGCCGTCCAGAAATTTCTTTTCAATCGATCACTTCCCCGCGCTAAAATCCAAGCGCCAAATCATCAAATCTGTCCTAAAATTTCCACGCCCGCGCTGCGCAGCATCCCGGCGAGCGTACAAACCGGAAGCCCCATCACGCAGAAATAGTCTCCGTCCAGATGCGAGACGAACATCGAGCCGTAGCCCTGAATGCCGTAAGCACCCGCCTTGTCCATGGGCTCCTTCGTCTTGATATACGCGGCAATTTCCGCGTCCGTCAGCTCCCGGAACGTTACGTCCGTGCCCACAACCTGCGTTTTGCTCTCGCCGTCTGCGTGCACCGTGAGCCCCGTATAGACCGTGTGCGTCCGGCCGGAGAGCATGCGCAGCATCCGCGCCGCGTCTTGCTCATCCTTCGGTTTTCCGAGAATTTTTCCGTCAATAACGACAATCGTGTCTGCCGAAACGATCACATCGTCCGGATGCATGGCCGCAATTTTTGCCGCCTTCCGGGCCGACACCGCCGCCACCTCGTGCGCGGGCGTCTGCGACGGGTCCATTGTCTCGTCAATGTCCGCCGTCTGGACAGTAAAGTCTAAACCCATCATCGAAAGAAGCTGCCTTCTTCTGGGCGATTTGGATGCCAAAATAATCATAGTCTGCCTCTTATTCTACGCCTCTGTTGTAAAGGCCTCTCGTACAGCTGCCCGGCTCAAAGCGCGCGCCGGAGCGGTACTCGGAGAGCACCCGGTCGACCTCGCCCGCATTTTCCGTCGTAAATTGCAGCCGCAGGGCCCAGAGTCCCATACCACGGAACGTCTCTTTTTTGTCGAGCAGATACAGCTTCTTTCCGTTGAGGAGAATATTGCGGCACGTGCCGGGGTCCTTCACAATCGGGAATTCTTCTCCCATGCGGTCGGTGAGCTTCGTCTGCGTCGTCTGGCACGAGCACGTGCCGGTTCTATTTTTCATCACGCAGTTTTCCATCAGCATGAGCGGAAGTCTGCCGTAGATCATGACCTCCGACGGAACGGCTTTTGACACGTCCCGGATCTGCGGCATTGTCATCTCGAAAGACAGCAGCTGCGAATCCACACCGATGGTCCTTAAATAGTGCATCGCGCGGGAATTATAGATGTTGAGCCCGAAATCGCCGCGCACAGCAAAGCCCGCTGCCTTGGCGATCTTGATCTGCCCGAGGTTCCCGACAAGAAGCTGCCGCACACCCATCACATAGACGCTCTTGAGCTGCTCGGCAAGCCCCGGATTTTCGCCCGACCACACCACGCGCGGCAAAATGGCTGCCAGCTGCGTCTCCACGCCGATCATCCGTGTCAGCTCGGGGTGCTCATAGAGCTCGGAGAGCGGCACATACAGAACCGCCGGTTTTTCTGAAATCAGCCGCGGCGTAATCTGCGAGGCCGAGCGCACCGCCACGGTCAGCTGGGGTTCCCCCGACATGCCGTCGTAGAGCGCGGGCTTGTTATACGCGTTCGTTTTAGGAAGCGCGACTCTTCCGCGTCTTGCCGTGAGCTCCGCAAGCACCTCCCGGCGCATCGCGTTGATCGAAGAGGCGGGGAGCATCAGCCCGGGGTCCACCACCGAGCGCACAAGTGTACAATAATACGGCGTGCCGCCTGTCTTGCGGAGCCGCGCTTCTAAATCATCCGCTGTCAGCGAATGAACCAAAGCCTGCTCGGGAACAGGGCCAACTGCTTTGCACACGTGCCCGTCCTCATCCTGCGCGGCCAGCTGCGCGGGCTCTCCCGCGCGCACCATCGCATAGAATTTCACGGGAACGCGCGGCGTTTCGCCCGATTCATACGTTGCGCGGGCCTTGGCGTAGAGCTCCTTGTCGGGGGTCTGCTCCTGCCGCGTGCCGAACATGTCCTGCCCGATTTTTCCCTCGTAATAGCCCTGCGTGAAACCCTGCCGGGAAAAGACGGACTCCAGCTCCTTCATATTTTCTTCCGTGACGTGCTTGCCGTCGATCGCCGAGCGGTAGGCCTTCGTCACAACGGCCACGTACTCGGGCCGCTTCATCCGGCCTTCGATTTTCACAGACGCGACGCCCATGCGCTCTAATTCCCGCACGTGCTCGACCAGACAGTTGTCTTTCAGACTCAGGGGATAGCGCGTCGCTTCAAACCGGCCGTAGCCATACGGAAGCCTGCACGGCTGGGCGCACTGGCCGCGGTTTCCGGAGCGTCTGCCGATGACGCTTGATAAATAGCACTGCCCGGAGTAGCACATGCAAAGCGCGCCGTGGACAAAAACCTCGATTTCCACAGGGCTTCTTCTGCAAATGTGCCGAATCTGCTCCATCGGAAGCTCGCGCGCCAGCACGACCCGGCTGCATCCGAGCTCCGCCGCCGCCACAACGCCCTCGAGCGAGTGGATCGACATCTGCGTCGACGCATGGATCGGCACCGACGGCGCAATCTCCTTGCACAGCTGCACCATACCAAGGTCCTGCACGATGAACGCATCCACTCCGAACACGGCCGCCGCCCGGATGACCTCCGCCGCGCGTGCCATCTCCCGGTCGGAGACGAGCGTGTTGAGCGTCAGATGCACCTGCACGCCGCGCACATGGCAATAGACAATCGCCTCCTGCAATTCGTCGGCGGAGAAATTCTGCGCGCCCATGCGGGCGTTGAACATATCATATCCAAGATAAACCGCGTTCGCTCCGTTCTGCACGGCGGCGCGCAGCGCCTCCATCGAGCCCGCGGGTGAAAGCAATTCGAGCATGTCGTTCTTCCTTCGTCAGTATTCCGGCCCCGTTTTTTCGCAGGGCATAGCAATAGTACAGTACATTGTATCACAAGCGGCCGAAAGAAGAAAGTAGTTCTGCAATTTATTTGTAAACTTTTTGTTCCTTTTATCAAAGCAAAAGGACTTCCCCCATTCCATCAGGGAAGTCCCAAGCAAATATAAGCCCGTCTCCGGACGGTTCGCAGGGGCGGACGCAGCTTCCGCCCCTACGAGGTTTCTGAAATTTTCCCGCCTTTTCGTAGGGGTCGATGCCCACATCGACCCGGCGGTACAAACCGATTTCACGGAAATACATGGCAAATTCGCAACATTTTCATGGGGCGATGTGGGCATCGCCCCCTACGCATCATTTGAAGTCACATTCTGCTTTCCATCTTTTTTAGAAGCCGGACATCTGTCCCACAAAACTGGTACAGCGTATACGCCCCCAGGAGCCTGGACGCGATCTGCGCCGAGTACCGTGCCTCGAGCTCGGAGTCCGGCAGATTCGTCGAGACAATCGTGGGTCTTCCGGAAAGGAGCCTGCCGTTGACGACCTGATAGAGGGCCGATACCGTAAACTGCGTCGTCATCTCCGTTCCCAGATCGTCGATGATCAGGAGGTCTGTTTCCATGTACTCGCCCGTCAGCGCGCCGTCTTCTTTCAGGCGGAACTTCTCCGTCTCAAAATCGGAAAAGAGCTTCCCCGCCGACACATAGCAGACGGCATACCCTTTATCCGCCACCGCGCGGGCGATACAGCCGGAGAGAAACGTCTTGCCAAGGCCCGTTGCGCCCATAAATAAAAGCGAATCGCTTCCCTCGGAAAACGTCTTCGTATAGCTCACGGCACTCTCGTAGACCCGCTTCATAAGCGCCCGGGGCGAAATGCCGAGCTTGGGATCAATGCGATCTGGATACACATCGAGCCGGAACTTCTCGAAGCTCTCCTTGCCCGCGCCAAAGGCCTGCATCAAAGCCTTCTTCTGCTCCTGCCGGCAGAGTTCTCTCAAACACTCACACATCGCCGCGCCGCGCCAGCCGCTTCCCCCGCAGAGCTTGCAGACGGGCTCGCGCTCGAGATCCTCGGGGTCAATGCTCTCAGATTCTAAAATCCAGTCCCGCTCGCGCTGAAGCGACAAATTTTCCTGCTTGAGCGTCTGCATCGCCTGCTCAGGGCTTTCGCTTCCCCGGAACGCGGCGGCGTAGACCTTCGCGCTTGTCCTGCGCAGCTCCCGGTCGATTTCGCGCAGACGCGGCAGCTTTTCGTAGATCGCGGAAATGCGGCGGTCGCAGTCGAGCTCGTTCTGGCGGCGCGCCTCGTCGAGCCTTGCTTCTGCCCGGTGCAGAACCTCCTTCGCGTAGGCCATGCGTTATTCCTCCCCGTTTTGCAGCATGCGCCGGATGGCAGCGCGCTGAATGTCGCTGAGATCGTCGTCGTGGTGCTGGACGTTGTAGCCGGGCTTTGCCTGGCTTCTTGCGGCCTTCTCCGGCATGCGGTCGCCCGCCTCGATTTTCTCGAGTGTCAAGAGTCCCTGCTCGTGCCAGCTTTTCAAAATCGAATTTAAGTACGGCCACTTGAGCCCACCCGTGTTCATGCACGTTTTTTCATATGCCTTCTGGATCTCCCGCTCACCGAAGCCCCACGAGAGCCACGTCGAGATGAGCTTTTCCTCGCCCGGGGTCAGCTTGCGGCCCTCGATGCCGAACATGTGCTGGATTTTTCCGACGTTTGCCTGCACCTGCAATTGACTCTGCATGTAGACGGCGGCTTCCTCCATCGTGTCGATACCGAGGTCCGCCCAGCGGTAGGCCTCCTTTTCGATGGAGCGGATGGACGGCATGCGCGTCTGGCCTCTTCCTCTGCCTCTTTGGATGCAGTAGTTGATCAAAATCGAAATGACCTCCGGCGGCAGGCCGAGATAGCGGTAGATGGAGAGCAGAATTTTAATCTCCTCCGTGCTGAGAAGCCGCCCCAGCCGCCTTTGCGCTTCTCCGACCATGCTCGGAAATTCCGGGTTCGTGCGATACTCGCGCGTCACGTCTTCTTCCGTGTAGCTCGGCGCTTCGGCGGGGGCCAAATGCTTCGGCTCTTCCTGCGCGCAGAGCCCCAGCTGCCGCAGGCTTGCCGTCGCAAGGTCGAGCCGGGTCTTCGGCATGCGGAGCGCCTGCCCTGCAAGCTCCGGCTCGTTTCCTGCCGCGAGGTAGAGATATAAAAGCGCCGCGTCGCCGTTTGCGCAGGCCAGCAGCCGCTTGAGATCGCTATTGGAGATGGTAATGCCCGCTTCCTGCATGTTGGTTCCTCTTTTACAAAATTCGCTTTCTTATTCCAGCGCAAAGCCCATATAGACGGGCTCGAACTCGGGGTACTCCTTGTCGAGCCACTTGAGCATGCACCACGTCTCGCCGTCCTGTCCGTCCTGTGCCGTCTGCACCTCATATTGGCCCGCGCCGAGCTTTTCCGCCAGCGCGCCTAAAATTTTCCGGTCGGGCAGCAGCTCGTAGACGAACGCCCGCGTGCCGGCATCTCCTGCTTTCACCGCCGCGCAGCCCATGCTGTAGCCCGCCATCAGGCAGTAAAATTTTCCGCCCGATACCGCGTACTCCAGCTGTGCCTTGTCGTAGCGCACATGCGAAATGTCCCAGAGCGCCGTCTCGCGAAGGCCCGCATAGTCCTGCACGCCGATCTCGGTCGCCTGTCCCTTCGCCTCGGCGCAGTCTAAAATCTGCTTGCTTCCGCCCGTCTGGCGGGAAAAGCCGAGTCTGGCATAAAAATCCGCAAGGTCCTGCGTCGCAGGGCTTAAAAGAAGCGCCTCCACGTACCGCTTGCGAAGCTCCTTTTCGGCATACGCCATCACGGCTCTGCAATAGCCTTGGCCGCGGTGCTCTTTCTTTGTCGCAACAGCGTAGAGATAGGCGGCCTTGAGCTGCTTTTCGCCCTTCACGATCGTCTGCGGCAGAGCAAAGAGCATGGCGCACACGCAGCCTGTTTCATCCTCCGCGCAAAAGCCCGTCGCGTTCGGGTAGAGCGTTTCAAAAAATTCGTCGATATCCTGCGCCGAGTCCTCGGCAAACGCCTCGTTCCAGATTGCCTTCAAGGCCGGGATATCGGCCGGGGTTGTCTTTCTTGTGCGCATTTAGCCTTCCTCCTGTAGCGTCGCGTTGTATTTCGCCAGCAGCAGCGTGGGCTGATAGGATTCCTTCGCCTTGCGAAGGCCGGGCTCTCCCATGTCGTCTTCGCGGTTGAGATACGCGAGCGCGGGGTACTTTTCCGCAATCATGCGGGAAAATTCGCGGTTGATCATCGCGTACGCGCCGTTGATAGCCGAATACGCCTTTTCGAAGCACACATCATAATACTGCTCGTTCATCCGCGCGCCCATCGAGAACGCAATGACCTCGCCGTTTTCGATCAGCATGAGCCCGTCCATATGCGCGGCCTCAAAATGGTCGAATGCTCTTGAAATCGCCGTCTTCTCCTGCTCGATCTGCTCGTTCCATTCGTGTACCTCGTACCACTTTTGGACCATCTCGCGGCAAAGGGCAAGATTTTCCGGCGTAATGACTTCGGTCCTTGCGTCGGGGTGGTCCTGCTCGAAGCGGTTGCAGTGGTTGCGCTTGGCCTGCAGCTTCTTTCCGTGAAGCTCGGTGAGCTCTTCGACGGTATAGATGTAGTCATAGGAATCACGATAGGCCGTAAAGGTGAATTTTCCGGGGTAGAGCGTTTCCAGAAGCGTTTTCCGGTCGTCCGTCACGCCGCGCAGGCAGAATTTCTCGCCGCGCTGCTTTGCGTCCTGCATGATCTCCTCCAAGGCGGGCCGCACGTCGCCATTTCCCGCCGGATAGAGATACGTCGAAACACCGTTCTGGGACAGCCGCTGGGTCACGTGGCCGCAGACTTCGGCGACCTCGCCGTAGTAGCACTCCCAGAAATACATGTTGTGGAACGTGTTGTCTGCGCCGGGAAGATTGGCGGGATACAGGATATCATGGATCCAGCCGTAGTCGTCAATCGACGGTTTATGAAAGTTCAGCATAAAAACCTCACTGTTTTTCTTTGTTCTTCTAATAGTATACTACATCTGTCAATCGCCCGGGGCGGTATTTGTTGACAAAAAGCGCAAAAACGGGTATGCTAACCTCGATCAATATTCGCCGCGCTTTCATTCGGCGCAGGCGCAGAAAGAAGGAAATTCCCATGTGCGATACCTGTAAGAAAAAATTTTATATCACAACGCCGATCTACTACCCCTCGGCCAAGCTCCACATCGGCCACACCTACTGCACCGTGGCCGCCGACGCAATGGCGCGCTACAAGCGGCTCCAGGGCTGCGACGTGATGTTCCTGACCGGAACGGACGAGCACGGCCAGAAGATCGAAGAGAAGGCCAAGGCCGCAGGCGTGACCCCGCAGCAGTTTGTCGACAACATCGTCACGGGCGAAAAGGGCGTTCTCGATCTGTGGAAGCTGATGAATATCTCGAACGACCGCTTCATCCGCACGACGGACGACTATCATGTCGCGGCGATTCAGAAGATTTTCCGCAAGATGTATGAAAACGGCGATATCTACAAGGGCTCGTATAAAGGAAAATACTGCACGCCGTGCGAGTCGTTCTGGACCGAGAGCCAGCTCAAAGACGGCAAATGCCCCGACTGCGGCGGCGAGGTGCATGACGCAGAGGAAGAGGCCTATTTCTTCCGCCTCTCCAAATACGCCGGCCGTGTCCGCAAGCTTCTGACCGAGACCGACTTCCTCGAGCCAAAGTCCCGCGTGAACGAGATGGTCAACAATTTCATTGACCCCGGCCTGGAGGACCTCTGCGTGTCCCGTACGAGCTTTACCTGGGGCGTTCCCGTGGATTTTGACCCGGGTCATGTGGTCTACGTGTGGATCGATGCGCTCTTTAACTATATGACGGCGCTCGGCTTTGAAAATGACAAGTATGACGACCTCTCGAAGTTCTGGCCGGCGGATGTGCACTTCGTCGGAAAAGAGATTGTCCGCTTCCACTCCATCATCTGGCCGGCGATGCTCATGAGCCTCGATCTTCCGCTTCCCAAGAAGGTCTACGGCCACGGCTGGCTCGTCATGGACGGCGGCAAGATGTCAAAATCCAAGGGCAACGTTGTTGACCCCTATGTGCTTGCCGAGATGTTCGGCGTGGATGCGCTGCGCTTTTTCCTGCTGCGCACGTTCCCGTTCGGCTCGGACGGCAACTTCTCCAATGAGCTTCTGATCAACACGATCAACATCGACCTTGCAAACGACCTCGGAAATCTTGTTTCCCGCACGACGGCGATGGTTGAAAAATACTTCGGCGGCACCCTTCCGGCGGAGCGCGCAGCAGGCGAGTTTGACGAGAGCCTGATTTCTCTCGTCTCCGGTCTTCGCGACCGGGTCGAGGCGCAGATGGAAAAGTTCCAGTTCCAGAACGCGCTCGAGGAGATCTTCAAGTGCATCCAGAGGGCCAACAAGTATATCGACGAGACGATGCCGTGGGCACTTGCAAAAGACGAAGCCAACAAGGCGCGCCTTGCTACGGTCATGTATAACCTTCTCGAGACAATTCGCATCTGCGCAACGCTGCTGCTGCCGTTCATCCCCGCGTCCTGCGAGAAGATCTTCGCGCAGATTGGGGCAAGCGCTGACGTTCAGGTCTGGGATACCGCGAACGTATGGGGCAAACTCTCCCAGACCGTGACGGTCCACAAGGGAGACGCCATCTTCCCGCGTGTGGACGCGGAAAAGGCGCTGGCGAAACTCGAAGAGCTTCATCAGGAGCAGCTCAAGAGCCTGCTTCCCGCGCTGGAGGTCGAGCCGTATCTTACCGAAAAGGTCGACTTTGACACGTTCTGCAAGTCTGATCTTCGCGCTGTGAAGGTCAAGGCCTGCGAGCCGGTCAAAAAGTCCGACAAGCTGCTCAAATTCACGCTTGACGACGGCACCGGCACCGACCGCCAGATTCTCTCCGGCATCCACAAGTTCTATGAGCCAGACGAGCTTCTTGGCAAGACGCTCGTCGCGATCGTGAACCTGCCGCCGAGAAAGATGATGGGCCTTGAGTCCTGCGGCATGCTCCTTTCCGCCGTCCACACCGAAAAGGGCGAGGAAAAGCTGCACCTCATCATGGTCGACGACAGCATCCCCGCAGGCGCAAAGCTCTGCTAAAAACATCAGGGAAACGGCTGTGCCGTTTCCCTGAAATTGCGCCTCGACTGCGCGCATAATTTTGTCCCATGGGGACAAAATTCTACACTTGCGAGGCGATAGGAATTTTTCCGGTCGGCGGAGCCGCCGGATAAAATGAATTTCCATTTTATTTCGCACCTAAAGGTGCGAAACTCTGCGAGGCAACGGAGGTATATACGATGGTCTACGGATTCATTGGTCTTGGCAATATGGCGGGCGCGATTCTGCGCGGGATGGCGGGAAGCGGAAGCTTTGCATCCGACACGCTCTGCGGCTTCAACCGCTCGCCCGGAAAAACGCAAAGCTTGGCGCAGGAAATCGGCCTCGTGCCGTGCGAAAGTGCGAAGGAGGTCGCGGAAAAGGCAGACGTTCTCGTGCTCGGCGTGAAGCCGCAAATGCTGCCGGATGTTTTAGAGCCGATCAAAGGCGCGATTCATCCCGACAAGCTCGTCGTGACCATTGCGGCAGGCAAGGGCTTCTCGTTCTATGCATCCTATTTTGGAGAAAACGTGCCCCTTGTGCGCGTCATGCCCAATATCTGTGCGCAGGTCCTGTGCTCGGCAAGCGCCGTCTGCCCGAATGCAGCGTGCCGCCCGGAACAGGTGGAGCTTGTGCGCGCGATGTTCCGCTCGGTGGGCGAGGTCTATGATATTCCCGAAGCGCAGTTTTCCGCATTTTCCGCGCTTGGGGGAGCTTCGGGCGCGTTCGTGCAGATATACATCGACGCGCTTTCCTCCGCGGGCGTGAAGGCGGGGCTTTCCCGTGCGCTCGCGCAGAAAATCGCCTGCCAGGCAACGCTCGGCGCGGCAAAGCTCTGCCAGGAAACCGGCGAGCACCCGATGGCACTGGTCGACAAGGTCACCTCTCCCGGCGGCACAACAATCGAGGGCGTGCATGTCCTTAAAAAGCAGGGCTTCGAGTCCGCCGTCATCGAGGCCGTGAACGCCATTATCGAAAAAGACAAGCGCCTCGGCTGACCGCACTCCTTCGCGTTCCTTGCGTAGGGGCGGGCGCCTCTGTCCGCCCGCGGAAAAAGCCGCTTTTTATGAAAAACTACGGTGAATTCGCAACTTCCCAAGGGCGGACAGGGTCGTCCGCCCCTACGATTCTTTTGAAAATTTTCCGGGGACGTTCGTAGGGGTCGATTTGGGACATTCAGAAGGCCGCCCGCAAGTATCTTGCGGGCGGCCTTTGCCGGAAAAACGCATCACAGGCGCCGCTGCGGCTGTACGCGTATGAGAATTTGCCGCAGCTGTCCGCCGTGATCTCCCGGAAAGCCACCGGCGAGGATCTGCTTTTTGCTCCTGCCGCCGCCGGCAAACAGCGACTGTGCATGAAACCGCGCGCAGGTCAAAAGCAGTATGGAACAAAACAGCCAGCGGGCGTTGGCGCAAGGCCGTTTGAAAGCATCTTCTATGGAAGCGTACTTTCTATCCTCCGCGCATCTGCCGCAAACTCTGGTTCTATTGTACGCAGGCTTTGCGATTTTAGTTCGCCAATTTCTTCCTGCATTTCCGTCATTGACTTTCCGTGCGCCAGAAGGTAAGATGAAAGACACAATACGAGGTGAACCGCATGCAGAATTTTGAAAATTTAGTCGAAACGCAGCTGGAAAGCCGCGAAATTTTTGACGGACACATCATGCACGTTTTTAAAGACACCGTGCGTCTTCCAAACGGCGCGGACGCTTCGCGCGAATATATGCGCCATATCGGCGCGGTGTGCGTCGTGCCGCTGCTGGACGACGGAAGCGTCCTTCTCGAGCGGCAGTTCCGTTATCCCGTGGGGCAGGTCCTGATCGAGATCCCGGCAGGAAAGCTCGACAGCAAGGCCGAAGACCCGCAGGAGGCTGCAAAGCGCGAGCTTCTGGAGGAAACCGGCGCGGTCGCGGGGGAGCTCATCGAGCTTGGCCTGTTTTTTCCGGCCTGCGCCTACAGCGACGAAGCCATTCACATGTACGCCGCAAAGAACATCACCTTCCGCGAGCAAAAGCTGGACGAGGATGAGTTTTTGAATGTGTTCACCATGCCGCTGGAGCAGGCTGTTTCCGAGGTCCTCACCGGCAAAATCCCCGACGCAAAGACGCAGACGGCGTTACTCAAGATCTGGCTGCTGCGCCAGCAGGGGAAGCTGTAAGTTCATATCCGTTCCGTCCGGGCGGGGTGTATTCATACGCCCCATGGGAAAGAGGGTGTAAGTCCCCGCGAGTCGGTCACTGTGAAGCCGGGTTTCCGGATAAGCCAGACTGCCGCCCGGACGATTTGTTTCTGCCGGAACCGGAAGCACGCATATTTTTGCCTGCGCCCAGACTCCGGCGCAGGCATTTTTTACGATGAAAAAACAAAATCTTTATCTCTCCTCCATCGCGCCAGACGCGCCGGAGGTTGCAGCAGAATATGGCCTTGGGCTGGAGCTTGCCCAGTTCTGCACGGCGGCATTTCTCGACAGCCCCGAGACGGCGGGCTCACTTTTTTCGCAAGACGCATCGTGCGCGAGTTTTTTACAGGAATCCTTGGCGGCGTGCCTGTCTTCATCTGACCGTTTTATCATGCACGGCCCGTTTAACGAGCTGACCCCCGCTGCGATTGACCCGCTTGTACTGGAAATTACGGAAAAGCGCTATCGGCAGGCGATTGAAAAGGCCGCGGAGCTGCGCGTCCCGAAGCTCGTTCTGCACGCGGGCTTTGTGCCGCTGGTGTATTACCCGGAGTGGTTCGTCTCGCGGTCCGTGCTTCTCTGGAAGCAGCTGATCCGGGATGTGCCGGAACATCTTACGGTGTGCCTCGAGAACGTCATGGAGCCCGACGCTTCGATGCTTCTGGACATTGTCCGGCAGGTGAACGATGCGCGGCTCCGGCTCTGTCTCGACCTCGGCCATGCGAACACATCCGCCAGCCGGGAAACGCCTGCGGACTGGCTCAAAGCCTGTGCGCCCTATCTTTCTCATGTTCACTTACACAACAACGACGGTATCCATGACCTGCACGCCCCGCTTTTTGAGGGCGCGATGGACATTGCCGCACTTTTGAAGCAGCTCGGCGCGCTTTGCCCGGACGCGAGCGTGACACTGGAGCTCTCTTCGTGCCGGAAATCGGTCGAATGGCTCGTCCGGCAGAACCTTTTGGAGGATTGATTCATGACAGAATTGGAGCAAACATTACAATCGAAGCTTTCCCGGATCACGGGCCTTGACGCAGGCGCAATGGAAAAGGCCCGCGCGCGGCAGGCGGAGCTTGCAAAGCCCCCCGGAAGCCTCGGGCTTTTGGAGGAGCTTTCCGTTCAACTGGCCGGTATCACCGGACAGGTCAAAAACGAACTTTCCAAAACGCGCATCTACGTGCTCGCCGCGGACAACGGCGTTGTCGAAGAGGGCGTGAGCTCCGCGCCGCAGACGGTCACGCTCGCGCAGTCCATCAACCTCACACGAGGCCTCACCGGCGCGTCGTGCCTTGCCAAGCACTTTGGCGATGAACTCGTCGTCGTCGACATGGGCATCAAGCTCCCGTATCATTGCCCCGAGATCGTCAACCGCAGCCTCGGCAAGGGCACGAAGAATCTGTACCGTGAGCCCGCCATGACGCGCGAACAGGCTGTCCGGGGCATTCTCACCGGCATCGAGCTTGCCGCGCAGGCAAAGCATGACGGCGTATCGATTCTTGGCGTCGGTGAAATGGGCATCGGCAACACGACGACCTCCTCTGCCGTTCTTTCCGCGCTCACGGGCGCTTCCGTCGAAGAAGTCACGGGGCGCGGCGGCGGCCTCACGGACGAAGCGTTCCGCAAAAAAAAGCACGTCATCGAGCACGCGCTTTCGCTCCATGCCCCGGACAAAAACGCCCCCATCGACGTTCTGTCCAAGGTCGGCGGATTTGACCTCTGCGCGATGACGGGCGTATTTTTAGGCGCGGCCATCGAGCACGTGCCGGTCGTGGTCGACGGGTTTATTTCCATCGTCGCGGCGCTCTGCGCCTCCCGGCTGGCCTCTCACGCAAAGGCGTATTTCATCGGCTCGCACCGCTCGTTTGAGATCGGCTACCGGCTGGCGGAACAGGAGCTGGGGCTTCATCCCTGCCTGGAGCTCGGCATGCGCCTTGGAGAGGGAAGCGGCTGCCCGATTGCATTCCGCGTGGTCGAGGCGGCGTGCGCCGTCATGTGCACCATGGCGACCTTCCCGGAGGCCGCCATCAACGACGAATATTTAACGGACATCCGCGCAAAGGACAGCTTTACGGTATGACGTATTTTCTTTCCGGCGGCTCGAAAAGCGGCAAATCGATGCTCGCCCAGCAAATTTCCAAGTCCCTTCCCGCGCCGCACTATTATCTTGCGACCCTTCGCCCGACGGACGAGGAAGACCGCGCCATTGTCAGGCGGCACTTACAAGAGCGCGACGGCTGGGGCTTTGAGACGATCGAGTGCGAAAGCGGCATTCTGTCGGCCCTGGACCTTGCACCCCAAAATGGCACATTTTTACTCGACAGCGTGACCGCGCTTCTGGCCAACGAAATGTTCCGCGCGGACGGCTCGGTGGATTTTTCCGCAGGCGAGCGGCTGGCGGATGATCTTGTCCGGTTCGCGAAGCTTGCCTCAAACGTCGTGTTTGTCGCGGACTTCGTCTTTTCCGACGGGCGCGACTATGGGGAACTCACAGAAATCTATAAAAAAGCGCTGGGGCACATCGGCGTAAAACTGGCCGCAGCCTGCTGCAATGTCGCGGAGCTCTCGGCGTCGATTCCCGTGTGGTACAAAGGAGGCTGGACGACATGAAAACGCAGATCACCGCCTTTTTCATGGCGTGGGGCATGTTTTTATCCATCCCGTGCCCGGCGAAAATCTGGGATGAAAAGGCGCGGCCGTGGCAGCTGGTGTATCTGCCGCTCGTGGGGCTGCTTGTCGGCGGAGTTTGGGCCTTGGCCGCGTATCTTACGGGGCTTTTCGAAAGATTCCCGGCCATCTGCGCCGCAATTCTGGCGGCACTTCCATTTTTGCTCACGGGCTTTATTCACCTGGACGGCTTCATGGACTGCTGCGACGCGATTTTGTCCCGGCGGAATTTATCGACCCGGCAGAAGATTTTAAAGGACTCGCATGTAGGATCGTTTGCCGTCGTGTGTACGATTTTCCTGATGCTCGCCATGTTCGCGGCATTTCGGGATTTTGACATAAAAAACGGCTTTCCGGGGTTGATTTTACTTCCGGTCTTCTCGCGCTTTGCTTCAAGCTTCTGCGTGTTCGCCTGCCGCCCGATGCAGACGAGCCAGTATGCATCCGGCTTTGAAGCGAAGCAAAACAAGCGGCAGCTGACCGCGCTCGTGATTTTAAACGTGCTGGCCATTTTTGCGGGGCTTTTGCTGCTTCCGCACGCGTGGTTCACCGCGGCGGCCATCGGCGCGGAAGGATTTGCACTGCTCTTCTCTTTGGGCGCGCAGAAAAATCTTGGCGGCATGTCGGGCGATATCTCGGGATTTTCATTGACATTGGGCGAGCTGGCGGGGGCTTTGCTGCTGCTTGCCGGACAGGGGGCGCTATGGAGCTGATTTTTGGCGGCGCGTATCAGGGCAAAACGCAGTATGCCGCAGAGAAATATCATTGCAAGGACGAGGAAATTTTCACCTGCGAGGGTATCGAGCTCGATCGGACCGCCCGCTGCATCCGCCATCTCGAGCGCTTCGCAAGGGCGTGCACGGATGAAGGCCTGGACGCGCGGGAGGAATTTGAACGGCAAAACCCGGGCGCCGTCTGCCTGATCGCGGACGACATTTCCTGCGGCATTGTCCCGCTCGATCATAAAGAGCGCGCATGGCGCGAAGCGTCCGGCCGTCTTTTATCGTTTCTCGCAAAACGTGCGGATACGGTGACGCGGATCTTCTGCGGTCTTCCGCTGGAGGTAAAGCCATGAACCGCCTTGTTCTTCTGCGCCACGGGCGCACCGAGGGCACCGAGCGGCATTTATATTACGGCGCGACCGACCTTCCGCTCTTGGAAGACGGCGTTCAGGATTTACAACTTGCGGCCGCGCGCGGCGTTTACCCATCTCCGGACGGCTTTACGTTCGTGACCTCCGGCATGCTGCGCGCAAACCAGACGCTGCGCGCGATTTACGGCGATGTGCCGTTTTCCGTGATCGATGATCTGCGCGAAGTCAATTTTGGCATTTTCGAGATGAAGAGCTATGAAGACCTGAAAACCGAGCCGGTCTATCAGGACTGGCTCGCGGGCGACTGGTTTCGGAACGTGCCGCCGGGGGGAGAATCATTCGCAGACAGCGAAGCGCGGCTCTTGCGCGGATTGGATGAGCTTCTTTCCCGCAAGGATAACACAATCTGCGTCTGCCATGGCGGGACGATTCTCACCGCGATGGCAAACTTATTCCCGGAAGAGGGAAAAGACGGCTACGCATGGCAGCCGAAACCCGGCTTTGGATACGAAATCGATCTGGTAAATCACGTATATCTTCCAATTTCGGGCTAATTTCGTTGCAAGATTTTAAATTCTGTGCTATGATGCTTTCACACCGCAGTTCGATGTTTCTGCGCCCCATGCTTGGGCGCGTTTTTGAAAACGGAGGTACGATGATGAAACGATTTTTAACGATTTTTCTGACGCTCGCACTGCTTTTGGGCCTCTTTGCCCTTCCGGCGGGTGCGTCGTCCGCAACATTGGATACTGCCGCAAAAAAGGCGGCGGCCTTTGCCGTCTCGAGCGTGCCGCATCCCGGCGCGGGCGATGATTGGGCGGTCATTGGCACGGTGCGCGGCGGCTTTGATGCCCCCGAGCACTGGACGGATTCCTACTACCGCGCGATTGCAGCCAAGCTTCAGGAGACAGACGGCGTTTTATCGAAGACCCGCCTGACGGAGTATGCGCGCGTCATTCTGGGGCTCACGGCCATCGGCGAAAATCCGCGGAACGTCGCGGGCTATAACCTGCTCGCGCCGCTTGCGGACTATGACACGGCCACCCAGCCCGGGGTCACATCGGCAGCCTACGTGCTGCTGGCGCTCGACTGCGGAAACTACGAAATTCCGACCGTAGAAGAAGGGAAAACGCAGGCCACGCGCCCGATGTATGTCGATTTCATGCTCGGCCAGCAGCTCTCAGACGGCGGCTGGGCCATCGGCTCGGAGGAAGCGGACCCCGATGTGACGGCGATGGTTTTGCAGGCGCTCGCGCCCTATCAGGAGAGCACCCCGGTTAAGAATGCGGTCGCCCTCGGCGTGACCCGGCTGTCCGCTCTTCAAAATGACGACGGTGGCTACAGCTCGTGGGGCTACACGTCTTCCGAGTCCTGCTCGCAGGTCGTGCTCACGCTCTGCGCGCTGGGAATCTCGATGGACGACAGCCGCTTTGTGAAAAACGGCAAGAGCGTTCTTGACAAGCTCCTGACCTATCAGCTCTCAGACGGCAGCTTCTGCCACGACGACAGCTTCGACGCGTACGCAACCATGCAGGCGCTCTGCGCGCTTTCGGCGGCCTCCCGGCAGGCAGGCGGCAAGACGGCGTTTTTCACGATGACGGACGTTTCAAAGCACATACACACACCGCAGTCCGGCGTGACGGCACATACCTCGCGTCTGGCAGAAACTCCAGCATTCACCGACACAAAGGGAATTGCAGCACAGCAGGCGATTGAAACACTCGCGGCCTACGGCGTTCTCAACGGCATGACAAAGACAACCTTTGAGCCCGCCGCGAATCTTACGCGCGCGCAGTTCGCAAAAATTGTCGTCGGCGCTCTGAATCTCACTCCCGAATACCGCGGCACGTTCAAGGATGTGGCGCAGTCGGCGTGGTACGCTCCCTATGTCGACACGGCGGCGGCCTACGGCATTGTCAACGGCGTGGGCGACGGGAAGTTTAACTCTGACGGCGCGATCACCGTGCAGGAGGCGGCAGCCATGACGGCCCGCGCGGCTTCTCTGTGCGGCATGGATCCTTTGGTGGAGCATCCCGATACGGTCCTTCGCGCGTACACGGACGTGTCCCGCGTTTCCTCGTGGGCAAAGCCCTCCATGGCCTACTGCGCGGCCTCCGGCCTCTGGGCACAGGGCGCTTCGGCGCTCACCCCCACCCGGCAGATCACGCGCGGCGAAATTGCGCAGATGCTCTGCGGTCTGCTGCTCCGTGCGAATCTTCTTCAGTAAGTAAGGCCTTCATAGAGCCGCGCAAATGCGCGGCTCTTTCGTTTGTCCGGACAAATACATTTTCCCGGGAGGTTCGTAGGGGTCGATGCCCACATCGCCCCATTGGGCAGTACGAATTCGCCGGAGATTTCCGTTAAAACAGATTGTTCCGCCGGGTCGATGTGGGCATCGACCCCTACGCAAAAGCGGTGGGATTTTGCAAATTTCGTAAGGGCGGACGACTCTGTCCGCTCCTATGAAGTCTCTTCAACTCGGAAAGGGGAACCATGAACCACAACGACGCGTTTTCCCGGTGCCACCCGTTGGTGAACTTTCTATATTTTGCGCTTGTGCTGCTGGGGGCGATGGTCCTGCGGCACCCGGTGTGTCAGGTGATTTCGCTCATTGGCGCAATCGCTTGTTTCTGCTGCCTCGGGGGAGAAAAACCGGGCGGCTTCCGGCTGTGGTACGCGTTGGCGCTGTTCGTGCTGACCGCCGCCGTAAACCCCGCGTTCAGCCACGAGGGACGGACGATCCTCCGCTATCTCCCGTCCGGAAACCCCCTGACGCTCGAGTCCATTTTATATGGTCTTGGCGCGGGGCTCACGCTCTGCACGGCTCTCATCTGGTTTTCCAACTACACGCGGGTCATGACTTCCGATAAATTCGTCTATCTGTTCGGAAGAATCGTCCCGGCCTTGAGCCTCGTTCTTTCGATGACGCTCCGCTTCGTTCCGCGCTTTTCCGCGCAGGCAAGACGGGTTTCCCGAGCGCAGGCCGCCGTCGGAAACGACATGCACACGGGAAGCCCCGTTCACCGCGTCAAATGCGCGCTGATGGTCTTCTCAATCTTAGTCACGTGGTCTTTAGAGAACGCGGTCGACACGGCGGACTCCATGCGCGCCCGGGGCTACGGCCTTCCCGGAAGAAGCGCATTTTCGATCTTCACACTCACAACGCGAGATAGTCTGCTGCTCTCGGTCATGGGACTGCTCGGCGGCATTGTCATCGCGGGCTACGGCCTCGGCGCACTTTCGTGGCGGTATTATCCGAGCGTCAAGGGCGCAGGCTTCGCGCCCTTGAGCGTTCTTTGCTATCTCAGCTTCTTGATCCTCAATCTCATCCCGGTCATCTTAGAGCAAAAGGAGGCGGCTGTATGCAGACGTTTACAATCTCAGATCTGAGCTTTACGTATCCCACAGAAACCGTCCCCGCGCTCCAAAACGTCTCGCTTTCGATCGAGGCAGGCTCTTTTACCGTGCTCTGCGGCAGATCCGGCTGCGGCAAGTCGACGCTTCTGCGGCAATTAAAGCCCATCTTGCAGCCGCACGGGACGAAAACGGGGGAGATTCTCTTTGATGGAAAGCCTCTAGAGTCTCTTTCCCAGCGCGAGCAAAGCGCCCGCATCGGCTTTGTGCTGCAAAACTTAGACGCGCAGCTGGTGACTGACAAGGTCTGGCACGAGCTGGCGTTTGGCCTGGAGTCTCTGGGACTGGACACGCCGACGATCCGCCGCCGCGTGGCGGAAATTGCGTCGTATTTCGGCATCCAGAACTGGTTCTATAAGCCCGTGGCCGAGCTCTCGGGCGGGCAGAAGCAGCTGGTAAATTTGGCGTCCGTGATGGCGCTCGAGCCGTCTGTCCTGCTGCTCGACGAGCCGACGAGCCAGCTTGACCCCATCGCTGCGACCGACTTTCTCTCGACGCTCGGCAGGATCAACCGCGAGCTTGGCACAACGATCATCCTCTCCGAGCACAGACTCGAGGACGCGCTGGCCTTATCGACGAACGTCGTCTTCATGGAGCGCGGGTGCGTGCTGGATACCGGGACGGCAAGCGAGGTCGGCGCGCGGCTCAAAGCGAATGGCAGCGACATGTTTTCCGCTATGCCCGTTCCGATGCGCATCTACGCGGGTGTTCCGAACGAGCTTTCCTGCCCCGTCACGGTCGCGCAGGGAAGGCTGTGGCTGGAAAGCTTTTCGCAAACGCACAAGCTTTCCCCCATTCCGGCGCCCGCTACCGCCAAAAAGCATGAGGACGCCCCCGCTGTCGAACTGACAGAAGCATTTTTCCGGTATGACAAGGAATCGCCCGACGTCATCAAAGCGCTGTCGCTGCGCGCCTACAGGGGCGAGCTTCTCGCAATCTTAGGCGGCAACGGCACGGGAAAATCCACGACGATGGGGCTTATTTCCGGTGTGAACCGCGCCTATCGCGGCAAGGTTTCCGTTTTGGGGCATGCGCCGCAGGAGGTTTTAAGCCGCGTCGCGCTTCTGCCACAGGACCCGCAGACGCTGTTCGTCAAAAATACGGTCATCGAGGACCTGCTTTCCGTGCTGGACAATCAGCCGAAGGACAAGCGCAAGGCGCTGGCGCTTCAGAAGGCGAGGCTCTGCGAGCTGACAGAGCTTTTAGACCGGCACCCCTACGATCTTTCCGGCGGCGAGCAGCAGCGGGCGGCACTTTGCAAGGTCCTTCTGCGGGAGCCCGAGGTACTGCTCCTCGACGAGCCGACGAAGGGACTTGACGCAGAGTTCAAAAAGACGTTTGCCCGGATCATAAGGCGCCTGACAAAGCGCGGTGTATGCGTCATTATGGTAAGCCACGACGCGGAGTTCTGCGCGAGCTTTGCCGATCGGTGCGCGATGTTCTTTGACGGCGCGATTGTCGCCGAAGGAACGCCGCGGGAATTTTTCTCCTCCGGCAGCTTCTACACGACCTCGGCCAGCCGCATGGCACGCGGGCTCCTTCCCGGCGCGATCACGCCGGAAGATGTGATCGCAGCCTGCGGCGGCGTTCTTCCGCCCGAGCCGGAGCTTCCGGACGAGGCGTTGCAGGAGATGCAGGCCAAGCGGGAATCGGAAGCCGAGGCGAAAACGTATCTTCTTCCAAGCGAGATCCCGCCGCTTCCCTTGTGGCGCAAACTGACTGGCGGGCTCGGGGTTCTTGGCGCAGTCGTCTGCCTTATAAGAATCCTTCGCATCAGCGATTTATCGGAGCTTCTGACCGAGGGGGGGCTCACGAGTCTGGCGGGCGACACGTTCAAGCTCTATCTTGCGATGCTCGTCAGCCTTTTTGTTGTCGCTGTCTCCTTCAGCCGCGCCGCGCCGCAGCCGGTCCACTCGAGCCTTGGCGGGCGGCCGCTGTCTAAAAGAACGAGGCTTGCAAGCGCGGTGTCGCTGCTTCTCGTGCCGCTGACGATTTTCGTCGGCATCGTCTACTTCGGCAAGAAAAGCTATGGCGCTGTTTCCATTCTAGTGCTTCTCGAGTGTATGGCCCCGTTCGCCCTGATTTTTGAAGGGCGCAAACCCAAGGCGCGCGAGCTGGTGCTCATTGCGGCGCTTTGCGCGCTGGCGGTCGCTGGACGGGCGGCGCTATTTATGCTGCCGGGGTTCAAGCCCGTGGCGGCACTGGTCATTTTATCGGGCGTGGCCTTCGGCGGGGAGACGGGATTTTTGGTCGGCGCGATGAGCATGCTGACCTCGAACGTTCTGTTTGGTCAGGGCCCCTGGACGCCGTTTCAGATGTTTGCGATGGGACTCATCGGCTTTTTGGCGGGCGTTTGCTTCCAGAAGGGGCTACTGCGCGCGGGCCGTGCGCCGCTGGCAATTTTCGGTGCGGTGAGCGTGGTGCTCATCTACGGCGGGCTCATGAATCCCGCGTCGGCAATTCTCTACCAGCCGAATCTCTCGTGGAGCGTGCTGAAAGCGTATTATCTGACGGGCTTCCCGTTTGACCTTGTGCACGCGGCGGCGACGGCGCTGTTCCTCTGGTTCGGCGCGGAGCCGATGCTCGAAAAGCTCGAGCGCGTAAAGCGCAAGTACGGTTTGACAGAAATTCCCTAATTACCATCTTCTTTCGTCTTTTTCACCAAATTGCACAGATTTTGTTAAGATTTTCTGTTCATTTTGCTATTTTTTGTCCTTCGACGGGCTTCGACACCCTTTTGGAAGCAAATCGTGTATGATGTAGCCAGTCAGTGAGATGTACGCAAGATGTCGCTGATGAAGTGCGTCAGAAAGGAGGATTCTCAGCATGCAGACAATCACAAAGGAATATGCGTATCTGTTCCATATGGTCGAATGCGCCCGGCAGGAGCTGAGCCGTCTGGAGCAGATGCTGATTGAAGCGCAGCAGACTGCGGAGGAGATCTATCTCAACCGCACCGAGCCCGACGCCAATGCCTGACCGGCAGGAACGCTCCGGCCGCACAGGCTTGAGAAGGCCCTGGGGTCCTTCCGCGTCTTTCCATATTTGATTTCCGCATTCCCCGCAAGTCCATACTTCACGCTCCTTCTGGCCGCTGCACAGCTGCGATATTTGTGCGGCGGCCGCCCTTTTTTACACAGCTCCGCATCCACCATCCACACAGTTGTCCACACTTATACACACTATCCACAGGGTTCTCCACATTTTGTGCCACACTGTCCCACCGCTACAATTCCTTGTGTCAAGTCTTTTTTTCGCGCGTTTTCTCTCGATCGTTTTCGTAAAATATAGGAAGAAACGAGAAGGAGGCGCGCCATGCTGACACAAACGAAGGCCCGATCTGGAGCATTACAGGGCGGAAGAGTCGTCTTTCTGCCGCTTTCCGCCATCCGCCCCAACCCCGCGCAGCCGCGCACGGTCTTTGACGCGCAGGGCTTGCAGGAGCTGGCCGCGTCCATCCGGCAGTACGGCGTTTTGCAGCCCTTGACTGTCCGGAAAAAGGCGGGCTTCTTTGAGCTCGTCGCGGGCGAGCGGCGATTGCGCGCAGCGGGTCTTGCAGGGCTCTGCGAGGTGCCGTGCCTGCTTGTGAGCGTGGACGATCAGGATGCGGGTCTTCTGGCGCTCGTTGAAAACTTACAGCAGCGGGACCTTGACTATCTCGAGCAGGCCGAAGGGCTCCAGAGGCTCATGCAGGAATACCACCTCACACAGGAGCAGGCGGCGCGCAGACTCGGCAAAAGCCAGCCGGCGGTTGCGAACAAGCTGCGGCTGCTGCGGCTATCTTCTCCGGTGCGCGCAGCGCTTCGGGCAAGCGGCCTTTCCGAGCGGCACGCGCGGGCGCTTCTGCGGCTGGAAGACGAGACCTCGCAGCTGCGCGCCATTCGTCTGATCGCGGAAAACGACTGGACGGTCGCAAGGACCGAGCGCTATGTCGATGAGCAGCTCTCCGTGGCAAAGGGAAAGGCGCGGCTTTCGCGGTTCGTGCTGCGCGATATGCGCCTGTTTCTGAACGGAATCAACCATCAGCTCGACCTCATCCGCGCCGCCGGGCTCAATCCGCAAACCGAACAGGAGGAAACAGAACGCGAGCTGGTTCTGACCATCCGAATTCCCAAATCCGTGAGCGGCCGCTGACGGCATATTGAGCAGGTTTCACAAAAATGCGGCAGTCCGGCTTGGGCTGCCGCGTTGTGTTGTTTTTATTTCGGGCAAAATGCCTGTCCGAAAAAGTTGGGTCTTGTGTGTTTCACCCGAAAGAACCGAAAAATCCAACAAATTTAAATAATTTACTTATATTTTTCATTTTCCGGTTGAAAAAACCGAACTTTGTGCTATAGTATGTAATTGTCTGAATATCAAAAGCAAGTATGCTCGGCCGCATCGAGTGACGAGGCGGCCACCATCAGGAAAGGGGTACAAAATGTCTCATAAATACGTTTACCTGTTCTCGGAAGGCAACGGCCATATGCGCGAGCTGCTCGGCGGCAAGGGCGCGAACCTCGCCGAAATGACCAACCTCGGCATGCCGGTTCCGCAGGGCTTCACCATCACGACCGAAGCCTGCACGCAGTACTACAAGGACGACCGCCAGATCAACAGCGAGATCGAAGCGGAAATCATGCAGTATGTTGAAAAGCTCGAAGAGATGACCGGCAAAAAGTTCGGCGATCTCTATAACCCGCTGCTCGTCTCTGTCCGTTCCGGCGCGCGTGCTTCCATGCCCGGCATGATGGATACGATCCTGAACCTCGGTCTTAACGACGAGGTCGTTGTCGCCTTCGCGAAGAAGACGAAGAACCCGCGCTTCGCTTACGACTCCTACCGCCGCTTCATCCAGATGTACTCCGACGTCGTCATGGAAGTCGGCAAGAAGTACTTTGAGCAGCTCATCGACGAGATGAAGCAGGCCCGCGGTGTCACGCTCGACACCGAACTGACGGCTGACGATCTCAAGGAGCTGGCAGAAAAGTTCAAGGCTGAGTACAGGGAAAAGCTCGGCGAAGAATTCCCGCAGGATCCCAAGATGCAGCTCATGGGCGCCATCAAGGCTGTTTTCCGCTCCTGGGATAACCCCCGCGCGATCTACTACCGCCGCATGAACGATATCCCCTCCGACTGGGGCACCGCTGTCAACGTCCAGTCCATGGTCTTCGGCAACACCGGCGACACCTCCGGTACGGGCGTTGCGTTCACGCGTAACCCGGCGACCGGCGAAAAGAAGCTCTTTGGTGAGTTCCTGATGAACGCACAGGGCGAAGACGTCGTCGCAGGCGTCCGCACCCCGCAGACCATCGACCAGCTGGCCGAGGTCATGCCCGAGGCTTACAAGCAGTTCACCGATATCTGTGCCAAGCTCGAGTACCACTACCGCGACATGCAGGACATGGAGTTCACCATCGAGGATAAGAAGCTCTACATGCTCCAGACCCGTAACGGCAAGCGCACCGCTGCCGCCGCGATGAAGATCGCCTGCGACCTCGTTGACGAAGGCATGATCACCGAGGAAGAGGCTGTCGCGATGATCGACCCGAAGAGCCTCGACGCGCTGCTGCACCCGACGTTTGACGCGGCCGCTCTGAAGAAGGCCAAGGTCATCGGCACGGGTCTTGCCGCCTCTCCCGGCGCTGCCTGCGGCAAGGTCGTCTTCACGGCAGAGACTGCGACCGACATGGCCAAGGCCGGCCACAAGGTCATTCTCGTCCGTCTGGAGACCAGCCCGGAAGACATCGAAGGCATGCACTATGCACAGGGTGTTCTGACCGTCCGCGGCGGCATGACCTCCCACGCGGCTGTCGTCGCGCGCGGCATGGGCACGTGCTGCGTCTCCGGCTGCGGCGCGATCAAGATGGACGAGGCCAACAAGAAGTTTGAGCTCGGCGGCAAGACCTACAAAGAGGGAGACTGGATCTCCATCGACGGCTCGACCGGCAACATCTACGGCGAAAAGATCAAGACCGCCGCGGCTGCCATCTCCGGCGACTTCAACCGCATCATGAACTGGGCGGATCAGTTCCGCGTCCTCGATGTGCGCACGAACGCCGACACCCCGAACGACGCTGCGCAGGCCTTCGCTTTCGGCGCGCAGGGCATCGGTCTGTGCCGTACCGAGCATATGTTCTTTGAAGCTGACCGCATCAAGGCGATGCGCGAAATGATCGTCTCCGAGACCTCTGAGCAGCGTGAAAAGGCGCTTGCCAAACTCGAGCCGATCCAGCAGAGCGACTTTGAGGCCATCTACGAGGCTATGAAGGGCCGTCCTGTTACCATTCGTCTTCTGGACCCGCCCCTGCACGAGTTCGTCCCGACCGACCCGAAGGACATTGAAGAGCTCGCCAAGGAAATGAACATCTCCGTCGAGCATCTGAAGCAGGTCATTTCCGGCCTCCATGAGTTTAACCCGATGATGGGTCATCGCGGCTGCCGTCTGGACGTCACGTTCCCGGAGATCGCAAAGATGCAGACTGCTGCGATCATCAAGGCAGCGCTGGCTGTCCGCAGCCGCAGACCTGCATGGAAGATCGTTCCGGAAATCATGGTTCCGCTGGTAGGCGAAGAGAAGGAGCTTGCGTTTGTCAAGTCCGTCATCGACCAGACCGCAAAGAAGATCATCAAGGCTGCCGGTTCCGACATGACCTACAAGGTCGGCACGATGATCGAAATTCCGCGCGCTGCGCTGACCGCTGACGCAATCGCGAACCAGGCTGAGTTCTTCTCGTTCGGCACAAACGATCTGACCCAGATGACCTTCGGCTTCTCCCGTGACGACGCGGGCAAGTTCCTGGCGTCCTACTACGACAACAAGATCTACGAATCCGATCCGTTCTCCAAGCTCGACCAGGCAGGCGTCGGCCGCCTCGTCAAGATGGCTGCGGAGCTCGGCCGTCAGACCCGCCCGGACATCAAGCTCGGCATCTGCGGCGAACAGGGCGGCGATCCCTCGACCGTCGAATTCTGCCACAACATCGGCCTGAGCTACGTCTCCTGCAGCCCGTTCCGTGTTCCCATCGCTCGCCTCGCTGCCGCGCAGGCTGCGATCAAAAACGCGAGGAAATAAGTTCTCGTAAAAAAGAAACCAATCACGCACATACCCCCAACCGGCTTGCCGGTTGGGGGTTTTGTCATTCAGATGCTGATTATCACTGTTTTGTCCTTCCATTTCTTGCGGAAAAACTTCATTCCGATCGCATGACAATATTCCTCAGCATCCGCTTCTGTAATGCAAAAATGGAGCAGCGTCTGCGGATTTGTTATTCTGGAATCCAAATGGCTGTCGCGTCCAGTCTGCTTTTCGCGGTATTGCAGCAGCGCAATTTCACTCGGCTTCATACGTTTTGTCTGCGCTTGGCTCGGTGCCGTCAAATCCAGCGTCCAGTTGAATGTCTGGTCGTCTACTACCACAATTTGCAGGACAAATTCATCGATCAGTTCTTCGGATATCGTAAGCGCAGAGGTATCTATCCAGCGATTCAGCGTCCGCTGAATTGCTTTTATATCAAGTTCGCTGTTCTTTTTACCGGGATCGCTCTGTTCCAAATCATGCAACTGAATTTCCAGCTTCTCACATTCTTCGTCGATTTTCCGCTTATCTGTCAAAAACTCTTCGCGCGTAATGTCGCCAAGCGCACGCATTTCACGAAGCCCTTCCAGCTTTTTCTCCAATGTCTCCTTGCGTTTCAAAAGGCTGTCTGTCACCGCATTTTCATGGCTCTGCTCCTGATAATTACATTCCTCCAACATCTTGCAAGCCAGCAAAACCGCATCCTTCTGATCTTTCCAGACGTATGAAAAGACCTTCTTTGCCATCAAATCAAGCTGCCACGCAGGAATGCTTTTTGTTTGACAAACAGTCTCTGTGTCCAAGTGATTTCTTTTCAAAAAAGCTGCACTGACATTTCGTTTCTGCCGATAACATTCATAGCCATATGTTTTCGTTCCATTTGCATTGTTGTGCCAAAGATACTTACGGAAAGAAGAACCGCAGCTGCAACGCAGCTTCTGTTTCCAGACGCCCTGTGGTTCCTGCGAGCCAAATTTTCGCATATGACCGTTCTGATCCATTTGTGCGGCACTTTTCCGGCTGCGAATCTCTGCGCACTGATCCCAGCGTTCTTCTGGCACAATGGCTTCGAAATTGCCTTTGATGTACTGGAACGCTTCTTCTTTGTGATTGATACGCTTTTGTGTTAAGTAACCGTCGCTATGGGACTTATTGTAGCAAATATATCCCTTATACGTTGCATTTTGAAGGATTCTTCCGATTCTATCGGTTTTCCAGCTCACTTTCCCATGCGCATTTTTACACCCAAGGCGAATCAATTCGGCACAAATTTTCTTATATCCCGACCCGGAAACATAAAGCTCGAAGATCTTTCGAACCGTATATGCCTGCTCCGGCTCAATCACATAGGTTCCGCTTTCTCTGCGGTAGCCCAAGATATTGCCGTTTCCGTATAGAACACCTTTCTGCCTGCTGACCTTCTGTCCTGCCAGTACCCGCTCAGAAATCTTCCTGCTCTCCTCCTGTGCCAACGTCGCCATGATGGAAAGCCGCAGCTCCCCATCATCATCCAGTGTGCAGATTCCGTCTTGTACAAAAAATACGCCAACGCCATTCCTTTTCAGCTCTCGCGTAATAGAAAGAGTATCTACCGTATTTCGTGCAAATCGGCACACTTCGCGTGTCACAATCAGTTCAAATTTTCCTGCCTTTGCATCACGCAGCATCTTCAGAAAAGAAGGTCTTTTTACGTCCGTACCGGTAATTCCCTCATCGTAGTACCTTGCAACTACATCCCAGTCTTCGTGTGTCTGGGCAACGTTCTCGCACCACGTTCGTTGATTCTCCATTGCCGCCAGCTGTTCTTCATGTTCTGTTGAGACGCGACCATAGATCGCTACAGCTCTCTTTTTGCCGTTGCCCATACGCTTCACCTCCTACTGCAATAAATTAGAGTCAGAAGCCCAGCAATCAGCTGGGCTTCCTCCCGTCTTTCAGCTTCTCTCACGGGCTTTTCTATTGACCGCCATGCTTCTCCATGATCTCTTTGTACACACGGGCAGGAATGAGGTTCTGCTTATAAAGTTCTGCGATCAGTTTCAACGCTACTATCTTGCTGCCAACGATCCTACAAAGCTCGATCTTTACCGAAAAGAAGATAAACTTATATATTCCATGTCTGCCGGTGACGCAACCGTTGTTCTAATCGACTTTTTTGGCTTGCAGCCAGATTACGGCGCTCTGGATGAATCACACGGCGTTAGATTATCGGCGGATATTTTATATTTTGAAAATTCTCCTGAATCCTATAATCCCTATGTAGCTGTGATAAGCTCCATTGAGGAAGATCCGGAAAACAGAATGTATTGCAATGTAACCTATA
>ERZ1106963.1003-NODE-1003-length-37582-cov-20.428198_pt1 | contig 37582 bp, 27 predicted proteins | sample MGYA00403681_ERZ1106963 | MGnify/ENA primary metagenome ERZ1106963 (study PRJEB35170, sample SAMEA104062407) | human gut metagenome | biome: human gut; feature: human-associated habitat; material: faeces | place: Denmark | collected 2012-05-03 ...
AACGGCGCGAGGGTTCAAATCCCTCCTACTCCGCCAAGAAAAAGCTCGATGATCCATTGAGATCACCGGGCTTTTTCCATTTTTGTGCGCAAAAAAGAAGGGGCACCGGCTTTTGAAAGGCCGGTGCCCTTTTCCGCGTCACAGCAGCAGGTTGGTGATGCAGGCCAGCAGGGCCAGATGCACCGGGTAGAACCAGTAAAAGGCCTTTTTTTGCAGCGGACTGCACGCGCCGCGCTGTCCGTTATAGAACCAGACCAGCACAAAGGCCAGCGGAGCGGTGAGCTCGAATAAAAACAGCACTGCGCCCACAAGGCACTGCCGCTTGCGGTCTGCGCGGGTGAGGTATAAGGCGCAGATGATCAGCACGCCACTGGCGCTGTAGTCGGTATTGGCAGCCAGCGCCAGCGCGGCGCACCCGCCCGCCCACACAAGCCCCTGCCAGCCGGGCAGGCCGTTTTCCTTTTCAAAGCGCTTGAGCCCTGCCATAGCCAGCACGCCCAGCGCCAGCGTCCAGTAAACGTTCTGCGCACTGGGGTCAAAGGGGGTGCGGAAGAACGCAAGGTCAAAGGGTACCTCGCTCAGAAGGCCGAACAGCACCAGCCGCCCAAGGTAGCCTTTGACGTTGTGGGTGTGCACAAAGCCCTCCACCAGCAAAAAGCAGAACAGGGGAAAGGCCAGCCGCCCGGTGAAGCGCAGCACCATGTCCAGCCGGTACAGCGGGTAGGCAGAAAGGGTGTCCTGCGAGAGGGTGCCGGCGTCCAGCCCGGGCGTAAGGATGCCCGCCTCGATGCAGGACGCGCCGATGTGGTCCACCAGCATGGTGATGCAGGCAATGGTTTTAAGAGCGGTGCCGCTGAAGGTGCGGCGCGGGGAAAGTGCAGTCATAAAGAACACCTCGTTCAGTTTGCAAAAAATCGTTACAGGAACTATAACGAAGGAAAGGCGGCATTTCCTGCGTCTGCTGCGGCAAAATCTGCACAGAGCGTGCAAAAATCGGGGCAAAAACGCTTGACAGAAAAGGCGCGGGATAGTACAATCAAGAAGATAATTGAACTATCTCAAACGAAAGATGAAAAAGATTCACAGAGAATCGGGCGTCTCCGAACCAGAATAATCAGGAAGGAGGCTTTGGGGCATGACGCTTTTTTCCTACGAGATCTTTGATGCAGTGGCACGGCAGGGCAGCTTCAACAAAGCGGCCCAGCAGCTGCATCTGACCCCTTCAGCCATCAGCCACGCCATTGCCGTGATGGAGGAGGAACTGGGCTTTGCCCTGTTCAACCGCGGCAAAAACGGCGTATCCATGACCAGTTATGGTGCTTCGCTGTACCCGTCCATCCGTGCGGTGCTCAACAGTGACGAGGCACTCAAGCAGAGCATTGCCCGCCTGAACGGCCTGGAAAAAGGCAAGGTGAAGCTGGGTGCATTCAACTCGGTGTGCGCTTCGCTGCTGCCGGGCCTGCTCAAGAGCTTCGCGGCCCAGTACCCTCAGATCGAAATTGAAGTGTATCAGGGCACCTACGACGATGTCAAGGAGTGGCTGCGCACCGGGCAGGTGGACATTGCGTTCCTTTCCTCCACCTGCAAGGAGGAATTCAACCTCACCGAGCTGTTTCGGGAGCCGCTGCTGTGCATCGTGCCGCAGGACTGGCCCGAACCCCAGGGCGGCGTGATGACCCCTGCTCTGATGAACGGCCAGAGCTTTGTGGTGCAGTGCGATGCCACCGACGCCGAGATGCGGCAGTTCCTCAAGAAGTACAAGATCAGCACCGAGCGCCGCTGCCATGTCATCGACGACCAGTCCAACATCGCCATGGTGGAGGCCGGACTGGGCATCTCCATCATGCCGCAGATGCTGCTGCGGGACTGCAAGGCCGCCGTCAAGGTGTATCCCATCGAGCCGGAGGAGTACCGCGTGGTGGGCTTGGCCGTGCAGCGCCCGGCCTCCATGGCTCCCGCCGTGGAGCAGATGTTCCACCACATCGTGGACTACTGCCGTCAGCTGGAGCTGCCCCTGTGACCTGTTCAGTATAACACAAAGCGGCCGGTGCGGGAAACACCGGCCGCTTTTGCATAAAACAAAAACCTTTGCTGCCGGAGCGAAGGTTTCTGCACGGCGTTGCTTTACACTGCCAGAAATTTCCGGTATAATGAAGGGTAGAACAGAGCAAAACACCAAAGGAAGAGGTTTTTATGGAGACTGCGGGGTACGATTCCAGCCGGCCGCTGGCCGAACAGGTTGCACAGCGGATCAAGGACTACATTCTGGAAGAAAAACTGAAGAGCGGCGACAAGCTGCCCACTGAAACAGCGCTTGCCCGCGAGATGGGTGTGGCACGCAGTACTGTGCGCGAGGCCATCAAGCGGCTGGAGTCACAGAACATTCTGACCGTGCGCCACGGCGCGGGCTCTTTTGTGACCGACCAGCCCGGCCTGGCGGATGACCCGCTGGGGCTGGATTTCATTGAGGACAAGGAGCGTCTGGCCTTCGACCTGCTGGAGGTGCGTAACATCATCGAGCCGGCCATTGCCGCGCTGGCGGCGCGCCATGCCACCCCGGAGGACATCGCCGAGATGGAATCGCTGTACAACCTCATGGAATACCACATCCTGCATGGGCAGGACTATCTGGACGAGGATATGAAGTTCCACCGGACCATTGCCCGCGCCAGCGGCAATCTGGTGGCTCCCCAGCTGGCTCCCATCATCACGGCGTCGGTGGAGGTGTTCACCGAGGGCACCCACCGCACTCTGCTGCAGGAGACCCTGGACACCCACAAGGCTGTACTGGAGGCCATCAAGTGCGGCGACAGCACCTGGGCACGGGATGCCATGACCCTGCACCTTTCCTACAACCGCGACCTGTACCGGAAGATGCACCGCGCCCGCAGCGGTGAACCGCCCCTTGCTCCCAAAGTGCCGGAATGGGTGCTGCAGCTCAAGGAGCTGACCAAGCCCGAAGAACCGGAAGAAAAAGAGTAAATCGAACGCAAACAGCCCGCATGACGGAGCACGATGCTCCTGCCATGCGGGCTGTTTTTCTGTGTTAATTCAGGCGGCGGGATGCATTACCACTCGGCAACGCTGCCGTCCTTGTGACGCCAGACGGGGTTCTTCCACTCGTGCGGGGTCTTGTTCTCCTCCAGCACCAGTTCCTTGTTGACGTCCACGCCCAGACCGGGACGGACGGGCAGCTGCACGCGGCCGTCCACGAACTTGAAGTCGTCCTGGTTCTTGACATAGTCCAGCACGCTCTTGCCCACGTTGTAGTGGATGCCGATGCTCTGCTCCTGGATCACGGCGTTGTAGCAGGTGGCGTCCACGTTCAGGCAGCTGGCCAGAGCGATGGGGCCCAGCGGGCAGTGGGGAGCCAGGGCAACGTCGTAGGCTTCGGCCATGGAGGCGATCTTCTTGACCTCGGTCAGGCCGCCGGCATGGCTCAGGTCGGGCTGGATGATGTCCACACCGCCGGCCTGCAGCAGGCGCTTGAAGTCGTACTTGGTGAACAGACGCTCGCCGGTGGCAATGGGCACATTGCAGGCAGCGGCGATCTCCTTGAACACCTCCATGTTCTCGCACAGGACGGGCTCCTCGATGAACATGGGGTCGAACTCTTCCAGCTTCTTGGCCAGGACCTTTGCCATGGGCTTGTGCACACGGCCGTGGAAGTCGATGGCGATGCCGAAATACTTGCCGCAGCTCTCCCGGATGGCGGCCACGCGCTCCAGAACGGCGTCCACCTTGTCGTAGGTGTCGATCATCTGCAGCTCTTCGGTGGCGTTCATCTTGATGGCGGTAAAGCCGGCATTCTTGCGCTCCAGAGCAGCAGCGCCCACGTCGTTGGGGCGGTCGCCGCCGATCCAGCTGTACACGCGCATGTTGTCGCGGCAGGCACCGCCCATGAGCTGGTAGACCGGGGCGTTGAAGAACTTGCCCTTGATATCCCACAGGGCCTGATCAATGCCGGCAATGGCGCTCATCAGCACGCCGCCGCCGCGGTAGAACCCGGCGCGGTACAGCACAGCGGAAAAGTCCTCAATGCGCATGGGGTCCTTGCCGATGAGGTAGGGCTTCATCTCCTGGACACAGGCCAGAACGGTGGCGCAGTGGCCTTCCAGCACGGGCTCGCCCCAGCCGGTCAGGCCCTCGTCGGTCACGATCTCAACAAAGCCCCAGCGGGGACGGACGGTATAGGTGTTGACTTCAACGATCTTCATGGGAAATCATCCTTTCTCTTGTATTGCAGAAGGTTTCAATGGGTTCAGGTTCAGCGCTGGATCTGGTCCACCATGCCGCGGACGTAGGCGGCGCAGGCTTCCCAGTCGTTGGCGGCCACGGCGTCCTTGGGCATCAGGCTGGAGGCCAGGCCCACGCTGATGCAGCCGGCGTCAAAGAACTCGCGGATGTTGGCGGGGCTCACGCCGCCGATGGCCATGTAGTTGGTGCCGTCAAAGGGGCCCTGCAGGTCCTTGACGTAGTGGCGGGGCATGCTGCCGGCCGGGAACAGCTTCATGGTCTTGTAGCCGAACTGCAGGCTGGTGGCCACGTCGGTGGGGGTCAGCACGCCGGGCAGCAGGGCGATGTCGTTCTCGGCGCAGTAGCTGAACACATCCAGCGGGGTGCCGGGGGTCAGAAGGAACTGTGCACCGGCGTCCAGAGCGGCTTTGCAGCGCTCCACGGTGATGGCGGTGCCGGCACCCACGGTGCAGCGGTCCCCGAAATGGGTGCGCAGCATCGTGATCTGCTCCAGGGCGTGGGGGCTATTCAGTGCCACCTCAAAGAAGGGGGCACCGCCCTGCACGGCGGCCTCGGCGTAATCAATGGTCTTTTCCAGCGGAACGTTGCGCAGGATGGCCAGCAACGGATGCTTGGAAACCAGATCGTAAGTGTCCATACAAAAAACTCCTTTCGGCAAAAAATGAAACCGGTGGTTTCAGCGGATCAGCGGTAGGTGATGGCAGCGCCGGTGAGGGCAGCTTCCATCTGGGCGGCGTCGGGGTAGCCCTCCACGTCGCCCGGGGTCTGGGTGGCCAGGGCGCCGCAGATGGCACCCATGCGGCCTGCGGTGACCACATCGCGGCCCTGCAGGATGCCGGCCAGGAAGCCGGCATTGAAGCCGTCACCGGCGCCGATGGGCTCAATGGGCTTACAGGGGTAGGGCGGCAGCTTTTCGCGGGTGGTCTTGTCGGCCACCCAGGCACCGTTGCCGCCGTCCTTGATGGCCACATACTGTGCGCAGCCGTCGCGGAACAGCAGATCGAAGATGGCGTCCGGGTCGCGCAGGCCGAACAGGGCGTCGGCCTCGTCCAGGCCCAGCAGCACGATCTCGCTCTGCAGGGTCAGCTCCCGGATCAGGGGGGCGTAGTCCTGCCCACGCCACAGCTTGCGGCGGATGTTGGGGTCAAAGCTGATGGCAACGCCTTTCTCCTTGGCCAGAGCAAAGGCGGCTTTGGTCATGGCCAGGCAGCTCTCGCTCAGCACGGGGGTGATGCCGCTCATGTGCAGCACCTTCACGCCGTCCAGCAGGGCGGGGGTCACGTCCTCGGGGCACAGGTGGCTGGCGGCGCTGTTCTCACGGTAGTAGAACACTTTGGTCTCGCCCACGCCGGTCTCCTTGAACATGATGCCGGTGCGGTGGTCGGGGTCGTAGATGACGCGGGAACAGTCCACGCCCTCGGCACGGAGCTGATTGCGGATGAAGCAGCCAAACTCGTCGGTGCCCAGGCGGCTGACCCAGGCGGCCTCCAGGCCCAGCTTTGCCAGACCCACGGCTACATTGCTCTCGGCACCGGCGGTGCGGATGCCGAAGTTCTGCACATAGCGCAGGGCACCCACGCTGTCCGGGGTGAAGGCGGCCATGGTCTCGCCGATGGTGATCAACTGTGGCATAAAAACACTCCTTTTCTTATAAGTAAGGCTCAGAATTGCAGCTCTACGCTGCAAAGCATTCGTTCGATCTGACGCCGGGCTTCGTCCAGCGCCTGCCGGGCGCTGGCGGCGGCAGCGTCGCTGTAGCGCTCCAGCGGGAAGGCAACGCTCAGCGCGGCCACCACTTTGCCGCTTTTGCGCAGGGGCACGCCGATGCACCGGATGCCCCGGGTGCTCTCCTCACACTCGTAGGCAAAGCCGCTGGCCCGGATCTCGGCCAGCTGGTCGGCCAGGAGGCGGAAGTCGGTGATGGTGTGCTCGGTCAGCGGGTACAGGCCGTCGTAATACAGGGCCTTGAGCTGGGGCAGCTGATAGTCGGCCAGCAGAGCCTTGCCCACGCCGGTGGCGTAGGCCGGCAGGCTGCGGCCCTCCACCGTGACGGTGTGGCTGTACAGGGGGCTCTCCACCTTTTTCAGGTAATATACATCCCCGTTTTTCAGGCTGCCGAGGTGGCATGTCTCGTGGCAGACCGACACGATGTCGTGCATCAGGCGGTAGATCTCCCGCAGGGCGCTGGCTTCGTCCAGATAGGTGTTTCCAATGCGGAACGCCATGCGGCCGATGCGGTAGTGATGATCCTGGTCGTCCAGGGTCAGATACCCCCGGTCCCGCAGGGTGTGCAGCAGCGGGGAGATGCTGCCTTTGGCAATGCCCAGATGCTGCGACAGCTGGGTCAGGGTGTAACCGCTGCCGTTCAGGCTGCACAGCTCCAGAATATCCAGGGCCCGGGCCAGGGAACGGTGGGCATCTCCGGAAGGCATGGGTCTCACTTCCTTTCCTTATATATAGGGCCTCTGAGAGGCATTCGGACCAGGTCGGGAAAACGACGAAAGTGTTCCGATGTGTTCCGCACAGGAATCCTGAAAACACCGGACGTGTTCGGATATCGGGCTGTATTGGGACTTGTGTTCCGATATCTGAACAAAAATTGTGCGCTTTCTGGTTCGGACGGCGGAAAACTGCAGGCCGTCCGCCCTTTTTTCGGCGGACGGAGCGCCGCCGATCGTTGCCTTTTGCACGGGATGCAGACACTTTTGGGGTCTGCGACGGCATTGTCGGACAACTTAATAAATTGCAAACGATTAAAAATAAGCGCAACATCGTTGCTTTTGAAAGAGACTTGTAATTTTTTCTGTAAATCCCTGCTCCAATTTCAGTATACGACACCGGAAAATAGACTGCAAGGGGCAGTTTGTTTTTCGTGGAAATGACAAGACGAGGAACAAAAAATTATAACATGCGCCGAAAATCCATATTTGTGCAGAAAATGTTAAAAAACTATTGACGGATGGAAAGAAAATTGGTAAATTTAGGACAGCGAAGTTGTTGTCGGACAACGACCCCACGGTGCCGGCCCGCAGCGGGGAAATGCCTGACAGCCATATCGGCCCGAGCGGACCCTGCGCCGGGCTGAGGAAAATGATTCTAAGGAGGAAATGAAACTATGTTGGATCCCAAATACATCCCATTGTTTATTGGCGGCTTTATCGCATGGATCTGCTTTATGATCTTTGTGGGCTGGATCACCAGCCGTGGCAAAAATGAGGGCAGCAGCTTCCTGACCGGCGGCGGCAACCTCGGCTTCTTCCTGATCTTCTGCACCGTGGGTGCTACCATGATCGGCACCGGTTCTTCCATGGGTGCCATCGGCAACGGCTTCAACCACGGTTGGGGCGGCGCCATCTACGGCCTGGGCGCATCGGCAGGTATCCTTTCCATGCTGCTGTTCACCAAGGCAAAGAACAAGGGCTTCCTGACCATGTCTGAGGAAGCACAGTATTACTACGGCGGCAAAAAGATCATCCGCCAGGTCATGGGCTTTATGATGTTCGTCATCGAGATCATCTGGCTGGGCAACCACCTGAACGGCGGTGCCAAGTACCTGGCTTACGTCACCCAGCTGCCGGACGTTACCTGTAAGATCATCACCGTTCTGGGCTTCGGCATCTACGTGTTCATCGGCGGCTACATGGCCGTTGTTACCACCGACGCTGTCCAGTTCATCGCTATCCTCATCGGCTTCCTGACCATCGCTATCCGTGCCATCCCCCTGGCAGGCGGCTATCAGAACGTGGTGGATACCTTCACCGCTGCTGGCAAGCCCGGCGCAATGACCTTCTACGGCCTGGGCTCCTACGGTGTCATGGCTGCCATAGCACTGGTGTTGTCCACAGCCATGGGCGTTATCGGTACCCCCACCCATCGTACCCGTATCTACACCTCCAAGGACGAAAAGACTGCTCGCAAGGCCTTCCTGGGCCAGGGCATCCTGCTGTTCGGCTGGAGCTTTGTTACCGCCATCATCGGCATGAGCTGCTTCACCATCGCCACCATGAATGGTGACACCCTGGCCAGCGGCGACTACGCCTTTGCTTACATGGCTACCAACGCACTGCCCCCGATCATCGGCATGATGTTCATGATCTGCGGCCTGTCCGCTACCATGTCCTCCGGTGACTCCGACGCCATCTCCGGCGTTACCATCCTGCTGACCGACGTGTACCCCAGCGTCACCGGCAAGACCATCAAGGAAGAGGATTACGCCAAGTACAGCCGTATCGCTCTGATCTGCACCCTGGGCGCTGCCTTCTTCATCACCCTGTTCGTCAACGACGTTATCGGCTACATCTCCACCATCGTGGGCGCCTTCCTGCCCGGCGTGGCTGTGGCTATGCTGCTGGGCCGCTTCTGGAAGCGTGTCAACTGGCAGGGCGGTCTGGCCTGCATCGGCTCTGGCACTCTGCTGGGCGTGCTGATCCTGGTGCTGCCTTCCTTCAAGAACTGGATCAACGCCACCATGGGTGGTCCGGCTGTGCCTGCTACCATCATTTCTCTGGTGTTCGGCATTGTGGTCTCTCTCATGTTCCCTGCTGACACCACTCCCGACGATGTGCGCCTGAAGCACGTTATGGACGACCGCCGCGGCACTGTCGTGGAAAAGGTCGCTGCTGCTGAGGCTGCTGCTGAGGAAGAAGAAGATCTGTAAGATCTATTGAGCCGGCAAACTGTAAATCTGTTTCTCCGAAAGGGGCGAGGGCATACGCCCTTGCCCCTTTCATCGTTTGCGGCAGGGTCGCCTTGCCGCAGGGCAAATTCATAGCAAGAGGAAACTTATCATGAAACGTATTTTGATCCAGAACGGCACCCTATACGACGGCCTTGGGGGCCAGCCCTACCAGGCAGACCTGCTGGTGCAGGACGGCCGCATTGCCCAGATCGCTCCGGGCATCACAGAGCCTGCAGACCAGGTCATCGACGCCACCGGCAAGGCGGTGACCCCGGGGTTTGTGGATATCCACCGTCACCACGACGCAAAGCCCCTCAACGACCCGCACTTTGGCGAGGTGGAGCTGGCCCAGGGCATTACCACGGCAGTGGCCGGCAACTGCGGCATCAGCATGACCCCGCGGCCGGAATCGGACGAGGCGGCAAAGGAGTATTATTCCTTTGAAGAAGCCGTCATGGGCCCCATCGGCCTGGACGGCCCCCACACCTACCGTGATTATCTGGCTGCCCTGCACAAGACCGCGCTGCCCCTGAATGTTGCCGCCATGATCGGCACCGGCACCGTCAAGATCTGTGTCAAGGGCTTTGCCGACACTCCCTACACCCAGCAGGAGCTGGACGACGCCCGTGCTCTGATCGAGGACGCCATGGCCGCCGGTGCTCCCGGTGTGTCGCTGGGCATCATGTATCTGCCGGAGTGCTACTCCTCCACCGATGAATTTGCCTACATTCTGGAGCCGGTGGGCCGCTACCACCGGGTGATTACCACCCACATCCGCGGTGAGGGCGACAGCATGGTGCAGAGCGTGCGCGAGGTGATCGAGATCGCCCGCCGCGTGGGCTGTGCCCTGGAGATCAGCCACTTCAAGAGCTGCGGCATGAAGAACTGGGGCAAGGACATCCACACCGCCATTGCCGACATCGAAGCCGCCCGCGCCGAGGGCATGGACGTAACCGTGGACTTCTACCCCTACGAGGGCGGCAGCACGGCCCTGACCACCATGCTGCCCCCGGTGTTCGTGGCCGGCAACATGACCCGTGCGCTGGAAAAACTGGGCACCCCCGAAGGTGTGGAGGAGTTCCGCCGTACCAGCAGTGTGTTGTACGACGACTGGGACAACTTCTGCATCACGCTGGGCTGGGACCGCATCATCATCAGCGGCGTGGTCCGGCCCGAAAACGAGAAGTTCCTGGGCATGCGGGTGACGGAGGCTGCCGAGAAATTCGGCTTTGAGGACGCCGCTGCACTGGCCGCCTACCTGATGCACAGCGAGGACGGTAAGACTGCCATCATCAATATGTCCATGAGCCAGGATGATATTGATACGGTGGCGCGTCTGCCCTGGTCCAATATCATCTCCGATGCCATCTATGCCAAGACCGACACGCCCCACCCCCGCATGTTCGGTGCCTTCCCCAAGGTGCTGCGGGAGTATGTGGCCGAGCGCGGCATCTACACGATGCAGGAGGCCATCCGCCGGATGACCAGCCAGCCCGCCGCAAGAATGGGATTGGTCGGACGAGGGAGCTTGCAGAAAGGCAACTATGCTGATATACTGGTATTCGATCCGAAGAAGTTCACGGATCATGCCACCTTCACGAATCCTGCCCAGAAGGCCACCGGTCTGGACTGGTGCATCGTCAACGGCCAGGTCGCCATTGACCACGACCGGCGCACCACGACCGGTGCCGGTATGGTGCTGACGGTGTAAGGAGCTGCCATGTCGATCGCGATTCTTCTGCAGCAGATCCTGATCATCTTTCTGGAGATCGGCACCGGTGCAGCCGTGACCAAACTGGGCATCATGGATGACAGGAACAGCAAGTTCCTGTCCAACCTGGTCATGTCGGTCACCCTGCCCTGCACCCTGCTGGCCAGTGCCAGCATCGACGGCGGCCGCGAGGCCGTGGCCGGCATGCTCAAGGGCTATGTGGTGCTGGAGATCTTCTACATCCTCACCATCGGCATCTGCCTTGTGCTGAGCAAGGCCATGCACCTGACCCGCGGCCAGAAGGCCGTGCTGGTGGGTGCCGCCGTCATGCCCAACAGCGCCTTCATCGGCATCCCACTCATCAGCGCCCTGCTGGGCAGCGAGGCGGGTGCCCTGTACGGTGCCGCCGGCATCATGGCCTACAACATCCTGTTCTTTACTTATGTACAGCACCTGTTCGACCCGGAAGCCAAGGTGAGCATCAAAGCATTCCTTACCCCCACCAACATCACCACCGCCATCATGGTGGTCATGCTGGTGACCGGCCTGCGGCTGCCCGCCATTCTGGACAGCTTCTGCAAGGCGGTGGGCAACACCACCACGCCGCTGGCCCTCATGATCGCCGGCGGCATGCTGGCCCGCAGTGACCTGAAAAAACTGGTCACGAACCCCATGGTATGGCTCATCACGGCCCTGCGGTGCGTCGTGTTCCCGCTGGGCTTCCTGGCGGCGCTGTACTTCCTGCCGCTGGACCGCACCCTGTGCATGGCGATCCTGATTCTGGCATCCTGCCCGGCAGGCAGCCTGACGGCCGTGCTGGCAAAGCAGTACGACACCGAAGGGGAACTGGCCAGCCAGGCCGTTGCACATTCCACCCTCAGTATCCTGATCAGCGTGCCGCTGGTGTTGAGCCTTGGCAGTACGCTGTTGGGAATATAAAAACGGCTGTTGTTCCGCCGACACACGCCCGGCGGGACCGCAGCTTCCAACGGCAGCAGCCCCCGTTTCGGCTGCGTCAGAGAAAAAGAAGAGAGGTTTTTTCTTATGGCAAATGTCTACGATAAGCTCAAGGAAATGAACATCACCCTGCCCGCACCCCCGCCGAAGGGAGGCGTCTACACTCCGGTCATGGAGTTCGGCGATCATCTGCTGTACTGCAGCGGCTGCGGCCCTGACATCGGCGACGGCCACAACATCGTGGGCAAGGTCGGCGGCGACCTGACCCTGGAGCAGGGCCAGAAGGCTGCTTACAACTGCATGCTGAACCTGCTGGCCAATCTGGACGCCAAGCTGGGCGACCTGAACCGCATCAAGCGCTGCGTCAAGGTCCTGGGCTTTGTCAACTGCACCGATGATTTTGCACAGCAGCCGCAGGTCATCAACGGCGGCTCCAACCTGCTGTTCGAGCTGTTCGGCGAGGAGAAGGGTCTGCCCGCCCGCACCGCCATGGGCACCAATTCCTGCCCGGGCAACATCGCGGTCGAGATCGAGATGCTGGTGGAGTATGAATAAGATCAACGACAACCTCTATACCTTTGAGGGTCAGCAGGACATCGTAAGCCCGCAGTTGGTCTATTACCCGGCGATCATCCGCGAGAATATCCGCAAGATGATCGACATTGCAGGCGGCGCTGCCCGCCTGTGGCCCCACATCAAGACCCACAAGATGGCCGAGGTGGTCCAAATGCAGATCGAGGCGGGCATCGACCGCTTCAAGTGCGCCACCATCGCCGAGGCTGAAATGGCCGCCAAGGCCGGTGCGAAGCACCTGACTCTGGCGTACCCGCTGGTGGGCCCCAACATCAAGCGTTTTGCCGCGCTGCAGGCCGCCTTCCCGGAGGTGGAGTTCTTTGCCATCGGCGATGACACGGAGCAGATCCGCAAGCTGGGCCAGACCTGCAAGGCCAATGTGCTGATGGATGTGGACATGGGCCAGCACCGTACCGGTGTGCCGCTGGATAAAGTGGAAGCGATGTACCGGGAGTGGAACACCCTGCCCGGCATCGTCATGCGCGGCATGCACTGCTACGACGGCCACCGCCACGAGAGCAGCGTGCAGGAGCGCGAAGCGGCCACCGCACCCGTGGACAAGCAGATCGAGGAGATCAAGGCCCGCCTGAAGGCGGACGGCATCTGCTGCGAGATCCTGATCATGGGCGGCACCCCGTCCTTCCCGGTGCACGCCGAGATGACCGGCGAGTTCCTGAGCCCCGGCACCTGCGTCATTCAGGATGCAGGCTACCGCAAGGCCTACCCGGACCTGAAGTTTACCCCGGCTGCTGCCCTGCTCACCCGCGTGGTGAGCCGCCCCAGCCGCGACACCTTCACACTGGACCTGGGCTGCAAGGCCGTGGCCACCGATCCCCAGCCGGAGCGCGCGGAGATCGTGGGCATGGAGTATGCCCGCACCGTGATCCAGAACGAGGAGCACTGGGTGGTGCGTGTGCCGGAAGAGCACATCGCCGACATCCCGCCCATCGGGACCGAGCTGTTTGCCATCCCGACTCACGTCTGCCCCACCAGCGCCCTGTACCCGGCGGTCCCGGTGGTGGAAAACGGCAAGGTCACAGGCTGGTGGAAGGTCGCTGCGCGTGACCGCCGCCTGACCCTGTGAGAGAGTATCTGAGAGTTTTATAAGGAGTTGAATATGATGCTGAAAAGTCAGCAGGTCCGTTCCCTGTCCCCTGAGATGGACCCTCTGCGCATGGGCATGGGCTGGACGGTCGATGACCTGAGCAAGCCCCAGATCATGGTGGAGAGCACCTACGGCAACAGCCATCCGGGCTCCGGCCACCTGAATATCTTTGTGGAAGAGGCTGTCCGCGGCGTGAACGACCACGGCGGCAAGGCTGCCCGGTATTTTGCCACCGACATGTGCGACGGCATGGCACAGGGCCATGACGGCATCAACTACTCGCTGGCCCACCGCGAAGCCATCACCAACCTGGTGGAAGCACAGGCCAACGCCACCACCTTTGACGGCGGTGTGTTCATTTCCAGCTGCGACAAGGCCATGCCCGCCATGCTCATGAGCATCGGCCGCATGAAGGACATGATGGCAGCCATCGTGGTCACCGGCGGTGTCATGGAGGCATACGACCTGCCCGCCAAGTACACCGAGAACGACCCCGGCTGTGCCATCAACGAGCTGCTTACCCTGGAGCAGATCGGCAAGTTCAGCGCACAGTACGAGCGCGGCGAGATCCCGGCCGAGCAGCTGACCTACTACAAGCAGCACGCCTGCCCCAGCTGCGGCGCCTGCTCCTTTATGGGCACTGCCTCCACCATGCAGGTCATGGCCGAGGCTCTGGGCCTGATGCTGCCCGGCACCGCTTTGATGCCGGCCACTGCCCCCGAGCTGAAGCAGGCTGCCTACGACGCCGGTGCACAGCTGATGAAGCTGGTGGAAGCCGGTGTCACCGCAGGCGATATCGTGGATATGCGCAGCTTTGAGAACGCCATCATGGTCCATGCGGCCATTTCCGGCTCCACCAATGCCCTGATGCACATCCCCGCCATTGCCCACGAGTTCGGCTTCGAGATCGACGCAGACACCTTTGACCGGATGCACCGCGGCGCACACTACCTGCTGAACATCCGTCCCGCAGGCGACTGGCCCGCACAGTATTTCTACTATGCAGGCGGCGTGCCCCGCATCATGGAAGAGATCAAGTCCATGCTGCATCTGGATGCCAAGACCGTTACCGGCAAGACCCTGGGCGAGAATCTGGAGGAGCTGAAGAAGAACGGCTTCTACGAGCACTGCGATGCCCTGCTGGCCGAGAAGAGCAAGAAGATCGGCCGCGAGATCAAGCGCACCGACATCATCCGCAGCTTCGACGAGCCCATCGGCACCAACGGTTCCATCGCCATCCTGCGCGGCAACCTGGCCCCGGAAGGCTGTGTCATCAAGCACACTGCCTGCCCCAAGGCCATGTTCAAGGCGACCCTGACCGCCCGCCCCTTCGACTGTGAGGAGGACGCCATCGACGCCATCCTCCACGGCCGCATCCACCCGGGCGATGCCGTGTTCATCCGCTACGAAGGCCCCCGCGGCAGCGGTATGCCGGAGATGTTCTACACCGGCGAGGCCATCTGCTCCGACCCGACCCTGGCCTCCAGCGTGGCCCTGATCACCGACGGCCGCTTCTCCGGCGCAAGCCGCGGCCCCGTCATCGGCCATGTCAGCCCTGAAGCCGCCGCAGGCGGCCCCATCGCACTGGTGGAAGAGGGCGATATCATTGAACTGGACGTGGAGGCCCGCCGCCTGGAGATCACCGGTGTGAAGGGCGAGCACAAGACCCCCGAAGAAATGGACGCCATTCTGGCAGAACGCAAAGCAAACTGGAAAGGTTTTACAAGCAAATACACCCATGGCCTGCTGAAGCTGTATAGTCAGCACGCAGTCAGTGCCATGAAGGGTGCTTACATGGAGTAAGGAGTGTAAAAACTATGGCAGAAGCAAGAAGTCTGGCCGATATCAAACTGGATAACGCCTATAAGTTCGGCGCTGGCCGTTACCTGCAGGAAGCAGGGGCCCTGAACCTGCTGGGCGGCGAGGTGGCACGTCTGGGCAAAAAGGCCCTGGTCATTGCCGGCCCCCGCGCCTGGGCAGCCACCGAAGGCAAGGCAGAAAAGAGCCTGAAGGATGCCGGTGTGGAGTTTGAACTCTCCCTGTATCCGGATCAGAATACCTACGAGCGCGCCAAGGAGCACGCCCTGCAGGCCCTGACCACCGGCTGCCAGGTCATCGTGGGTGTCGGCGGCGGCCGCATCATGGATCAGGCCAAGGCTACGGCACACTTTGCAGGCGACCTGCCCATCGTGGAGGTGCCTACCTCCATTGCCACCTGCGCGGCATTTGCCCCGCTGAGCGTCATGTACACTGCCGAGGGTGCCTCCCTGGGCAGCCTGCGCTATGACCACGAGGTCAACGCCATCGTCATGGACATGGACGTGATCTGCAAGGAGCCCCCGCGCTACGCAGCCAGCGGCATCATGGACGGCATGGCCAAGATGATCGAGATCCAGAACGGCCGCAGCGAGATCCTGCTGGACGATGTGAGCATCGGTCTGTTCACCGCTTACACCATCGCAGAGATGGCTTACCATGTTTACGAGAAGGAGGCCCATCAGGCCTGCCATGACATTGCCGAGGGCAAGCTGACCAAGGCCGTGGAGGATATCGCTTACCTGAACGTTGCCGTGGCCGGCATCGTCAGCGGCGTGAGCAAGGGCTTTGGCCAGACCGCTCTGGGCCACGAGACCTACGAGCTGGTGCGCACTCACTTCACCCAGGAGGCAAAGCCCTACCTGCACGGTGAGATCGTGGCCATCGGCGACTGCCTGCAGCTGGCCTTCAACGGCCATCCGGAGCAGGTGGCACCCTTCCGTGATTTCATGCGCAGCATGAACATGCCCCTGACCCTGGAGGACATCGGCATCGACCCGAACTCCCCCAAGATGGAGAACCTGTTCCAGGATCTGTTCCACAGCCCCTTCATGGAGCCCACCGCAGAAAATGAGGCACGCCTGCGCAAGGCCATGCACTATCTGTCTGCAGACTGATCCCCGCAGCATTCCCTGAACTGCAATGACAACGCCCCCTGAACCGTCTCGGACGGCGCAGGGGGCGCTGTTTTGTCTTTTTGGCACAAAGAAGCCCAAAAATCCTCTTTTCCTTTTGTGATTTTTCCGCTATACTAGAGGTGCAGGAATTCCAATGGGCACGGCCCATGATAAGAAGAAAGTGAGGATGTCCGTATGAAAATGCAGGAAGGCTTTTTGTGGGGAGGTGCAACCGCTGCCAACCAGTGTGAGGGCGCATACGATGTGGACGGCCGTGGGCTGTCCAGCGTGGATGTGGTCCCCTTCGGTCCCGACCGAGGCCCGGTGGCGCGCGGCGAGATGAAGATGCTGGAGTGCGATGCAGAGCACTTCTACCCCGCCCACGAGGCCATCGACATGTACCACCACTACAAAGAGGATATTGCCCTGTTTGCGGAGATGGGCTTCAAGTGCTATCGTCTGTCCATTGCGTGGACCCGCATCTTCCCCAACGGCGACGATGCCCAGCCCAATGCGGCTGGCATCGCCTTCTATCGCAGCGTGTTCGAGGAGTGCCGCAAGTACGGCATCGAGCCGCTGGTCACCATCTGCCACTTTGACACCCCCATTGCGCTGATCAAGAAGTACGGCGGCTGGAAAGACCGCCGCATGATCGACGCCTTTGTGCGCTACTGCGAGGCGCTGTTCGACAACTTCGGCGGGCTGGTTAAGTACTGGCTGACCTTCAACGAGATCAACATGCTGCTGCACATGCCCTTTATGGGCGCTGGTCTGGTGTTCGAGCCGGGCGAGGATGCGCAGCAGGTCAAGTATCGGGCCGCACACCACGAGCTGCTGGCCAGCGCCCGCGCCGTGAAGCTGGCCCACGAGAAGATGCCGGGGGCCATGGTGGGCTGCATGCTGGCCGCAGGCCAGTATTACCCCTACTCCTGCGCCCCGGAGGACGTGTACAAGGGCATGGAAAGCGACCGCGACAACTACTTCTTCATCGACGCACAGGCCCGCGGTGCCTACCCGGTCTGGGCTGAAAAGCGCATGGAGCGCGCCGGTGTGCAGCTGGACTGGGAGCCCGGTGACCGGGAGACCCTGGCCGAGGGCACGGTGGACTTCATCTCCTTCAGCTACTACTCCAGCCGCTGCGTCTCTGCCGACCCGGTCATTTCGGCCAAGCACGCCCGCGGCAATGCCGTCATCAGCAGCGTGGTCAACCCCCATCTGGCCTCCAGTGAGTGGGGCTGGCAGATCGACCCGCTGGGCCTGCGCATCACCCTGAACACCCTGTACGACCGCTACCAGAAGCCCCTGTTCATCGTGGAGAACGGTCTGGGTGCCAACGACACCGTGGAGGCCGACGGATCCATCCACGACCCCTACCGCATCGACTACATGCGCAAGCACATCGAGGCCATGCTGGATGCCGTGAATCTGGACGGCATCCCCCTGCTGGGCTACACCTGCTGGGGCCCCATCGACATCGTGTCCGCATCCACCGGCGAGATGAAGAAGCGCTATGGTATGATCTATGTGGACAAGCAGAACGACGGTACCGGCACACTGGCCCGCAGCCGCAAGGACAGCTTCTACTGGTACAAGAAGGTCATCGCATCCAACGGCGAGGACCTGGACTGAACCTGAAACTTCAAACGCTGCCGGGCGTTCCCGGCGTGAGGGCTCCGCTTCGGCGGGGCCCTTTGCGTTCTGCCCGGCAGGTTTTGGACGAATCGGCTGAAAAACAGCAAAATTCGGTCAGAATGCGCTAGAATGCTGGACAGCATCCTGTGAATTGTGGTAGAATTGCAATAGAATGCGTGGAAGCGCAAAACCGATGCTGCGCGGTGAACGCAGCAAAGATGAAAGATGAAAGAGGTCGTTTGTGATGAAGATTATTCGTGCAAAGGATTACGCAGACATGTCCCGCAAGGCGGCAAACATTATTTCCGCACAGGTCATCATGAAGCCCAATTGCGTGCTGGGTCTGGCCACCGGCGGCACCCCGGTGGGGGCCTACCAGCAGCTGGTGGAGTGGTACAACAAGGGCGACATTGATTTCTCGGAGGTCACCACCGTGAACCTGGACGAGTACCGCGGCCTGCCCAAGGACCACCCGGAAAGCTACTGGAGCTTCATGCACCGCCACCTGTTCGACCACGTCAACATCAACCCCGCCCGCATCAACCTGCCGGACGGCACCAACCCCGATGCGGACGCAGCCTGCGCCCAGTACAACCAGATCATCCACAGCGTGGGCGGCATCGACCTGCAGCTGCTGGGCATCGGCCACGACGGCCACATCGGCTTCAACGAGCCGGGCGAGGCCTTTGAGCTGGAGACCCACTGTGTGGACCTGACCCAGGAGACCATCGAGGCCAACAAGCGCTTCTTTGACGGCAACGTAGACTTGGTGCCCAAGCAGGCCTACACCATGGGCATCAAGACCATTATGCAGGCCCGTAAGGTGCTGATGGTGGTCAACGGCACCGGCAAGGCCGAGATTGTGAAGAAAGCCTTCTTCGGCCCGGTCACCCCGGAGGTGCCCGCCAGCATCCTGCAGATGCACCCCGACTTCACCCTCGTGGGCGACGAAGAGGCCCTGAGCCTGATCTGATCGGTTCCCCAAAGCATGTTTCTGCCGCCGCACGGCCCTGCCACCGTGCGGCGGCTTTTTTCTGAGCAGGGGAATTGTAACGCGGCAAAAAATACAGTATACTGGAACAAAAACCACCACGAGGGAGGGGCGGCCGATGTTCAGCGAAGAGATGATCTGCAGCCTGAATGATCTGGAGCTGGAAGTTTATAAGTATGTTGTGCGGAACGCGGACAAGGTGTGCTATATGCGCATCCGGGAGTTTGCGGATGCCGCCCATGTGTCTACCTCCACCATCCTCCGGTTCTGCAAAAAGGCGGGCTGCGACGGCTACGCGGAGTTCAAGATCCGGCTGCGCCAGCATCTGGAACAGGCAAAGCAGCCGCCGGTCAAGGACGATGTGTCGGAGGTCATCGACTTTTTGAAAAAGACCTGCTCGGCGGAGTTTGAGCAGAAGCTGGACATGCTGACCAGGGTCATTTTTCAGGCCCGGCACATCTTTTTTGTAGGCAGCGGCATGTCCGGCATTGTGGCCAAGTACGGGGCACGCTATTTTTCCAGCATGGGCAAGTTCTGCCTGTACATCGACGAGCCCCACTACCCCACCGAGAGCCGATTCGTGGAAAATTCGTTGGTGATCGTGTTTTCAGTGTCCGGCGAGTCCCGCGACACCATCGGCCATGTGATGCGCTTCAAGGAGCAGAACTGCCAGATCCTCAGCGTGACCAACACGGAAAACTGCACCATCGCAAAACTCTCGGACTATAATCTGGCCTATTATGTCACCTACGAGCGGCTGGGAGTCTACGATGTGACGACCCAGCTCCCGGCCATGAGCATCGTGGAACGGCTGGGCAAAAAGCTCTACCGCTACACCTCCGAGGGCCCGGCAGCCATCTGAAAAAAGTCCAAAATAAAAAACAGGGTGTTACCTGAAAAAAACAAGTGCGAAAAAACGGCACTTGTTTTTTTATGCCCAGAAACTGCTGACAAACCACCTGCCTGCGTCTATAATGGACGCATCAGAAGTACTTCGACCGGAAATTGGATGACTTGAAAAGGTAAAGGAGAAACAATCATGGCAAAAGATTATGCTGCGATCTCCAAAAAGATCGTGGAGAACATCGGCGGTGTGGAGAACATTGCCAGCGTGACCCACTGCATGACCCGCCTTCGCTTCGTGGTGAAGGACGAGGGCAAGATCAACGACGCAGCCGTCAAGGCGACCGACGGCGTGATGGGCGTCGTGAACCAGGGCGGCCAGTACCAGATCATCATTGGCAACCATGTGGAAGAGGCCTACAACGAAGTGCTCAAGATGGGTGACTTCGGCGAGGCAAGCCAGGTGGCCCGCGGCGAGAAGAAGGAGCCCCTGACCCTGAAGAAGGTGGGCAACAACATTCTGGATGCCATCGTGGGCACCATGTCCCCGCTGATCCCCGCCATCATCGGCGGCTCCATGGTCAAGCTGCTGGTCATGCTGCTGGGCATGGCAGGCGTGTTGTCGGCCGACGGTGAGACCTACAAGATCCTGAACACCATCGGTGACGCAGCCTTCTACTTCCTGCCGGTGATGGTGGCCGCTTCTGCTTCCAAGAAGTTCAACACCAATATGTTCATCGCCATTGCCATTGCAGGCCTGATGCTGCACCCGGATTTCCGCACCATGATGGAGGCTGTCACGGTCGGCGATACCGCCGCACACTTCCTGGGCATCCCGGTGGTGGGCGTCAAGTACACCTACACCGTCATCCCGGCCCTGTGCATGACCTGGATCCTGTCTTACATTGAGCGTGCCATCGACAAGATCACCCCGGCTGTCACCAAGAACTTCCTCAAGCCCATGCTGATCTTCCTCATTGCTGCTCCCATTGCGATCATCGTGGTCGGCCCGGCCGGCATCATGATCGGCGAGGGCATCTCCGCCTTCGTCTACTTCGTGCAGGCTAAGCTGGGCTTCCTGGCTGTGGGCATCATGGGCGCCCTCTGGCCCCTGCTGGTCATCACCGGCATGCACCGCGTGTTCACCCCCACCATCCTGCAGACCATCTCCGAGACCGGCATGGAGGGCACCGTTATGCCCTCTGAGATCGGTGCAAACCTGTCCCTGGGCGGCGTGTCCCTGGCCGTTGCCTTCAAGACCAAGAACAGCGAGCTGCGCCAGACCGCTCTGGCCGCTGCTTCCTCTGCTCTGATCGCCGGCACCACCGAGCCCGCCCTGTACGGCGTGGCCGTGCGCCTGAAGCGCCCCCTGATCGCTTCCCTGATCACCGGCTTTGTCTGCGGCTGCCTGGCCGGCATGGCAGGTCTGGCCAGCCGTTCCATGGTATCGCCCAGCGTGCTCACCGGCGTGCAGTTCATCGACCCGGCCAACCCCGGTGTGAGCATCGCCTGGATCGCCGGCATCTCGGTGCTGTCCATCGTGCTGTCCTTTGTGCTGACGCTGGTGATCGGCTTTGAGGATCTCCCGGAAGAGGAGTGATTCCCATGTCTGATTACAAACTGCCCGAAAATTTCCTCTGGGGTGCTGCCATTGCGGCCAATCAGGCCGAAGGCGCTTACAACGAGGGCGGCCGCGGCCTGAGCAACATCGACATGATGCCCCACGGTGTCCACCGCATGGAGGTCAAGCTGGGCGGCACGCCCCACCCGACGCTGCAGGCAGGGGAGTATTACCCCAGCCACACCGGCGTGGACTTCTACCACCATTACAAAGAGGACATCGCCCTGATGGCAGAGCTGGGGCTGAAGGTGTTCCGCACCTCCATCTCCTGGTCCCGCCTGTACCCCCACGGCGATGAACGGACCCCCAACCCGGAGGGTGTGGCCTTTTACCGCAATGTGTTCCAGGAGTGCCGGAAGTACGGCATTGAGCCGCTGGTCACCCTGTGCCACTTTGATATCCCCATGGGTCTGGTGGAGCAGTACGGCTCCTGGCGCAGCCGCAAAACGCTGGAATGCTTTGCCCGCTACGCCGAGACCTGCTTCAAAGAATACTCCGGCCTTGTGCACTACTGGCTTACCTTCAACGAGATCAACATCCTGCTGCACAGCCCCTTCTCCGGGGCAGGCATCGCCTTCCAGGAGGGCGAGAACCGCAGTCAGGTGATCTATCAGGCGGCCCACCATGTGCTGCTGGCCAGCGCCACGGCCACCCGCCTGGCCCACCAGTACGACCCCGCCAATCAGGTGGGCTGCATGCTGGCCGGCGGCAGCTTCTACCCCTACTCCTGCAACCCGGAGGACGTCTGGGAGTCGGTGCAGAAGGAGCAGGAAAACCTGCTCTTCATCGACGTGCAGGTGCGGGGCCGCTACCCCGGCTACGCCCGCAAGCTGTTTGCGGAAAAGCAGGTGCAGCTGCACACCGAGCCCGGCGATGACGCCCTGCTGCGGGAGAACACCGTGGACTTCATCTCCTTCAGCTACTATGCCAGCCGCTGCGTGGCGGCCAGCCTGGAGGGCAAGGCCGTGAACGACGGCAACGTGGTGCGCTCGGTGAAGAACCCCTATCTGCAGACCAGCCAGTGGGGCTGGGCCATCGACCCGCTGGGCCTGCGCATCACCATGAACCAGCTGTATGACCGCTACCAGAAACCGCTGTTCCTGGTGGAAAACGGTCTGGGTGCCCACGACACGGTGGAGCCCGACGGCAGCGTCCATGATGATTACCGCATCGACTACCTGCGCCGTCACATCGAGGCGGTCAAGCAGGCTGTGTCCGACGGCGTGGACCTGATGGGGTACATCGCCTGGAGCGGCATCGACCTGGTGTCTGCCTCCACCGGCGAGATGAGCAAGCGGTACGGCTTCGTCTATGTGGACAAGCAGGACGACGGTACCGGTACGCTGGCCCGCAGCAAGAAAGATTCCTTCTACTGGTATCAGAAGGTCATCCGCTCCAACGGCGCAGACCTCTGAGCGTTTTCCTCCGTTTCATAAATGCGAAAAGCCGCCCCGCAGGCACCGGAAGTTCCGGCCTGCGGGGCATTTACGGGGCCGGTGTGCTGGACCGCTGCATGGAACTGGAAGCCATGTACCGCAAGGGCTGACAGGACGCCGAAAAGCTGGTACAGTGGTACCGCGCTGCCAAAGCGGAAGCATAAGCCGAACACAACACGAAAGGGCCTCCCCGGAATGGGGAGGCCCTTTCTATGCGTTTACGACTTGACGTGAATCACGTTGGAAGGGGAAAGCATCAGTGCTTTTCCTTGTACTTGAGGCTGGCGAATGCGCCTGCGATGGTCAGCAGCATGCCGCTGAATGCCATGCCCAGAGCGGCCATCCAGTTCACGCCGGTCTGCGGCAGTGCATCCTGCACAGCGGGCAGGACCGCGTCAGACGGCAGGACCGGAGTTTCCGGAGCAGCATCATCCGGGGTGGCGTCCTGCACGGGCGGCAGCTCGGGGGTCTCCGGGGTCACGACTTCGTCCGGGGTCTCATCCTCCACGGGCGTTTCCGGCGGGGTGACGGGCGGGACGATGACCGTCTCTTCGCCGTCCACCGTGACCGTCCGGGTCTCAATGGAGGTATAGTTGTAGTCCACATGGGCGTCGGTGGTGGTCACGGTCTCCTTGGACACTGGCGTGGTGTTCACCTTGTCCGTGGTGCGGTAGGTGTAGGAAACTTTGCCCTCATCGTGCTCCTTGCTGCCGGAGCCGGTGAACAACTTCTTCAGCACCTCGGTAAAGGTGGTGTAGTGGCCTTTGCCGGTACCGGATCCGGTAACCGTTTCGCTCTTATCCTGCGTATAGGCACCGTTGAAGCCGCCGGAAGTATTTTCGCCGGAAGCCGTAGCACTCTCACTGGTTTTATGTGTGGTGGTCTGCTTGTTCAGCTCCAGAAGGCGGTTGGCGAAGTCCTGAGAGCTACGGATGCTCAGCGGGGCGGTGATGGTCTTGATGGTGGATTCCGTCTGGCCGACGACCTTGCCCTCGCTCACCTGGGTCAGCTTGGAGATCATCAGGTCATAGCCGCCGACGTAACCCCAGGTGCCGTCCTGGCGCTTGTAGGTGCTGTTGATGCAGGTGTTGGCATCGCGGGTCATATAGCCGTAGGCGGTCAGCTCAGAGGTCTTGAGATAGACCTGATAGCCGCTCTCACCGGTGCTGTTGGTGTCGGTGGTTCCAATCTTCACAACGTAGGTGCCGACGATGGCATCACGCTCTTTTTTCGTGAGGCTGGCGGCCGTCTTGCTGCTGCCGGTTGCCTTCAGGTAGGCATTGATGGCCTGATCTTCTGCACTGACCCAGTGCCAATCGTCATAGCCACCCTGATACAGCTTGATGCTGCCGTTCTCCTTGATGGGGTCGTAGGCAACGGTGCCGGTCAGCTTGTAGTAGGCGCTCTTGTCGGGGCAGTTGTTGGGGTTGCCGCGGTCATACTCGTAGTGGCCGTCGCCCTCGCCGCCCTCGTCATCCCAGCTGATCTTGCTGTCCAGGCCGACCGGCTGGTTGCCCTTACCGTTGACCAGGTTTCCAGCATCGTAGTTCCACTCCAGCTTCAGATTCTTGCTCACCAGCACACAGTCGGTCTGATCGACATTACCGTCCTTGTCCGGCAGCAGATCCAGCTTGGAGCCGGAAGCAAGATCGAGGTGGCCGATGTCGTCGCGCTGCTCTTCGTAGTGCACAGTGTTACTATGAACACGAACTTCCTGGCCGTTAGCGTCTGTATAGTAATAATAGCCGCCCCACCGAGTCCATTTCCAATAGACCTCAATTTTGGAACCATCCGGTGCCTTGCTGAAGGATTTGAATTCATCCGTCTTTTCACCGGAGTAGTAGTTCTTCTTGGTCTCTTCGTAATCAGAACCCTTGTTGGCAACGTAAGTGGAGCTCTTGGCGATCCGCTCCTGCTCCTGCAGAGCCTTGATCAGCTCATCCTTGCTCATATTTTCGGGCGAGATGGCCGTGGTGAAATACTTGATGATGTCCGTCTTCTCGGTCTTGTCCGTAACCTCCAGATTGCCGATCCAGAGTTCCTCGCCGGGCTGAAGTTTGCTCTGGATCTCCTGAATCTGCTTCCACAGCTCGTCGTATGCCTTCTCAAGATCCTTATTGTCCTTGATGATGTCGGTGACACTGGAGGAGGTGTGCACATCCTTCCGGACGGTGAGGGTCTCGCTCAGGGTGCTGTAATCCACGGTGATGGTTTCGTTACCCTTCGTGAAGGTCGCGGTCTTGCCGTCGGCGTTCAGTCGGATGCTGTCAGCGGGAACACTGTATTGGCCTGCCAGCGCGGTCTGGATCTCTTCAGGGGTCAGCGGAGCACCGGCCTGTTTGGTGAAGGTGTAGGTGGTCTTTACGCCGTTTTTGTCCTCGACCGTGCAGGTGTAGCCGTCATTGGTTTTGGTCACCTTGTCGTAGGTCTTTCCGTCCACCGTAATGGTGCGAGCCTTTTCGTCGATCGACCAGTTCTTGCCGCCGGGGATCACCAGCTTGTCGTTAAGATCCTTGGCGTCCGTCTTTGTGGATTCAGAAAGTTCGTCGATCGTCCATTCTACGCGCTTGATGCCGGAGAAGTCCATGCTGCTGATATTGATGTTATAACCTGCAGCTTTCAGCTCATCTTTGTTCTTATATTCGGGGTGCTGTTTCAGCAACTCCGCCCAGGCGATCTCTTCCTTCTCCGTATCGCTGAGGGAAGCGGACGATTCCGTGATCGTGCAGGTACGGGTGATCTTGGTGCTGGTGCCGTCGGGCGAGGTCACGGTTTCTTCTTTTTTGTAGGTCGTGGTGCCCTTCTCCGTGTCTATGCTGTCGAACGTCCAACCATCGAGAGAGGGAAGTTCACCGCTGTCGGGCTTGACGTAGGTGCCGTTGAGGGAACCGCTTTCGGTCCATGTATTCGAGCCGTTCACATAAGCGGTGCCGGTGATGACGTTGTCCGTGACATCCTTGCGGGTCTCGGTGTCCTTGCTCGGATCAGAGCTGCCCGGCTGAGGCGCAGAAACCGTTGCACCGTCGTAGCGGAGGGTGACAGTATGAACATTGCCGTCTGCATCGGTATAGCTGAGATTGAGCTGGCCTTTGCCGGTGGAATCAATCGTATTCAGCTGATTCTTGAAATCATCGGTCTCCACATTAATGCCGGCGTTCCGGGCGGCATCCGTCAGAGCGGCCTTGATGGCTTCCAGCTTGGCAGCTTCCTCGGCACTCTCGATGCTTTCCTGACCGCCTTCGACCTGGCCGGGGGTCTTGGTGACCTCAGTGACCTCCACGGTGTAACTCAAAGTCTTGCGGACGGCTTCCTTCTGATCAAAGGTCAGCTTTTCGCCCTTGTAGTAAACGCCGTTGTCATCGCCGGTGAAGCCCTCGCCCAGACGGTCGGCTAACTGCGCGTTGGTGAGCGGCTTGGAGTCTTCCGTTTTCTTGACTTTATAGGTATATTCCTTGCCGTCCACGTTTTCCGTATAGACATACTCGCCGGTAACGTTGTTATAGTACTCGTCCTGGAGCATTTCGCCCAGCTTCTCCGAAGAAATCTCGATGACATCCGTCTTGGTCTCGTCGGTGTTCTTGGCAGTGATGCTTGGCAGTTCGATCTCAGTAGTCAGATCCTTATCATCAACATCCACGGTGCCCTTTTCCACCTTGAGCACCAGCGTGGTCTCAGTGGTGGTCTCGACCGTAGTGCCGGTGATCTTGTAGTAGGTGACGCGGGTGACGGTGTTGCCGTTCTCGTCGGTGGAGGTCTCTTCCTTTTTCAGGGTGTAGGTGGTGTTGCCCTCGTCGTCGGTCTTTTTCTCCACGCCGTCCTCGGGGACATCCAGCAGCTTGGCAACGTCCTCAGCGGACATTTTCTTCGTTTCTGGCTCGCTGGTCTTTTTCAGGGTCAGGGTCTTGGAGTTGCCGTCCTTGGCGGGCTCGACCTTGTCCACGGTGTAACCGCCCAGCTTGGCATCCTTATCGGTTTTCCAGTCCGGACGCATGTCCTTGCCAAGCTCGTCGTCGAGGTTGATCTCTTCGCCCTTCTTGGTGTCGGTGATGGTGGTGGAGGAATCGGCCTTGCCGATGCCGGTGGTGGTAGTGGTCTGGGTGCCGGTGGTCTCGGTGGGGGTGGTGATGGTGGTGTTGCCGTCCTCGTCCTTGCCCACCACGGATTCGCCCTTCTTCACCTCGGCGTCAGGGTCCACGACGGTGGTGCTGGAAGAGCTGTCGGGGGTCTCTTCCTTGGTGGCCTCGCCGATCTTGCCGTCCTTGCCGGTGGCTTCGTCCTTCTTGCTGTTGTCGATCACGTCACCCTTCACATAGGTGCCGTCGGGGTTCTCGGTCTCGTCCGTCTCGCCGGGCTCTTCCGGCTTCTCAGCAGGTTTATAGTCAATGGTGATGTCATCGGTCTCGGTGCCGGGGCCGAACGCGGGAGCCTGATCATCTTTCTTGGCCTCATCGTTCTCCGGGGGAACAAACTCTTCCTGCTCTCCGGCTTCCTCCTGCTTTTCCCCTTCCTCAGCGACGGGGGCGGGCGTGGGGCTCTCGGCTACAGGCTCGGCCTGCGGGGCAGCGTTATCCTCGACAGAGTCGGGGCCTTCCACAGCATGGGCGGCCATGGGCTGTGCAGCGACACAGGCGGTCAGGGCTACGGACATTGCAGCGAGTTTCAGCTTTTTGTTCGTCATGATTGATGGCTCCTTTCAAATGGTGTCAAGTCTTTTACGCATTACCACTGTCCTATATGATGGACATATTTCGAGGCTTGCTATCCTGCTTCCTTTATACCATTTTCTGGTGCAGACTGCCAAGAAAAAATGTGTAGAAACGCATGATTTGTGAAAATATTCCAAAGTCTGAATTGGATATTTTGCACAAATCACAAGAATTTGTTGCAGAAAAAAGAGAAACTGTTGCGGACGTGAAATGATGCGGTTGCGGTACTGGTGCAGAGTGTGCGGATTGTTGCGGAAAACCACTTTTTGAGGGACGGAATTTCTGGCAAAGAACCGGCTGGAATTTCTCCTGCCGCCCTGCTGCAGACGAAAAAGGCCCCCGGAAACCTGCGTCTCCGGGGGCCTTGCCCTCTTACCTTATATAGGGCAGTCGGCGATCACTGCTTCTGCTTCAGCCGGGCCATGTAGCTGTCGGCGGCCACGGCGGCAGCGGTGAAGCTGTTGTTCTTCCACCAGCTGATGAGGGCGGCCACAGTGGTGATGCCGGCGGTGACCAGCTGCTCCACAGTGGTGCTCTCGATGGGCAGCACGGGCTTGCCCATTGCGCTCAGCACCTGATTGGTCAGGGCCAGCAGGAGCACAGCGGTGCGGGCCAGGGTAGCGGCGGAGATCTTGTTGCTCAGTTCCATAAATCAGTTCCTCTCTTTCATTCGTTCATGGTTCTCAAGGTCGGCGATGCGGTGGTTGGCCACCTTCATCTGCTCTTCCAGAATGGGCACGCGGCGGGCGAAATTGTTGTGCTCGCGCACCTCGCGGGTCAGTTCTTCCAGTTTGGTGTCGGTCACGGCCTGACTGCGGCTGTTGGCGATCAGCACCCCGATCAGGGTCACGGCACCGGCGATCAGGGCGGACAGGATGCTTTCCATTGGGTTCACCTCCTTCTTAACCTGTCCAGCGGCTTTTGGCGGGGCGGGTGTCCACATGGACCCAGCCCACAGCCCGTCCGGCCCGGGGCGGGTACCGGCCGATGCCGCCGGTGCCGGGCAGGCAGGTCTCTGCATAGGCGGCCAGCTGCTCCACCGGGATGCCCTGCACCCGGATGTCGGCAGCGCGCCCATACAGATGCTGGCTGTAGGCGGCCCCGCCCACGGATTTGTTGTGGGCGGCGGTGCGGTAGCCGCTGGTGATGACTACGGGGCGGCCGAAGTGGTCGCGGATCTTCTGCAGCAGGGCGGCAAGGCTGCTGTCCACGAACACAGGATCCGAGCCATCTTTGCAGGCAAACTCGGCCACGGTGAAGTTTGCGCTCAGCTTCCGGGTGCCGTCCCGCGTGCGGGACCAGGCTTCAAGCATCGGCTTCCACCTCCGCCAGCAGGGCTTCCACGGTGCTGCGCAGACGGGCGGGCACCTCGTCCAGCGTCTTGATACCCTTGCGGATCAGGGCTGCATAAATTTTCGCCATCAATTTTCCTCCTTTTCTTCGTACAGCTCGCACAGGGCCACCTGAAGATCGGTGACGCTGCTCTCCACGGCGGTCACCTGCGTCAGCAGGTCCGCGAGGGTGGGGTAGTGGTAGCCGTCAATCCAGAGTTCCAGAGGGTACATTGTTTTGTGTGAATAAGCAACATGAAGGATGCCGTTTGTTTGGAATGTGATTGTAAAATCGTAGCCGCAGTAAAAAGTTGTCGTGCCACCGCGTGCAATGCTTTTTTCAGTGCTATTACTGTCGCTGCTGCACTTGCCTTTGGTAATGCATATCTTATCAACATTGCCTGGAATCTGAACATTCCAAGTTGTGAATCTTTCAGGAGACTTCGCATAGGTGTTCCACACCAGCCGGGGCTCCGACTTTACCGCCACACTGGCCGCGATGGTGTCATACAGCGTCTTGCCGCTCAGGGTGCCGTCCGCAGCGATGTCCAGATAGTCGCCCACCTTCACGCCGCCCAGCTGGTCTGCCGTAGCGGGCGGCAGGCTGTAAGGCGTGCCGAACTTGGCGTCGGCCTCCAGCCGGGTATAGTAGGCGGTCAGGTCGGCACCCAGCGTGCGCAGGGCGGCCGTCTTTTCCGCACCGGTCCACCCGGCGGCAGTGCTGGCGGTGGTGAGTGCTTTTTTCACGCCGTAGGGCAGCAGGGCCGGGGTGAGCGGCGCAAAGCCGTCGGTCATGCTGTCCAACTGCTCGGCGGAGGCAGGCACAAGGGTCAGGGTGGCGTCCTCCCGCACAGCCACGCCGTATTGCGGGTCGATGCGCACCGGGCCGGGGGTCTTTGCGTCCGGCAGGGTGCTGCTGCGCACATAGGGCGTCAGGTCGGGCGGGGGCGTAGTGTCGGTGAGCAGGGCACCGGTGTCGGGGTTCACGCTCAGAACCCGCAGCAGGGAGCCGGCTGCCGGCTGCGCAGGCCGGGGCAGGGCACCCACGTCCTGCGCACGCAGGACCACTACACCGCTTTTGCCGTTCACGCTCAGTACCTGACCGTCTGCCGGGGCCAGCTCTTCGGCGCGGGCGGCAGCAGCCTCGGCCCGGGATGCACACCCGGCCGCCGCGGTGCTGCTGGTGCTGGCCTGCCGGGCAGCAGTCTGTGCCTGTGCGGCACTGGAAGTGCAGCGTTCGGCGCTGGCCGAGGCGCTCTGGGCCGCCGTGGCGGCTGTGCTGGCACTTTCCAGCACGCGGGCCACGAACTGCTCGTACAGGGTGGGCGGCAGGTCCTCGGAGCCGCCGTCGGTGGGCAGGGTGGCATAGGTGTCGTACCGGCCGGGGCGGGTGTAGGCGGTGTAGCCGGAGCCGCTCACGGCGGCCAGCATCCACTGCCCACCGGTGCAGCCGGTGAGGCGGCGGTCCACCGTCACGCAGGCATCGCCGTCCAGTGGCACCGGGGCCAGCTGGGTGCCGTCGCTGCGGCGCAGGTACAGGGCAATGGCGCAGTCGGCCCAGCTTTCGGGCAGCTGGAACTGCAGCCGGTCCACGCCTTCCGCGTTCTGTGCGCCCAGGTGCAGGCGGCTGGGCTGCGGCAGGAATTCGGTGCCGCCGCAGGCTCGATGAATGATCTGGATCTTCATGGTTTTGACCTTCCTTTCCGGTTTTTTATTTGATTGTACGCCGGGGCGCGCGGCAGCAGAAGTGTGTTCTTTTTCTCCGCAGATTTCTGGGCTTCGGCATTTTGCCGGAGGGGTGTTTTTGGGGGTAATTCGGGGGCAATTCCGGGTGCGGAAAATGCCCGGCGGCGGGCCTGGTTTTGTGCAGAAAACTGCGGTATTTGGCCGCTTGTTTCCGTGCGGGAGGGCCAGAAACGGGTCGTTCCGGGGCGTCCGGGACGGATGCAAATGTTAAAAATTCATGAACAGAACGTAGACGAAAAAGAGCGGAAAATCCAGAGGAAATAACTTAAAAAACAATATTTTGCAGGAAACACTGTTAAAATTGCACAAAAAAGAATGTTAAGTATCTAACAAAGCGGAGACGCCCGATTTGACAAATCAGCTCCGGTCTGGTAAGATAATACCGCGCAACGGAGCAACGGACGTTGCAGCGTTTAAATTTTATCTGGATGAAGTGAAATGCCGTCTGAGCGGACGGTACGGTGCAGGCAATGGGGGCCTGTGCCGGGGGACGGAGCAATGTCCCGTTGGAACGGATTCCGACGCAATACGATGCTTGGCTTCCACAGCCGGAAAAGCATCGTATTTGATTGTGGAGCCCCTGGTGCTCCGCAGTCCCGGCGGCCGGGGTGCAATGCAGCATCCGCGGCCGCACCAAAAACAAGAAGAGAGGAGTTGTCTCGTATCGCTTCCGTAAACTTGAAAAAAGCATCCTCGGGCTGCAGATCTGCAGTCTCTTCCCGCGTGCTGGCGTTTTGTGTCATGGTCGTGTGCCTTGTGGCTACCCTTGGTGTGACCGCTGCGAATCTGCGGCTGACCTACGTCACCGACTCCAATGGGGCCAAGCAGGTGATCCTCACCTCTGCCACCGACCCCGCAAAGGTCATGAGCCTCTCCGGCATCCAGTCCGAAGAGGGCGACCAGGTCTATTACACGGCGTTCAGCGGCAACCTTGCCACCCTGAACATTGAGCGCGCATTCTCGGTGAACGTCCAGGCCGACGGCCAGACCTACCCGGTGAAGATGGTGTACGGCACTGTGGCCGATGCCTTGCAGCGCGCCGGCATCACCCTGGAGGGCGATGACTACACCGAGCCTGCCCTGGACCGCCTGGTGACCGCAGGCACCCCGATCGTGGTGCACCGCGTGGACTATCAGGACCGCGTGGAAACGCAGGCCATCCCCTATGATACCGAGTATGTCTATACCAGCCTGTACTTCCGCAACACCGGGCGCACCACCACCGTGCAGCACGGTGCCGAGGGCCAGCAGACCGTGACCACCCGCGACCGCTATGTGGACGGTGAGCTGGAGAACAGCATCGTGGTGGATTCCACCACCACCGTGCAGCCCACGAACCATGTCATCAAGACCTACGGCGCGGGCGCACCCGTCTCGCCCCTGACCGGCCCGGACGGCACCACCAATGCCCCTGCTTCCTACAGCAAAGTGCTCACCGGCAAGGCCACCGGTTATTATTCTAAAACCGGCAAGGGCTCTTCCGGCCTTGGCCTTGGCTACGGCACCGTGGCCGTGGACCCGGATGTGATCCCTTACGGCACCAAGCTGTACATCACTTCTACGGACGGAAAGTTCGTGTACGGCTACGCGGTGGCCACCGACACCGGCATCGCGGTGCAGAAGGGTCAGATCCTGGTGGACCTGTTCTATGAGACCTACGCCGAGAGCGTGATCAACGGTGCCATTCAGGTGAATGTGTATGTGGTGGGCTGACCGGTCCGCCGCATGACCCCATAACAGAAAAGGACCCCGCAGAGCGGAGCATTTGTACGTTTCTCCCAAAAGAGAGAGGTGCAGAGGCTCCGCTTTTTTCATTGCATTGGTAAGATTCACGATAAATTTTGCAAAAAATTGGCGGGTGTGTATATAAGGGAGAAATATTGAAGAAAAGATTATGGGTATTTTTCCAGAAAAGGCCTTGAAAAACCGGTCGGAATTCTTTAATATAAAAGAGTAAAAAGCTACAGGTGCGCGTATGCGGATCTGTACGGGGAGGAGCAGTCTATGAAACCGACCGAAGAAAAGATTCAGGGCAATGCATCGGATCTGCCGGTGTATCTGTTCAAGCAGGGCAACAACTGCGAGGCCTATCGTTACTTCGGCGCACATCTGGAAACACGCGCAGGCGAGCCCGGCGTCGTGTTCCGCGTATGGGCACCGCACGCTGTGGCCATCAGCGTGGTAGGCGACTTCAACAGCTGGAAGCCCGGCAGCCACCCCATGCACAAGGTGGATGGGGATTCTGTGTGGGAATTGTTTATTCCTGGCATGAAGGAATTCGACGTTTACAAATACTGCGTGACTACGCGTGCAGGCGACCTTGTCTACAAGGCTGACCCCTATGCGTTCCACGCCGAGACCCGGCCGTCCAACGGCAGCAAGGTCTATGATATCTCCGGCTTTGCCTGGCACGATGAGGCCTGGCAGGCCGCCCAGAAGAAGGCCGATGTGATCAACGGCCCCATGAACATCTACGAGATGCACGTCGGCAGCTGGAAGATGAAGGAGGGCAACAAGCCCTACAACTACGCAGAGCTGGCCGACCAGCTGATCCCCTACATCACCGAGATGGGTTATACCCATGTGGAGCTGCTGCCCGTGATGGAATATCCCTTCGACGGCAGCTGGGGTTATCAGGTCACCGGCTATTTTGCCCCCACCAGCCGCTACGGCACTCCCAAGGACTTCATGTTCTTTGTGGATAAGCTGCACGCAGCCGGCATTGGCGTGATCATGGACTGGGTGCCTGCCCACTTCCCCAAGGACCAGTTCGGCCTGTACAACTTTGACGGGGAGCCCTGTTATGAGGACCCCAATCCCAAGCGCGGTGAGCACAAGGAGTGGGGCACTATGGTGTTCGACTTCGGCCGCAACGAGGTGCAGAGCTTCCTGATCTCCAGCGCACTGTACTGGCTGGAGCAGTACCACATCGACGGCCTGCGGGTGGACGCTGTGGCCTCGATGCTGTATCTGGATTACAACCGTAAGCAGGGCGAGTGGGAGCCCAACAAGGACGGCGGCAAGGAGAACCTGGAGGCCGTGGCCTTCCTGCGCAAGCTCAACAACACCGTGCTGGGCCGTCACCCCCACAAGTACATGATCGCGGAGGAGTCCACCGCATGGCCTATGGTCACAAAGCCCGCTTCGGACGGCGGCCTGGGCTTCAACTTCAAGTGGAACATGGGCTGGATGAACGACATGCTCAGCTACATGAAGACCGACCCGCTCTTCCGCGCAGGCAACCACAACAAGGTTACCTTCAGCTTCTTCTATGCGTTCAGCGAGAACTTTGTGCTGCCCATCAGCCACGACGAAGTGGTGCACGGCAAGGGCAGCCTGATCAACAAGATGCCCGGCGAGTATGATGCAAAGTTTGCCAACCTGCGCACCTTCTTTGGCTACATGATGGCGCACCCGGGCAAGAAGCTGCTGTTCATGGGTCAGGAGTTCGGCCAGTTTGCCGAGTGGAACGAGGCCAAGCAGCTGGATTGGATGCTGCTGGGCTACGACAAGCACACCGAGCTGAAGAACTATGCCAAGACCCTCAACGCTTTCTACAAGGACCACCCCGCTTTCTGGCAGGTGGACTACAGCTGGGAGGGCTTCCAGTGGATCGTGCCGGACGACTCCCAGCAGAGCGTCATCGCCTTCCTGCGCAAGGACGCCGCCGGCAAGCAGATCCTGGTGGTGTGCAACTTCAACCCTGTGCTCCGGGAGGGCTACACCCTGGGTGCCCCGGTGACCGGTACCTACAAAGAGGTGCTGAACAGCGACGACGCTGCCTTTGGCGGCTCCGGTGCTGTCCACAACAAGCCCGTGCGGACCCACAAAAAGCCCATGCACGGTTTTGAACAGAGCATCACCATCACCCTGCCCCCCATGAGCACCCTGTACTTTGAGGTGCCTACAAAGCGCACCGCCAAAACTGCAGCGGACAAGGCGAAAAAGCCCGGCAAAAAGACCGCCGCCAAAAAGACCACCAAGGCAGCCCCGGCAGAAAAGGCCGTGAAAAAGCCTGGCCGCAAACCCAAGGCTGCCCCGGAGGCCCCCACGGAAAAGGATGCAAAAAAGCCCGGCCGTAAGCCCAAGGCCGCCGAAGCTCCGGCAGAAAAGCCGGTGAAGAAACCCACCCGGGAGGCAAAGGCTGAGCCGGAACCGGCAGCAGAGGAAGCGCCCAAAAAGCGCGGCCGCAAACCCAAAGCAGCCAAAGAGTAACCCATCCGTTCTACACGATCATTTGTTGACGCTCATTTCCGAACAACGGAAATGTTAATGTTAAAGGGGAGAATAAAGCTATGGCAAAAGAAATTGTGGCAATGATCCTTGCCGGCGGACGTGGCTCGCGCTTGTACGCGCTGACACAGAAAACGGCAAAACCTGCGGTGTCCTTCGGCGGTAAGTACCGCATCGTGGACTTCCCGCTGTCCAACTGCGTGAACTCCAACATTGATACCGTTGGCATTGCGACCCAGTACCAGCCCCAGAAGCTGAACGAGTACATCGGCAACGGCCAGCCCTGGGATCTGGACCGTCTGCACGGCGGCGTGCACACCCTGCCCCCTTACGAGCAGGCCAACGGCACCGACTGGTACAAGGGCACCGCAAACGCCATTTACCAGAACATCGGCTTCATCGACAGCTATGATCCCGAGTATGTGATCATCCTGTCCGGTGACCAGATCTGCAAGCAGGACTACGCAGACTTCCTGCGCTTCCACAAGGAAAAGGGCGCAGAGTTCTCGGTGGCCGTCATGGAAGTGGACTGGAAGGAAGCTTCCCGCTTCGGCCTGATGGTCGCTGACGAGAACGACCGCATCACCGAGTTCCAGGAGAAGCCCCCGGTACCCAAGTCCAATCTGGCTTCCATGGGCATCTACATCTTCAACTGGGATGTGCTGAAGAAGTATCTGGAAGAGGACGAAGCGGACCCCAACTCCAAGAACGACTTTGGCATGAACATCATCCCCGCCCTGCTGCGCGACGGCCGCAAGATGTACGCCTACCGCTTTGCCGGTTACTGGCGTGACGTGGGCACGATCGACAGCCTGTGGGAAGCCAACATGGAAGTGCTGGACCCCGAAAACTCCGGCATCGATATCTTCGACGAGAAGTGGAAGATCTACAGCCGCAACCCGGTCCTGCCTCCGCAGAAGATCGGCCCCCGCGCTGTGGTGCAGGATTCCCTCGTCACCGAGGGCTGCAAGATCTACGGAAATGTGCATCACTCTGTGCTGAGCGCAGGCGTTGTTGTGGAAGAGGGCGCTACCGTTGAGGACGCAGTCCTGATGGACGGCGTTGTGGTCAAGGCTGGTGCTGTTGTCAAGCGCTGCATCCTGGCGGAGGATGTTGTGGTCGGTGCAGGTGCACGAGTGGGCGGCGATGGCCCCATTGCCCATGTGGGCACCGGCCTGACCGTCGGCGCAGGCGCAACCGTCAAGGAAGGTGCCAAAGTCTTTGAATCCGTCAAGGAGGGTATGGAAGTATGCTGAGCCAGAACACCAATGCGTTGGGTATTATTTTCCCCAACAGTTATGATAATACCGTCCCCGAGCTGGTGACCGAGCGCGCAATGGCTTCGATCCCCTTCGCGGGCCGCTACCGTATGGTGGACTTTGTTCTGTCCAGCATGGCAAACTGCGGTATCTCCAATGTCTCCATCGTGGTGCGCAAGAACTACCACTCCCTGATGGATCATCTGGGCACCGGCCGTGAGTGGGATATGGCCCGCCGTCACGGCGGCCTGAACATCGTGCCGCCTTTCGCTGAGAAGGGCGTGCGCATCTATTCCGGCCGTGTGGAAGCTCTGGGCTCCATCATGAACTTCCTGGAGAACCAGAAGGAAAAGTACGTGGTCATGAGCGATGCCAACGTTGCCCTGAACTACGACTTCAACGCTCTGCTGGCTGCTCATCAGGCAAGCGGTGCCGATGTGACCGTCGCTTACCAGAAGACCGAGATCCCCGAGGGCCGCAAGAATGACAACTACACCCTGACCGTTGATGCCGACGGCCGTGTGACCGAGCTGCTGTTCAACGATTACCGCCCCGGCGTGCAGAACCTTGACCTGAACATCTATGTTCTGGAGCGCGAGACCCTGCTCAAGCTGGTCCGGGATGCGACCTCCCGCGGCCTGATCTACTTCGAGCGCGATATTCTGGCCCACAATGTCAACATCCTGAACATCCACGCTCTGGAGTACACCGGCTATGTGGCACATGTCTGTGACATGAAGAGCTACTTCGACGAGAACCTCAAGCTGACCGATGACGAAAATCTGGAAAAGCTGTTCCCCAAGAAGAGCCCGGTCTACACCAAGATCCGCGACGACAACCCCACCCGCTATGTGCCGGGCTGCAAGGTGACCGATTCCATTCTGGCCGACGGCTGCGTCATCGAGGGCACGGTGGAGAACTGTGTGCTGTTCCGCGGCGTCAAGGTCAAGAAGGGTGCCGTCGTCAAGAACTGCGTGCTCATGCAGGATACCGTTGTGGAAGCCAATGCCGAGCTGGACTGCGTTGTTACCGATAAGAACGTGAAGATCACTGCCGGCAAGAAGCTGTCCGGCACCGAGAGCTTCCCGGTGTACGTGCAGAAGAAGCACACCGTCTGATTTTACTGAGTTATCCATAGGGGCGGCTTCCTCCCCGGTAGCCCCTCTTGAGAGGGGCGGGGGCATCTGTGTGCCCCCGCCTGCTCTTTTGTAAAAATGGTTCGTGCTGCCTGCAAGGGCGGTGGGGGAGAACGAAAATATCCCACTATATGAAAGGAGCGATCCTATGAGAATCCTGTATGCTGCTTCGGAAGCTGCCCCTTTTGCAAAGTCCGGCGGTCTGGCCGACGTTGCGGGTGCCCTGCCTAAGGCTCTGGTCAAGGACGGCGTGGATGCCCGCGTCATTATGCCCCTGTACGGCGATTTGAAGTTCCGTGATACGCTGGAGTACGTGACCAATTATTCCGTCCCCGTGGGCTGGCGCAGCCAGTACTGCGGCCTGTTCAAGACCGAGCGGAACGGCGTGACCTACTACTTCCTGGACAACGAGTATTACTTCAAGCGCCGCGGCC
>ERZ1106963.1016-NODE-1016-length-37309-cov-13.863612_pt1 | contig 37309 bp, 36 predicted proteins | sample MGYA00403681_ERZ1106963 | MGnify/ENA primary metagenome ERZ1106963 (study PRJEB35170, sample SAMEA104062407) | human gut metagenome | biome: human gut; feature: human-associated habitat; material: faeces | place: Denmark | collected 2012-05-03 ...
CTCGTCTCGGGTCATCTCCCGTACCTCGGCTTTCACGGTATCAAACCCGGCAAGCTCGCAAGCCTTCCTTCTGCGATGCCCCGACACAATCTCGTACCGCCCATTCTCCTTTGGTCGGAGGGTGACAGGGGTGATGATCCCGCGCTCCTTGATGCTCTGGACAAGCTGATCCATGTCCTCGTCCAGCTTCACCTTGAAGGGGTGATCGGGGAAATCGTCGATCTCCGAGAGGGGAATGTCATAAATGCGCGGGAGTTTATTTTCCTTTCGCTCCGCGTCATTCATGAAAAGCTCATCGTACCCGGTCAGGCCCAGATCGATTTTTTGCACGCTCTTCAATCTCTGTCACCTCCTTCGTCAGAGCCTCATACGCTGCTGCAACCTTGCCGTTCCTGTCGTGAGAGAAGATGCTTTCTCCGGAAAGACTGCACTCCGCAGCTCTTACCGAAAAGGGAATCTCGGAACGAAACACGCGGATGTTCTCTCCCACGGTGGAACGGAGCGAGGAAATACTCGCCTTGGCGTTGTTGGTGCGGTTATCCACCATCGTCAGCAAAATGCCGTCAATCTTTAATCTCGGGTTGATCTGCCGCTTGATCTTTGAAATGGAGCGCAGAAGCAGGTTAAGACCTTTGGTTGACAGGAAGTTCGGCTGAGACGGGATAATCACACTGTCTGCCGCAACCAGCGCATTGACCGTCATCATACCCAGCGAGGGCATACAGTCAATCAGAATGTAGTCGTAGCTCTTTCTCATGCCGTCGATGGCGTTCTTCAGAACATACTCACGGCTCATGACATTGAACAAACCTGTTTCCATACCGGAGAGCTCAATATTCGAGGGAAGCAAATCCACACCTTCCTGGTGCCGGATAATTGCACCCTCTGCAAGCGGCTCATCATCAATGACCGACTGCATAAGGAAAGACAGCGATACATCCAGCTCGTCTGGGTTCTTTATGCCGAGGCTCACGGTTAAGCTGCCCTGCGGATCAGCATCCACCAACAGAACCCGTTTCCCGGAGCTTGCAAGTCCCACGCCGAGATTGACTGCGGTTGTCGTCTTGCCGACGCCGCCCTTCTGATTCGTGATGGCGATCACCTTACAGTTTTCCATGGGGTTTTCCTCCTTTCTCTGAATTTGAATCATTTCTGATCCACGAAAGCCTCAAAGCATCCTTTGGGGCTTTCGTCGCTGCATTTCATTTTTCCTCGAACCCTAAATGCAGAAAAGGAAGTCATCAGACGCCCGATAGCGAATCGGGTCCATGGGCATCTCACCCCCGCCGGGTACTCCGCCGGTTCCGTAGAAAAGTATCATTATACCCTAAGCCTGTCGTGGCCGTATCCGTAGCTGCCAGATATTTCAGAATGGTTTCGGGGTCGCTCTCCACCTTTTGTCCCGCTGATACCGTTAGCGGCAGGTGGGTCTTGGCGTACCTTCATTTGGTTGTTGGCTCAAGGAATGTATCTGATGAATGTATATGAAATTTTCAAGGTTCCCGGAAGGCTTTTCGCCTTCTCACTTTCTCTTTGCCGATTTTTTTTGCGAGATTCCCACACTTTTTCAAAAAAATTTTTTGTGCCGGTTCCAGAAAACAAAAAAGCGCCCACTGCACCTGTTTAGTAGGCGTAGTGAGCGCAAAAAATAAGACCCGGTGATTTCTCACCGAGTCTCATATCTGAATATATAGTTTTCAAAAAAACAGCCCCGCAGAATCACTTCTGCGAGGCTGAAATTCAATCGCACATTTTTCTCGGCATCCGTGGTGCACCCTTGGTGTAAATTGGTGTACGGATTGGTGTACGAGAGGCTTTTTTAACCCGATCAGGGGGTCAATCAATAGAGCTTTGCGCCTGCCGGAATGTGAGGATCGACCATCAGCAAATGGAGCTTTTCCTCACCGTTTTCGTGATGCACGGCTGAGATCAACATACCGCAGGAGTCGATACCCATCATCGCTCTCGGAGGCAGATTGGTGATTGCAATGCAGGTCTTTCCAACCAGTTCATCCGGCTCATAATACTCGTGAATTCCGCTCAAAATGACCCTATCTGTGCCGCTTCCGTCGTCCAAAACGAACTTCAAGAGCTTTTTGGACTTCTTCACGGCTTCGCATTCCTTGACCTTTACGGCACGGAAATCGCTCTTGGAGAAGGTGTCAAAATCCACCTGATCCTGGAACAGTGGCTCGACCTGAACATTGGAAAAATCAATTTTTTCCTCGACTTCGGGAGCCGCCTGAGCAGCTTCCGCAGGAGCCGAAACTTCCTTGGAAACCTTCTTGTCAGAGTCGAGCGGCTTCATTGTCGGGAACAGGATCACATCCCGGATGGAGTCGGTACCGCAGAGCATCATGCTGCAGCGGTCGATGCCGAAGCCCAGACCGCCGGTGGGGGGCATGCCGTATTCCAGAGCCAGGACGAAATCCTCGTCCATCATGTCGGCCTCCTCGTCGCCCTGAGCGCGCTTTTCCGCTTGGGCCTTGAAGCGCTGGTACTGGTCGATGGGGTCGTTGAGCTCGGAGAAGGCGTTGCCCATCTCGCAGCCGCAGATGAACATCTCATATCGCTCTGTAAGGGCGGGCTGCTCCGGGCTGCGCTTGGCCAAGGGGCTTACCTCCACCGGGTACATGGTGATGAAGGTGGGCTGGATGAGGGTCTCCTCCACCTTCTGGTCGAAGGTCTCATAGAGGGCATTGCCCCAGGTGTGGGCCACGCCGTCCATGTCAACGCCCACGCTCTTAGCCAGCTCCACGCCCTTGTCGGCATCCCCGATGCAAGCCATAAAGTCCGCGCCGGTGACGTTCTTCACGGCATCGGCCATGGTGACGCGCCTCCAGGAGGGGGTCAGGTCGATTTCATGACCCAGCCAGGTGACCTGGTAGGTGCCCAAAATCTCCTTGGCAGCGCCGGAGAGAATCCCCTCCAGAATGTCCATCATGCCGTCCAAGTTGGTGAACGCCTGGTACAGCTCACAGGTGGTGAACTCGGGATTGTGCTTGGTGTCCATGCCCTCGTTGCGGAAGATGCGGCCCACCTCGTACACCCGCTCCATGCCGCCGACAATGAGCCTCTTCAGGTGCAGCTCCGTGGCGATGCGCATATACATGTCGATATCCTGGGCGTTGTGGTGGGTGATAAAGGGCCGGGCGTTGGCGCCGCCGGCAATGGGGCTGAGGACGGGGGTCTCCACCTCCATGAAGCCCAGGCCGTCCAGATAACGGCGCAGATAGGCCACAAACTTGCTGCGAATTTCAAAATTGCGCTTAGACTCGGGGTTCATAATCAGGTCCACATAGCGCTGGCGATAGCGCAGCTCCTTGTCCGTGAGGCCGTGGAACTTTTCGGGCAGGAGCTGCAGGGACTTACTGAGCAGGGTAATATGCTTGGCGCGGACGCTCATCTCGCCCTTTTCCGTGCGGAACACGGTGCCCTCCACGCCCACGATGTCACCGATGTCGTACTTTTTGAAGCGGTTATACTCGTCAGCGTCCATCTCGTCCCGGCGGGCGTAGAGCTGGATGCGGCCGGACCTATCCTGCAGGTCGCAGAAAGAGACCTTGCCCATGCCGCGCTTGCTCATCAGGCGGCCGCCTACGGAGACGGTCTGCCCCTCCAGGGCATCGAAATTGTCCTTGATGTCCTGGGCGTGGTGGGTCACATCGTACTTGGTAATGGCAAACGGATCCATCCCCGCATCCTGCAGGGCTTTCAGTTTGTCACGGCGGACCTTGAGAATCTGCTTGAGATCCTGCTCCTGTACGTTGGTGCGGTTTTCTTGCTCTGCCATGGCGGGCATCCTCCTTTTGTAAAATTTATTTTTTATCTCTCGATGGAATCGATGCGGTAATGAATGACGCCTCTGGGCGCCTCTACGTTGATCTCTTCACCGGCTCTGCGGCCCATGAGGGCCTTGCCGAAGGGGGAATCCTCGGACACGGCGCGGTTCATCACGTCCGCCTCCTGGGAACCCACGATCTTATAGGGGGGCAGGGCCTTGCCGCTGTCCAGATTGGTCACGGTGACCTTGCAGCCGATGGAAATCTTGTCGGAGTCCATTTCGGACTCATCGACGATCTTGGCGTGGAGCAAAATCTCCTCCAGCTCAGCAATGCGGGAATAGAGCTTGCCCTGCTCGTTTTTGGCCTCGTCATATTCGCTGTTCTCCGACAGGTCGCCAAAGCCGCGGGCTTCCTTGATGAGCTCGGCGATCTCGTCGGCCCGGGTGGTCTTGCTGTAGTCCAGCTCTGCCTTCAGCTCGTCATATCGCTCCTGGCTCATTTTGAATTCTTTAACCATGGGTACGCTTCCTTTCAATGATCCGGTGTGGCTCCGCTGTGCAATACTACACCGATTTTATAATAAGTCATACTGCATTATAGATAGTTTCCTCCCCGGTGTCAAGCACCGAAATGAATTCTCTCCACCGATATGTCCGACGGCCGCAGCCGTCCCTGCCGGTACAGGGCCGCCAGCAGCTGCTCCCCTTCCCGGCCGCCGGGGATCTGCCCCGCCAGGGCCGGGGGTAGTATGTAGTCGATCCGCTGGCGCAGGCAGTTTTCCCCCAGCAGCAGGGCTGATGTGGGTCCTTCCCGCCGCAGCGTTACCTCCAGCTCCGGTGCCGCGCCGCCGCAGGCCAGACCGTAGCGCTGCAGCAGCCACTCCTCCAGGGCCCCCTGGCCATAGCCCGTGTCCAGATGCAGGCAGCGGACCCGCTGGCTGAGGAGCTGTGCAGCCCAGTACACGGAAAGGCTCGTCCCCTCCGCCGTGAGCAGCACGGAGGCCGTCTTCGGAAGCATCCGCTTCTGCCGGAAGGCTTTCTCCAGCAGCGGCGGCAGCAGGGCCCGGCGCAGGGGCGCGGCGTCCACGGCGGCAAGATCCAGCCGGAGGGGTTCCGGCAGTTCCTGGGGCCATACCCCCTCCCGCACCCCCGCCTGACGCAGGATCCCCTCCTCCCGGCGCAGAAAAAGCCGCAGCAGCCCGGTCAGCGGCCCCCGGATCTCCACACGGCACAGAACCATTCCCCCCAGCACCTCCACACGGTGCCGGACCCGGGGCAGACCGTGGGGCTGATACGCGATCCATCCAAGCATACACAAACCTCCCATTCCAGTGTATGGAATGGGAGGTGAAATATGTGAGCCTGTCGAAAAACCCTTCGGGTTTTTCCGACAAAAGGCTTGCAGTCTGCTGCGCGCATAATTTGTGTGCCGTTGGCGCACAAATTCCACACTGGCAGTCTGAGCGGTATTTTCTCTCACGCACAGGTCGCGAGAGAAAATGATCTCAACTTTTCGCGTATGCGGACGTGAACTCTGCGAAGCTTTTTTGATACACTTAAGTGTTCTTACCAGTCGTAGGCCACATAGCCCGGGAGATAATCCAGGGAGTTGATGGTCTCGCCGTTTTTATACATGGTGTAGTGGATGTGAGGGCCGGTGGAGTTGCCGGTGCTGCCGCACCAGCCGATGACCTCCCCCTGGGACACCGTCTGCCCCTCGGACACATTCCAGTCGCTCATGTGGCCGTAGAGGGTAGTGATGCCGTCGCTGTGGGCTATCATGACGCTGATGCCGTAGCCGCCGTTCCAGCCGGCCTGGATCACCGTGCCGGAATTGGCCGCCAGCACCGCCGTGCCCCAGGAGGCGGCGATGTCAGAGCCGTTGTGGAACTCCCTGCCGTGGTATGGGCAATTCCGCCAGCCGTAAGGGCTGCTGACAAGGCGGGTGGCATTGGTGGGCCAGATATAGCCGTTTACGCTGCTGTTGCTGCCACTATTGCTGTTGCCGTTATTAGGCTTTTGCTGCTGTTGCTGCTGCTGTTGCTGCTGCTTGCGGATCAGCTCCTGGATGCGCGCCTCGTCCTCTGCCGCCTGATCCAGCATCTCCTGGTGACCCGCCTCCGACTGCTCATACTCGCTGATAAGCGCCGAGGCGGCGGTGATCTGCGACTGCAGCTCCTGCCGGGTGCTGACCAGCTCCGTCTTCTGCTGCTCCAGCGCCGCCTTGTCCTCCGTCAGCTGCTGGCGGGTGTCCTGCAGCTGCTGGATCACCTGACGGTCATGGTCCATGATCTCGTTGACGAAATCCATCCGGGCCAGCAGATCGGCAAAGTCCGTGGACTTGAAGATAACTGACCAGTACGACACCGTTCCCCGCTCTTCCTCCTCCCGCACCTGGCTGCAGAAAAGGACATACTGCTCCTCCTCCTGGGCGGTGAGCTCGGTGATGCGGGCCTGGGTTTCGCCGGACTGCTGCTCGATGAGGCTGATCTCCTTGCGCAGCTGCTCGTTGCGCTGATCCAGCAGGGCCTTCTGCTCAATGACCTTGTCCTTATCGGCACGGATGGCCTCAATTTTCGACTCCAGCTCCGCCTGCTCCTGCCGGGCCTCGTCCAGCTGGTCTGAAAGAGTGCTGGCATAGGATCGTATGGGCCGGACCACAGGCCAGAGCGACAGCATCACACAGGCCGCACACAAAAATGAGAAAACTTTCTTGCGAAACGTCATGCTTTTCCTCCTCTCACACATGTAGGAACTTCCTGATGGCCGTCAGGCTGCCGCCGATACCCACCAGCACACCGGCCAGCAGGAATGCCGCCGCCACCGGCCACCAGATCTTTTCAAAGCCGATCACCCGCAGCAGCTGCAGCGTGTCGGACTCGGCGATGCCGGTGGCAATGGCGTTATACAAAAGCCACTGCAGGCCGAAGCCGATGACAGCGCCGAACAGGCCGATCAGCAATCCCTCAAACACAAAGGGCCAGCGAATGAATCCGTTGGTGGCACCCACCATCTTCATAATGGCGATCTCGTCCCGCCGGTCGAAGGTGGTGAGCTTGATGGTGTTGGAAATGATGAACACGGACACCACCAGCAAAATGGCGATGAGGGCGATGCTGATGACGCCGGCCACATTGCGGGCGGTGATGAACCCGGCGGAAATGGCCTCGTCTGCCCGGACCTTGACGATATGATCCACCTGGCGCAGCGCCTCCACCGTTTCGGACAACTTGCCGTCGTCCTGCAGGTGGATCACAAAGCGGTGGCGGAAAATACTCGCGTCCAGATTGGCATAGAGATCATTCTCATCGTACTGGGCCACATAGCTGTCCCGGGCCTCCTCCCGGGAGACAAAGGCGGCATCGGCCACATTGGGCACGGCCTCCACCTTGCTCTGCAGCGCCCGGGCCTCCTCCTCGGACAGCGCCTCGTCGATAAACGCCAGCACAGCGTTCTCCTTCTGCAGGTTTTTCAGGTTATAGTCCGCGTTATAGGCCACCAGTGAAAAGGTGCCCATGATCAGCAGGCACGCCACGGTAATGCCGATGGCCGCAAAGGACATGAACCCATGAGAAAACATATTCCGGCTGCCTTCCCGGAAGAAATATCCAAAATTACCTTTCATCTGGCCACCTCATACCGTCCCATGCCGTCGCCGGCCACCATACCGTCGTTGATGGTGATGACCCGCTTGTCAAAGTGGTTCACCAGGCCCTTTTCGTGGGTGACCACCACCACAGTGGTGCCCAGGGCGTTGATCCGCTCCAGCAGGGTCATGATCTCCAAGGAGCGGGCGGGATCCAGATTCCCGGTAGGCTCGTCGGCCACAATGGTGCTGGGATTATTTACCAGGGCCCGGGCAATAGCTACCCGCTGCTGCTCGCCGCCGGAGAGCTGATCGGGGAAGCTCTTCTCCTTGTTCTTCAGCCCCACCAGCTCCAGCACATAGGGGATGCGGTTTTTGATCTCCTTAGGCCCGGCTCCCACTGCGCGCATGGCAAGGCTCAGATTGTCCCACACGGTCTTGTTGGTGATCAGCCGGAAATCCTGAAAGATCACGCCGATGGTGCGGCGCATGTAGGGGATCTGCCGGTCTGAAATGCGTCCCATGGAGAAGCCGTTGACCATGACCCGCCCGGAGGTGGGCACGATCTCCCCGGTAAGAAGCTTGATAATGGTGGATTTGCCGGAACCGGAGGGCCCCACCAAAAAGGCGAAGTCCCCATCTTCTATTGTAAACGAAATGCCCTTGAGGGCTTCCGTCCCGTTGTCATATGTTTTTTTAACGTCGATCAGGCGGATCATAGTCTCCTCGCATTCTGAACAAAAGGTTTCTTCAGTAGAAAAGTAACAAAATGGTTACACGTTTCATTATAAAGCGTCCTCCCCTGTTTTGCAACAGGAAAAATATGAAATAAGTGTGAACTGTAGGGAACGGGGTCGATACGGCGCCCGCGCAAAGGATTTTAAAACCTTGGTTTTGGCGGCGTTCTTTGGATACTTTCTGTCACTGTTGGCAGAAAGTATTCCGCCGGTGGCGGGACAAGAGGTGCGGTGCGAAGGGGGTACGGATTGCCACGGGCGCGGCGCGCCCTCGCAATGACAGGTTTTTTGTAAGGGGTTCGAGGGGTGTTACGGATTGCCACACCAGTGAAGTCGGTCACTGGTTCGCAACGACACATTACATATGAAGTGTGGTGTGCGCCGGAGCGCAAAAACAGGGAGACACCGGCGGGGGTGTCTCCCTGAAAAATGCACGAGTCTTTACGCGTCGATGCCCCGGCTGGTGAGATACTTCTTCACCATCAAGGCTACCTTGAAGGTAATGGCGTCGTCAAACTCCCGCAGATCCAGGCCCGTGAGCTTTTTGATCTTCTCCAGACGGTACACCAGCGTGTTGCGGTGCACAAAGAGCTTGCGGGCCGTCTCGGACACATTGAGGTTGTTCTCAAAGAATTTATAGATGGTGAACAGGGTCTCCTGATCCAGCGCATCGATGGGGTTCTTCTTGAACACCTCCTGCAGGAACATCTCGCACAGGGTGGTGGGCAGCTGATAGATCAGGCGGCCGATACCCAGGTTTTCATAGTTGACAATGTAGCGCTCGGTGTCAAACACCTTGCCCACTTCAATGGCGATCTGCGCCTCCTTGTAGGACTTGGCCAGGTCCCGCAGGTGGGTGGCAATGGTGCCCACGCCCACGAACACAGAGCTCTCCCCGTCCACCTTCAGCGCCTCTCCGATCATCTGGGCCGCCTTGTCCAGGTCGTGGCCGTCGGCGTTTTCGGGCAGCTGGTGAATCAGCGCCACGTCCGCCTCGCCCATGCTGAGGACAAAATCGTTCTGCCGGTCGGGGAACAGACCCTGGATCACATCCACCGGTACGCTCTCCAGCCGCTCGTCAATGGGCCGGATCACAAAAACGCCCCGGTTGACCTCCACCGGCACATGCAGCTCCTTGGCCCGCATATAGATATCGCTGATGAGGATATTGTCGGAAATGATATTCTTGATGAAGGAACCCTTGTCGTGTTTCTCCTCATAGTACGCCTTGGCAGAGTTCAGTGCCACACAGGCCATGGCGCAGACCGTGCGCCCCACGCTGTCGTCGCCGCTGGCAAACACCGCATAGTCAAAGTGGCTGCCCCAGCCGGGCAGCGCCTTGAAGGTCTTACCCTCGATGGCCACGCAGTTGCCGTCCGCCAGCTCAATGGTCTCCACATACTTGGTCCATTTCTTGCCGATCCCGGTCAGCTCGCTGCAGGCGATCACGCTGCCCTCAGAGTCCATCACGCCGATGACGCGATCAGTGGTCTCCTTAAACTGCAGCACTACATTTTGAAAAATCCGTCCCGACATGCTAATCCTCCCAGACTTTCTATTCAGGATATCTTTGTGCAATCTGTTTAGTCTTTTCCTGTATTATACCGTCAGAATCACGATTTTGCAAGGGTTTTTTTATGTTTTTCACAAAAAGTCTTGTCATTTTTTTGGCAATCTGTTGCTGTTATCCCCACTGCCGCCTGCAAAATGGAAATTTCTTCCTCAGCAAGATGGCGAAATTGTCCGGGCAGCAGTCCTTCCTCCAGCCGCAGCGGCCCCATAGACAGCCGTTTGAGATACACAACCGGAGTGCCGCAGGAGGCCAGCATACGCTTGGCCTGGTGGAACTTCCCCTCCCGGAGCGTCAGTAGGACCTCATTCTCCCCCACGATCTGCAGCTGAGCCGGCAGGCAGTGCAGCCCGTCCTCCAAAGTGATGCCCCGGGCGAACCGAGCCGCATCGGCAGCTGTGGGCGTGCCCCAGGTGCGGGCGTAGTACACCTTATCCACATGGCTCTTCGGCGCCAGCAGCCGGTGGGTCAGCTCCCCGTCGTTGGTCAGCAGAAGCAGGCCCTCCGTGTCCTTGTCCAGCCGTCCCACCGGGGAAAGGCCCTGCTTCTTCAGCTCCGGCGGCAGCAGATCCAGCACGGTCTGCTGCCGACTGTCCTCCACCGCGGACAGGACTCCCGCCGGCTTGTGCAGCAGCACATAGGTATAGCGCCGGTACGTCACCGGTACGTCATCCACCCGGATCTCAGCCCCGTGGGGCTCAACCTTCTGCTCCGGCGCGGCGGCCGGCAGTCCGTCCACCAGCACCCGGCCCTGCCGCACCAGGTCCTTGACCTCCCGCCGGGACCAGCGGCCCGTGCCGGCCAATACTTTGTCCAATCGTTCCATTTCACTCTCTCCCGTGTATATTTGTCCCCGGCCGGGCATAGGCTTTTCCGAGGTGATCGTATGCGCGTTATCCATCTGCCCCGCCGGAAGCTGCTGCCGGCCTTGCTGATCCTTTTGGCAGTGCTGGGCGTCGTTCTGTTTTTCACCCTGCGGGCCGGGGGCCGCCCCGCCGATATCAGCGCCGACGGCATAGCCGGATGCGTCAGCTACCTGGAAAAACTGGGCTGGCAGGTGGAGCCGGAGCCCGTCGAGACGCTGCACCTGCGGCTGCCGGAGGATCTCTCCTCCTTCGGCGATTACGCCGCCCTGCAGCGCAGCCAAGCTCTGCCCTTTGCCGACTACGGCGGGCAGGCCGTGTGCCGCTATACCTTCCGCCTGACCAACTATCCCGGCGGGCGCACGGATGCTCAGGCAAACCTGCTCCTGTGCGGCAGCACCGTCATCGCCGGGGACGTAATGCTCCTGGGAGAGGACGGCGGACAATTCTCCCTGCCATATCCGAAGTAAAAGACCGGCCCCATTCCTTAAAAAAGGCGGCGCAAAGCGCCGCCTTTCAGTTTAAGCGATGGTCCCTGGGGGAAAATTACTCCTGAGCGTCCTTGCTCTCGCCCATGGGCGCGCCGCATTCGGGGCAGAACTTGCCTTCGGAGGCAACGCCGCACACGGGGCACACATGCTCCGCAGACTCTTCCTCCTCCGGGCATTCCTCCTTCTGGGGCTTGGAGGCCTCCAGCTCAGCGATCTTGAGCTTGGATGCATTGACAGCTTCCACAACATCCTTCACAGACTCGGGGATGTTCTCGCCGTACTCAGCCACAAACCACTCGCCGATGGCCTTGTAGTTCTTATCCAGCTCCCGCTGCTCCATCATGATGGCCATATTGGTCTTGGCGTATTCCGCCGCGGTCTTTGCCTTTTCGCTGGCAGCACCCGCCAGATCCTTCGCTTTATCCACGGCCACACCGGCGTAGGCCTGCGCCTTCTTACCCAGTTCGTCAAAAAATGCCATAGTAAAAAACTCCTTTCATATTTTACGGTTTTGCTTATTATACACAATTTCGAATCGCATTGCAAGCCGCATTCAAGGCTTTTTCACCCCTGTACGCCCGGGGTTTCCCGCCGGATCTCAGTGCTCAATCCAGTCCGCCGCCCGGCTCACCGCCCGCTTCCACAGGCGGTACTCTTCGTCGCACTCACTCTGCACCCTCTGGGGCAGGAACACCCGGTCGCTGCGGCGCAGGGCCTTCAGCTCCTCCCGATCCTTCCACAGGCCGCAGGCAAGGCCCGCCAGGGCCGCCGCGCCGAAAGCCGTGGTCTCCACCATGGCGGGCCGGTCCACGGGGATGCGCAGGCTGTCGGCCTGCATCTGCATGAGGATATCGCTGACGCTGGCGCCGCCGTCCACCCGCAGACAGGCGATGTCACACCCGGCGTCCTGCCGCATGGCCAGCATCAGATCCGTCACCTGATAGGCAATACACTCCAGCACCGCCCGGGCGATGTGCGCCCGCCCGGTTCCCCGGGTCAGGCCCAGGATGGCCCCCCGGGCGTACATATCCCAATAGGGTGCCCCCAGCCCTGTAAAGGCCGGCACCACTACAACGCCTCCGGAGGAGGGCACCGTGGCCGCCAGGTCATTGATCTGGGGAGCGGAGTCAATGATCTTCAGCTCGTCCCGAAGCCACTGGATGGTGCTGCCGCCGTTGAAGACGCTGCCCTCCAGGGCATAGTTCGTCTCCCCTCTTACCTGCCAGGCCACCGACGTCACCAGGCCCGCCCGGCTGCGCACAGGTGTATCACCCACGTTCATCAAAGTGAAGCAGCCGGTGCCGTAGGTATTCTTGGCCTCACCGGGGGCGAAGCAGCCCTGGCCGAACAGGGCCGCCTGCTGGTCGCCTGCCGCGCCGCACACCGGCACCCCCGCCGCCTTTTCAAAGCCGGGAATCCCGGGCTTTACCGTGCCATAGGTCTCGCTGTTGGAAACGGGCCGGGGCAGGATGGACATGGGGATCTGCAAAATGTCGCACAGCTCCTCATCCCACTGCAGCTTATGTATATCGAAGAGCATGGTCCGGGAGGCGTTGGAGTAGTCCGTGACGTGCTCTCCCGTCAGCTTCCAGATGAGATACGTCTCCACCGTGCCGAAGAGGATCTCTCCCCGCTCCGCACGCTCCCGGACACCGGGCACGTTGTCCAGTATCCAGCGGATCTTGGTGGCGGAAAAGTAAGCATCCAGCAGCAGGCCCGTGGTGGACTGGATCCGCTCCGTCAGGCCCTGCTTTTTCAGTTCCTCGCACAGCTCCGCCGTCCGGCGGCACTGCCAGACGATGGCGTTATACACCGGCTGACCGGTGACCTTGTCCCAGAGGATGGTGGTCTCCCGCTGGTTGGTGACGCCGATGCCCGCCACCTGCCCCGGCTGGGCCCCCCGCAGGGCATCCGCCGCCGCCCGGCTCTCCGAGCACCAGATGTCCACCGGATCATGCTCCACCCATCCGGCCTGGGGATAGATCTGGGGGAAGTCGTGCTGGCCCACCGAGACGATCTGTCCCCGGCGGTCAAATAGTATGGCCCGGGAGCTGGTGGTTCCCTGGTCCAGCGCCAAAATGTACTGCTCCATTGGCCTCTCCTCTTTTCTTTTTTGCCCCGGCGTGGTATACTGCCGGTAACAGGATATAATAGTACCCGCCGGCAGGGGCTGTCCCTTTTGCCCCTGCGGGCCGATGACACAAGTATACCATGGAAGGAGCACAGATTCTATGACAAATTGTGAACATTTCCGTTTCCTCTCCTCCGACGGAAAAACATCTCTCCACGCCTGTATCTGGATCCCCGACGAAAAGATCAAATTCCGGGGCGTTCTGCAGATCGCCCACGGCGTGGCGGAGCACATCGGGCGCTATGACGACTTCGCCCGGTATCTCAACGAGCAGGGCATCGTGGTGGCGGGCCACGACCATCTGGGTCACGGCCAGTCCCTCCCCGAGGGCGGCACACCGGTGTATTTCGGAGAAAAGGACGGATGGAAGCACGCAGTGGATGACATCCACGGCCTGCACCTGATTCTCTCCAAGCGCTTCAAGCGCCTGCCCCATCTCATCATGGGCCACAGCATGGGCTCCTTCCTCACCCGCTCCTATCTTATCCGCTACCCGGGGGAGAAAAAGGCCGCCATCCTCATGGGCACCGGCTGGCAGCCGGGCTATATGCTCACGGGCGGCAATCTGGTGGCCAAACGCTTCTACTATAAGAACGGCGGTGCCTCCACCAGCAATTTCGTCACCGAGCTGGCCTTCGGCGGCTATAACCGGGCCTTCGCCCCCAACCGCACGGGCTTCGATTGGCTCTCTGCGGACACGGAAAATGTAGACCGCTACATGGCCGATCCCATGTGCGGGGCGGACGCCACGGTAGGTCTGTTCCGGGATATGCTGGGAGGTATCCGTTTCAACCAGAAAAACGTGAATCTGGTGAAGATGGATCCCGCCATGCCGGTGCTGTTCATCTCCGGACAGGACGATCCGGTGGGCGGCATGGGCAAGGGCGTGCAGCGGTCTTATGAGGCATTCAAGGCCGCCGGGTTGCAGGATGTGTCCATCCAGCTATACCCCGGCCTGCGGCACGAAATTCTCAACGAGAAGTCCATGCAGCAGACGGTATATGGCGACATCCACCACTGGCTGTCGCGCTATATCTGACCCACACCCTCTCGAGGGGTTTCCGCTTCAGGGGACATCAGACCCGGTGCAGCTCCTGCCACAGGTTTTTCAGCCCCAGCAGGTCGATGTTGCCGCTGCGCCGCAGCAGGCGCACGGTGAAGAAGCTGTCCGCCGTCAGCAGCAGCAGAGCCGCCAGGGATATCCCGGGCGGTATGGCATCTATGACTGGGACCAGCAGGGGCTGCACATACCGCACCGCCAGAGCCGACAGCAGCCCCCAGGCCACGGCGAAGGGGAAGCAAATCCGGCGGTTGAGATCCAGATAGGTGCCGCTGTAGTCCCAGAACAGGACACCCAGGCATTTTTCATATAAAAAATGCACGGCGTACTCCACGGCGGTGCACAGGATCCCCCCGTAGAGGGCCAGCTGCCAGAAGCTCTCCGTGTCCCCGGCCAGATAGAGCACCGCCGCCATGGCCAGGCCATACACCGGGCACAGGGGCAGCAGCAGGAAGCATTTGCGCACCCGGTGCCGGGCATGGGTCACAAGGGCGTAGAGCTTTTCCAGCCCATACCCCGCCAGGCTGTAAAAAAAGAAGATCCAAAACCAGAACATTTTCTCTCACCTCACCTGTCAGTCTCTCACCGGTGAGGGGTGGTTATGCCCTTTTCGAAAAAATACTGGGAGGAATACCTATGACCCCTTGGGAAAATCTGCAAAACGAATGCCTGCAATGCCGGGCCTGCGCCCTGGCGGACACGCGGAAAAACGTGGTGTTCGGTATGGGAAACACGGAGGCGGAGGTGCTGTTCATCGGCGAAGGCCCCGGTGCCAATGAGGATGAGCAGGGTCTGCCCTTCGTGGGTGCCGCCGGCAAGCTGCTGGACGACATGCTGGAGATGATCGGCCTGGCCCGGGAATCGGTGTATATCACCAACATCGTCAAGTGCCGCCCACCCCGGAACCGGGACCCGCTGAACACGGAGAAGGATGCCTGCATCGGCTATCTGCGCCGGCAGGTGGCCCTCATGCGGCCGAAGATCATCGTGTGTCTGGGCCGCATCGCCGCCATGGAGCTTATCAAGCCCGACTTCAAGATCACCCAGGAGCACGGGCAGTTCATGGAGAAAAGCGGCGTGCTGATGACGGCGCTGTACCACCCCGCCGCCCTGCTGCGGGACGGTACCAAAAAGCCCGAGACCTTTGTAGATCTCAAGGCGCTGCAGGCAAAGATCCGGGAGGTCTGTCAGCATACCCCTATGGAATACCTGTAAAAAGCCTCGCAGGGTTTGCCGCCTGCAGGCGGCAAAAATTTTAATTTTTTCCCTCGCAACCTGTGCGAGAGAGAAAATAGCGCGCAGCAGACTGCAATCCTTTTGCCAGAAAAACCGAGGGTTTTTCGACAGTCTAAAAAACACATCCGCCTGCCGACGGATGTGTTTTTTTATATTTAGATGCGCTTCCACTTGGCGCCGCCGGGGACATCGGTGACCTCCACGCCCATGCCCTTCAGCTCGTCGCGGATGCGGTCGGCCTCGGCAAAATTCTTGGCCTTTTTGGCGTCCTGACGCTGGCGGATCAGGGCCTCCACCTGCTCATCCTCTTCGCCGCTCTCACTGACCACGGCAAAGACCGCCGGCCGGGCGGCCATCTGGGCCTGCTTCTTGCGCTGGTCGGCCGCCTTCTCCAGCAGCTTCAGGCCCAGCACGCTGTCAAAGCCCTCCAGCACGGCGCACTTGGTGGCACCGTTGGTCTTGGCCTTGAGCACGTCGTACAGCACCGTCACAGCCATGGAGGTGTTCAGGTCGTTATCCATAGCCTTGGTGAATTTCGCCTTCAGCTCCGCCGCTGCGGCCTCGTCCACGGGGCCGTCCTGGGGATCCAGGGCCGCGATCTTGGCAATGAGCTTATTGAAGGCTACGGTGGCGTTGTCCAGATTCTCCCAGGAGAACACCAGGCTCTTGCGGTAGTGGCTCTGCAGGCAGAAGAAGCGGTAGGCCAGAGGATCGTAGCCCTTTTGCTCCAGCAGGGAGACGGTGAGGAACTCGCCCTTGGACTTGCTCATCTTGCCGCCCTCGGTGTTCAGATGGGCCACATGGCACCAGTGGGGGCACCAGGGATGGCCCAGATAGCTCTCGGACTGGGCGATCTCGTTGGTGTGATGGGGGAAGGCGTTGTCCACGCCGCCGCAGTGGAGGTCCAAATATTCGCCATTATACTTCATAGATATGCCGGAGCATTCAATGTGCCAGCCGGGGTAGCCCACACCCCAGGGGGAGTCCCATTTCAGGGCCTGATCCTCGAACTTGGACTTGGTGAACCACAGCACAAAGTCGTTTTTATTGCGCTTGTTGGTGTCCTCCTCCACGCCCTCCCGGACGCCCACGGCCAGATCCTCCTCGTTGTGCTCGTTGAAGATATAGTACCGCTCCAGCTTGGAGGTGTCGAAGTAGACATTGCCGCCGGCGAGATAGGCATAGCCGGTGTCCAGAAGCTTGGTGATGATCCTGATATAGTCGTCAATGAGGCCGGTGGCGGGCTGCACCACATCCGGGCGCTTGATGTTCAGCTTGCGGCAGTCGGCAAAGAACGCATCGGTATAGTACTGGGCAATCTCCATGACAGTCTTGTGCTCCCGGCGTGCGCCCTTGAGCATCTTGTCCTCGCCCTCGTCAGCGTCGGAGGTCAGGTGGCCCACGTCGGTGATGTTCATCACCCGATTCACATCGTACCCGGCGTATCGCAAGTACTTCTCCAGCACATCCTCCATGATGTAGCTGCGGAGGTTACCGATATGGGCGAAGTGGTAGACGGTGGGGCCGCAGGTGTACATCTCCACATGGCCAGGGGCGTGGGTCTTGAACTCCTCTTTCTTGTGGGTGGCGGAATTATACAGATACATGGTCAGGTCTCCTTTATGGTTGCAGTTTTATTATATAGACGATTTTGCGGGGGTGACGCCCCCTCAGTCACGGCTGCGCCGTGCCAGCTCCCCTTACGCAGGGGAGCCTTTTTATTGGGGGCGGGGGATACGGATTGCCGCGACCAGTGACTTCGGTCACTGGTCGCGCAATGACACATTACAACAAGTAGTGCGGTGGGACGGGACGATGTGGGCATCGTCCCCTACGGGATTGTAACAGGAAATGCGGCACAAGCCCGGGCGGGCGGACAGAGGCGTCCGCCTCTACAGGTTGGCTCCAACTAAAAACGCCTCTCATGCCCGGGGGCATGAGAGGCGAAAAAATTCGCGGTTCCACTCTCGTTTATCACTCAATGGGGGCCTTTTACGCAAGGCCGGGCGGAGGGCATCTGCATCCCCCGCGCTCCCGGACGCACTTTCCGCGCCGCTTCACAGGGCGGCTTGCAGCCGGTGACCGCCCCTCTCTCAGAAAAGCTGTGGCGCGTACTCTTTCCGATCGTCGCGCTATTCGATTGTATTTTATAGTAGCAGACTTTCCCTTCCCTGTCAAGGCATCTTCACCGAAAACCCGGATATCAGCGGAGACCTGACCGCCCTGAAACGCCCTCACCTTTTTTTGACGCCGCAGAAAAAATTTCAGATTTTCCGCCCGCAGAAAAAGTATAATCCCGCAGTTGATTTTCTCCGCTGCACCCAAGGCCAGAAATTAACGGATATCGCGTCATTTTTTATAGCATTTTAATATTTTTGGCATTTTATTGACGACAACTTTACCGATTTTGGTGCTATAGTTTGAGCATGATTTTTGACGATCCGGACGTCGAAAAGAGTAAAAAAGAGAAATCGCTTTTACAAAGGAGTGTGTTTTTGTGGCTACATTTATTATTGGCTTGGTCATCTTGATCGGCGGTGCCGCACTATACGGTCGCTTCTGCGAAAAGGTGTTCGGTCCTGATGATCGCAAGACCCCCGCCTATACCAAAGAAGACGGCGTGGACTTTGTCCCCATGAAGGGCTGGAAGAACAGCCTGATTAACCTGCTGAACATTGCCGGTACCGGCCCCATCATCGGGCCCATTCAGGGCATTCTGTTCGGGCCCATCGCATTTTTGACCATTCCCATCGGCAACATCATCGGCGGCGCCATGCACGACTACTTCTCCGGCATGATCTGCCTGCGTGACGGCGGCACCCAGATGCCCGAGATGATCCGCCGCTATTCCCCCAAGGGCATTTATAAGTTCTATAATATCTTCGTGTGCATCATGCTGCTGCTGGTGGGTGCCGTATTTATCTACACCCCCGGCGACATTGCCGCCACGCAGCTGTTCGGCTTTGACGGCAAGGCCACCTCTGTTTCCACGTGGGTCATCTATGGCGCCATCTTCCTGTACTACCTGATCGCCACCGTGTTCCCCATCGACGCCATCATCGGCAAGATCTACCCCATCTTCGGCGGTATCCTGCTGTTCTCCGCCATCGGCGTGTTCATCGGCATCTTTGTCAAGGGTTTCCCCCTGCTGAACATCTGGGATGATTGGTCCTCCCCCATCCTGACCATCGCCAGCTCCGGCAAGCCCTTTACCTATGCTGATTACTTTGCAAACGGTCACTTCCTGCCCATCTTCTTTGTGACGGTGGCCTGCGGCATCCTTTCCGGCTTCCATTCCACTCAGACGGCCATCATCTCCCGCACTATGAAGAGCGAGAAGGAGGGCCGCAACACCTTCTATAACATGATGGTGCTGGAAGGCTTCATCGCCATGGTTTGGGCTGCCGGCGCTATGGGCGTGTACAACCTGGCTCTGCAGGAGCCCAACGCCTCTTTGGCCACCGGCACTGTGGGTGTTGTTTGTAAGTACCTGCTGGGCCATGTGGGCGGCATCATCGCTCTGATCGGCGTTATCGTTCTGCCCATCACCTCCGGCGATACGGCTCTGCGTGCTCTGCGTCTGAGCCTGTCCGAGACCATGCACATCGACCAGTCCACCAACGGCAAGCGCATTAGGCTGGCTCTGCCCATCTTTGCTCTGGTCATTGCCATCCTGGTCTTTGCCAAGGTCAATAACAACGGCTTCATGATCCTGTGGCGCTACTTCGCCTGGGCCAACCAGACTCTGGCACTGTTCGCCCTGATGTGCATTGCCGTGTGGATGTTTGAAAACGGCAAGGCAAAGTGGGCCTGGATGCCCATGATCCCCGGCGGCTGGTACGCTTTCATCTGCGTCACCTACATTGCCAACGCCAAGATCGGCTTCAACATTCCCTGGACCATTGCCTACATCATCGGTGTTGTCTGCGCCGTGGCGTATGTCATTGCCTGCTGCATGTACGGCAAGAAGCGGGCGGCTAAGAAGTTGTCTTTGGATAACTAACCAGTTTCTCTCCTCAAATATTTTCCTAACAGGAGCAGTCCCCCGGCTTTCACCGGGGGACTGCTTTATTTTCTCAAAAAAATCCGCGTCTATCGTCAGGGGCCTTGCGCAGGCCATGTAAACCTCGGTGCCCTCCGCAAATATGCGGAGGGCACCGGTTTTTCTGTATTTAATTCTGCCCTTCATCCCTGCCGCAGCTGCCTGCACAGCAGCCGGCTCACGGCATCGGCAAACCAGCCGATGGATGGGATGCGCTCCATAGCCTGGCCGTATATTTTCCGGGCGTCGGGCAGCTCCCGGTCGCTGCCGGTGAAGATGCACACAGGCCGGATACCCCGGCGGCGCAGGATCCCCGTCTCCTGGGCGGTATCATCCACGCCCCGCTTGCCGCTGTAGCTGTATCCTCCCAGAGGCAGCGCCCCCACGGGAATACGCTGGTCGTCATTGGGGCTGGCATCGGACAAAACCAGCAGCAGGCGGTTTTGGCTCACCGCCTTGCGCATAAGCCAGGCCATAGCCCGCAGCGCCAGGCCGTCCCTGTTCCACCCGGCAGCCACATAGTCAAAGACCCGGTCATTCTCCTCCGGCTTGTCATAGTCCCGCAAAATCCGCAGAACCGTACACCCGCTGACGGAGCAAAACGCCGTGACCCGCACCGGAATACGGCACCGGCTGAGGCTCTCCACGATGATATAGGCCTGGGCGGCCAGCTTCTCCTGCTGGCGGTTTTGGGAGGCAGAGCCGTCCAGCAGAATATCCACGGACAGCTCCCCGGGCTGGCTGTCGCTGCGGCGGGTGAAGATCCGCTGCTCACCCAATGCCGCCGCCCGCCAGGCCACATCCCCCCGCAGCCGCCCCACGCGGCCCAGGGAGGTATCCTCGTCCTGCTGCAGCAGCAGGGTGTTCTGCAGTTTTTGGGTGAGCTGGGCGATTGTCAGACGGTTTTGCAGAAGGTTTTTCTGATAGTACGCCCGGTTTTTCTCCCTCTGCCGCCGAAAGCTTTCCGCATCCCAGGCGGCGTCTGCACTGACGGGATGCTCCGGCGGCGTTCCTCTGGTAAAGTGCAGCCGGCAGTTCCGGTGTACCCCCGTGCACAGCTCCCGCTCCGCCTCCGCCAGCTGCGAGGGGGTAAGCATGGACGTACCGAAGCAGTCCTCCACATAGCGGCGCAGGATGGGCTCCGGAGTCTTCCCCTGGAGGAAGCTCAGCAGGCGCATGGTCTTTCCGGCGCCGACCCCGCCGCTTTCGCTGGGGTCGCCCCGTCCCAGGGCCCGGAGGGCGTTGGGACGGATCAGGCGGACGCCGCCGCCCTTGCCGACGATGCTCCGCCCGGCGAAGGCCGCCCACTGGCGGTCGGTAACGCTGCGGCGGGCCCGGCGAAAGAATGTAAACAGCAGCTCCTCCGTTCGATCTATGATTTTCTGCTCGTTCCACCCCGGGTCAAAATCCAGGGCCGCCAGCACCTGCCGCAGCCATGGGTCCTGGGGCTCCTCTCCGGCGAGAACGCGGCGGGCCCAGGCGGCCCGGAGGCTCTCAGCACTTTCCCGAGGGTCCTGGGGATGGGGTCTGGCCAAAGTCCTTTGGGCATATTCCCGCCGCAGACCCGCCAGGGCAGGCCGCGTTTTCCCGGCCCGGGCAAACACCGCATGCTCCATACCCAGCCAGAACACGTCCGTATATAGCCCGCCCTTTTGCTGCAGCTGAAAGCTGTGCAGCATAGGCTGAAAGCGTGAAAAATCATACAGGCCATAGGCCAGGCCCATGATCGTGTTTATGTAGAGCTCGGCGTCTCCCTGGTCGTCGAACGCCGCCTCCTCCGGGTGCAGGTCGTAGCGCCCGGCGCCATTCCAGATTTGGTTATAGGCCCGGCGGCTTTGCAGTTCTTCCCGATCCATAGTCAGTCCCCAAACAGCTGGGCCCGATCCGCCTTCTCCGGGATCCTTGCCCAGACCGTGTCTGCCGCCAGCTGCTGCTCAAAGGGCTCAAAGGCCTTGTTGATGACGCCCAGGCGCAGAGCCTGTCCGGCGCAGATGCCCTTTTCCATCAGGTGCAGGGCTGACAGCAGGCCCCGCAGATCCAGGGCCTTGGTGGAGATCTCTCCGCTGTCGCATTTCTGCCGCAGATCCCGGAACAGGGCGGCGAACTGCTCCGCCCACTGTCCTTTCAGGGTGGGGAAGCTGCGGCGCAGAAGCTTTTTCAGGTTTTCGTCGGATATGATGGGCATATCCAGCACCACGAAACGGGACACCAGTGCCTCATTAAGCTCCCGGGTGCCGGCATAGCCGTAGTTCATGGTGCCAATGAAGCGGGTGGCCTCGTCCAGATGGATCCGTTCATAGCCCGGCACGTCAATGATCCGCCGGTGATCCAGCGTGGCATGCAGCACCGCCAGGGCCTCATTTTTGGCCATGTTCACCTCGTCCAGTACGCCAAAGCCGCCCAGGCGGGCGCATTTGCTCACCGGCCCCTCCCGGAACACCACCTGTCCCTCCTGCAGCGTGTCGGCGCCGATGAGTGCCGCCGCATCCACATTCACATACATGGACACGTCCCAGACCGGGCGGCCAAACACCGCTGCCAGGTTCTCCGCCAGGACGTTTTTTCCTGTGGCCTTGGGGCCGGCCAGCAGCAGATGCTCCCCACACAGCAGAGCCGCTGCCGCGCTCTCCCATATCTCCCTGCCATAGTACAGATAGCGCGGCTGCGGAACCCGCTCCGCCGCGGGCTGTGGAACCGGATGGCCCTCCCGGAAGTGCCGGATCTCCTCCAGCAGCGCTGCATCCACGCCTTCCTCCCGCAGTTCTTTCCAGATGTCCATGAGATTATACCCCCTGTTCGCCGAGTTTCCCTGCGGACATGGCCGCAGGTCATCCAAATGATGCTGTATTATACACCCGCAACGTGCAAAGAAACCGCCAAGAATCGAGGTTTTACACGCTTACTCCGCCCCTTTCTTCCGGCAAAAGCAAGCTGCCGCCGGAGACAGACTCCGGCGGCAGCTTGTTTTTATTTTTCCCGATCTCAGCGAATAAAATGCGTCCAGGCGTGCTCCTCCTTGGCAGGCAGGCCAAACTGTTCCTTCCCCAGGGCAATACTCTTCATCAGGAAGGTCATGTTCCTGGCCAGGGTACGCATGGTCTGCAGCCCCTCCTCGTCCTGCTCCGCCTGCCCCGGCTGGTTGCCGTGGATGCTGTTCCAGTACTGGCTGGAGGCGATAGGCATATTGTTGATGGTAAAGTATTTGTTCAACTCGTCAAAGGTAGCCGAGCAGCCGCCCCGCCGGGCGCACACCACGCTGGCTCCCACCTTCATGGTCTTGTCCACAAAGGGTGTGCTGTAAAACAGCCGGTCCAGCACGGCTATCAGCGTGGCATTGGCCGAGGCAAAGTAAACCGGGCTGGCTACTACCAGACCGTCGGCCTGGGCCAACTTCGGTGCCAATTGATTCACCACGTCATCAAAAACGCACCGGCCGGTCTCCTTGCAGCGGCCGCAGGCGTTGCAGCCCCGGACTGCCTCGCTGCCCACCCGGACGATCTCCGCGTCCACGCCCTCCTCGTCAAAGACTCTGTGCATTTCCTCCAGTGCCCGGGACGTATTTCCCTTCGCTCTGGGACTGCCGTTGATCATCAGTACTTTCATCATGAATCCCCCTTCACTGCATCTTACATGCTGCCAACAGGATAATCCCTTCCGCCGCAGAATGCAAGCCCTTTCCCCCAGTTATATGAATATGGAAGAAGAGGCCACATAGCGGCCTCTTCTTTGCTTCACCGTCCGGTGTACTTATTTCATATCGGGATACGTCTTGCGCACATAGGTGTCGATGCGGCGGACAGCCTCCTTCAGGTTCTCGTCGGAGTTGGCGAATACCAGCCGCAGGTAGCCCTCGCCGCAGGCTCCGAAGGCGGAGCCGGGCACGGTAACCGCCCCTGCGCCGGTCAGCAGCTCCTCGGCGAACTTCTGAGAGCTCTTGCCGAAGGCCTTGATGTTGGCGAAGGCGTAGAAGCTGCCTGCGGACTTCCAACAGGAGAAGCCGGGTATGGCGTTGATGCCGTCGATGAGGATGTCCCGGCGACGGGTGTAGTCGACCACCATCTGCTCCACACACTCGGTGCTCTTCAGCGCCTCGGCCGCGGCCACCTGGGAGAAGGAGGACACGCAGGAGGCAATGGCCTCGTTCATCTGGGCCATCTTCTTCACACATGCCGGCGTTGGGGGTGTAGTGGGTCTCGCCGGCATCCATGGCCTTCTTGGCGGCCTCCTTGATGTAAGCGGGGGTGTCGAAATTGGGCTCGCCCACGGTCAGCTTAATTGCGTCGGGATACTTCGCCGCCAGGTCAAACATCTTGCGGATACCGGAAGGTGGATAATTCTGTGCCGCCTTTGAAAATTGCATTTCCTTCATTTTTCTCTTACCAGCAAGAAGCCGTGGGCCTATGCCTGCGGCTTTTTGCCATATTTATCCGCTTTTACACATTGTTTAGGAATTGACAAGGATATTTTCTATCTGCTCTGATAAATCCAGTTTAGAAAATGGATCATACAGAAAGGATGTTGGTTCTCGTGGCAAGCTCCAAATATGCCGTTTTTCTGAAGGTCGTCGAACTGGGCAGCATGTCCAAGGCCGCCATGCACTGCAATTACTCCCAGTCAGCTGTCAGCCAGATCATCAGCTCCCTGGAGGATGAGCTGCAGATGGCGTTGCTGCACCGCAGCCAGTCCGGTGTAACGCTTACCTCCTGCGGTGAGCAGATGCTCCCCTATATCACCTGCTTGCGAGATGCGACGGAGGCCGTTTCCGAGCAGGCTGCCAAGCTGAAGGGCCTGGAGGTGGGCCATATCCGCATCGGCACCTTTTCCAGCATCTCCTGCCATGTGCTTGCGCCGGTGCTGAAGGAGTTCAAGGCTCTCTATCCCAATATCAGCATCGGGATCCACGAGGGGGACGATGCCGGCGTCACCGCCATGCTGACCCGGGACGAGGTGGATATCGGCTTTCTGGACGCACCTGTCCCCGCCGGTTTTGACTCCTTCCTGGTGCGCCGGGATCCCTTCCTGGCGGTGGTGTCGGAAAGCAGCCCTCTTGCCGCCATGGATGCCATTCCCCTGTCCGTCTACGCCTCCGAACCCACCATTCTCTATGACGAGGGCAGCCAAAAGGAGGCCATGGGCATATTCCGCAAAAATGAGATCACGCCCCGGGTGGAATACACCAGTCAGGACGACAACCTGATCCTCTCCCTGATTGAAAACGGCCTGTGCATCGGCTGCATGGGGCAGCTGATCCTCTCCCGCAACTCCTACCGTGTGGTCAGCCGCCCTACAGAGCCTCAGTACTACCGGGAGATCATGTTTGTGGTGCGCAGCATTGAGCATGCCTCCCCTGCCGCCGCCCACTTCATCACGTTTTCAAGGACTGGCTCTCCCGCAATCCGCAGTCCCAGGCCTAACCGGAATATTCAGACAGAGACAGGCATCCTCCCCCGCAGCAAGGCGGCAGATGCCTGTCTCTGTTCGCATTCCGGCGGCCGGGGTGGGTGCAGGCCCGGCATAGCCCCGGCCCCCGGCGCATAGGGTAGCAAAAAAGAAAGGTGGAATCCCAATGCTGCATAAGCCCGTCCGCGTGTTCCTCATCCGAAAGAAGGTCGCTCTGGCCATCGGCGCCCTCCTGGCAGCGGCTGCCATTTTCTGCGCCGTGAACGTTCCCGCCGCCATTACCGCTGTCGCCGCCGCCCGCCAGCTCCCCATCTACAGTGTGGACCGCTCCTCTGAAGATGGAAAAAAATACTGCGCCATATCCTTTGACGCCGCGTGGGGTGATGGAAAAGTGCGGCAGTAGTCCCGCCGCCTGACACATAGCGTCATTCCTGTCATTCTCAGGAGCGAAGCGATGTGGAGATCCGCAGCTGGGCGGCATTGTATCTATGAATCAGCTACTATTCCGGAATTAGCGCACCGCAGCCAGCCTGTGCGCCGGGATGGCCGCGATGTCTTCCCCCTGCAATATGGCAAAAAGGAAACGGCGCGGCAATAGCCGCGCCGTTTCCTTTTTGCCAGGGGTGAGGGGGGGTATCAATCACAAAGGGGATAAGGATTTGGAAAACACAGGTATCATCAGCCCAGGGTCATGCCGCCGTCTACCAGCCAGTTGGAACCGTTGACATAGGATGCCTCATCGGAGGCCAGAAACGCCACCACATTGGCCATTTCTTCGGGCTTGCCGGGACGCTTCATGGGCCCCAGGGTCACGTTGTCAGAGCTGTTCTCGATCCCCACATCCTTGTAGCTGGCAAGGATGCTCTTCATCATGCCGGTGTCCACCCAGCCGGGGGAAATGCTGTTGATGCGGACACCGTTGCCGCCGTTTTCGTTGGCCGCGTTTTTGGTCATGAAGATCACAGCGGCCTTGCTGGCGCCGTAGGAGATCTCATAGGGATAGCCGAACATACCGGACACAGAGCCGAAGTTCACAATGGCTCCGCTCTTCTGAGCCTGCATCACCGGCAGAACATTCTGCATCATCAGGAACGTGCCGAACACGTTCACCTCAAAAACCTTTTTGGTCGCCTCGAAGGAATAGTCCTCCGTGCGGGCGCTGGGGCCGGAAATACCGGCCAGATTGACCAGTACATCGATGCGGCCATAGTGGTCGACGATCTTCTTCACGGTCTCCTTGACGCTCTCCTCGTTGGATACATCCGCCGCCATGCAGCAGCCGTGCTCCGCATCCAGCTGCAGTTTCTCAGCAGTCTTGCGGGCAAGATCCTCGCGGATATCCAGAATGACAGCCTTTGCCCCCAGGTCGGTAAATTTTTTGACAATGGCCGTGCCCATGTCGCCGCCGGCGCCGGTCACTACAACCACTTTGTTGGTGAAATCCATAGTTGTCTCCTTTCTGTATTCGGGCGGAAATTGCCGATGCGTTTTTCTGATTTCATTATACAGGTTCCCGCCATAAAAACAAGATAATTCGCTGGAAAAGCAAGATTATCAGCAAATGACCGCGCCCCGCCCTGCTGCGCGGCGCAAAAAACTGCGGTATACTGTGAAAAAAGGAGGAGTGACGATGGAGCTTTACTACTATACGGATTTTGCCTGTCCCTTTTGCTATGTGGCGTATCGCCGGGCGGCGGCCTTCGCGGAGAAGACCTCCGCGGCCATGACTCCGGTCTTCATTGAGATCCACCCGGAGGTCCCGCCTCAGGGCTGTGACCGCAGGCTGCTGCTCTCGGACGAGCAGAACCGCGAGATGACGGAATTTCTCTCCCGTCTGGGCGCGCCCTACGGCATACGGCCCTCCCTGGGAGACCGGCTGGTAAACTCGGAAAAGGCGCTGATCCTTCGGGCATGGATCACACTGCATCGGCCGGAGCTGACGGCGGCATACGACGCTATACTGTACGATGCCCACTCCGTGCGCCACCTGGATATTGGCCGCGACAGCATTCTGCAGGAGCTGCTGGGTACATTGGAGCTGACTGACCCCATACAGAACATTCTGCGGGATAGCCAGGCCCGGCGCATCCATGAGTGCAACCGTTTTCAGGCTCGCCAGGAGCATATCCGGGCCGTTCCGTCCTTCCGGATCGGCAGTCAGCTGCTGCCGGGCCTCCAGCCGGAGGAGAAATTGCTTGCCGCTTACGAGGCGGAAAAGGCCGCCGATGAGACCAGCGGAAGCCCGCAGATTTAATAATAGAGCAAGGCCCCGATTCTGCCGTCATGGCAGGATCGGGGCTTTTCACGGAAGTGACCGGCGGTATTCTGCGCACACAACGGAAAACGCCGGTGCCGCTGATACGACGCTTTATGCCGCCACGCTGAATAACATGGCCGGAACCTACCGGCAGATGCAGGATTATGACCGGGCCATCAACCTGTACTTGAAGGCCCGCAAGCTCTATCACAACATCTGCGGCCGAACCATCGCTCCGTATATCGGCTCGCTGAACAATCTCTCCCTGGCCTACCGGTAGGCGGGCCAGCCGGAGCTGGCGCTGTCGTGTCTGGAGGAGGCCGTGGAGACCTATACCAAGATCCTCGGCCCGGATCATGAGCGCACCCGCGCCGCCGGGGAGGATCTGTTCCACCTGCGGCAGAAGGTGGTGCAGATGCGGGCCAAGCCTCTCACAGAAAGGAGCGATGATCTACGCAGGACCACGGAATGATCGAGATCACCGGTGCGGCGGAAAACAACCTGAAAAAGCTCTCCCTGCGCATCCCTAAGGAGCAGCTGGTGGTGCTGACGGGTGTCTCGGGCTCCGGCAAAAGCTCCCTGGCTTTTGACACCATCGCCCAGGAGAGCAGCCGCCAGTGGCAGGAGACTCTCCCCCTTTACCTGCGCAGCCGGATGCCCCACCATAAGCGGCCGGATGTGGAGGCCATTCAGGGCCTCACCCCCTGCGTGGTGGTGGATCAAAAGCCCATCGGTGCCAACGCCCGCTCCACCGTAGGCACCGCCTCGGACATCGCGCCGCTGCTGCGGATGCTGTTTTCCCGGGTGGGCAAGCCCAGCCCAGGCGGACTGGATCATCGACATCGGCCCTGGCGCAGGAGACCGGGGCGGTCAGGTTCTCTTTACGGGAACGCCCGACCAGCTGATAGCGTTCCCCGGCTCCGAAACCGCCCGTTTTCTCCGGAAAACCGCAGGCGTACCGCCCCTGGACTGAGCCGACTCCCCAATCCCGAGTACCCCCGCATAGGTGCGCACCGATATCGACGTAACCTGCAAAAAAGCTCTGCCGCATCCTCTCCTTTTCGCGCAAAAGCAGGGGCTTTCTCCCAGAAAAATACCCTGCATGCCGATGGCATGCAAAGTATTCGAGACCGTCGATAAAGTGATATATTTGCGATAACGGTAAGGATGGGTGTGTGAGGGAAACCCAAGAAGAGTGTCCATCACCATTGAAATCAATCGTTTTTGAAACTTTTCAGAGTTTCAAAAACTTAGTCAGCGGGGCGAAAAGACTTTTTCGGCACGCTGAAATACCCTGCATGCCGATGGCATGCAGGGTATTTCAGGTACTCTATTATTTTGGTCTTACTGGTCCAGCTCCTGGGTCTTGCGCAGGAACTGGATCGTCCGCTCATGCTTGGGATGGGTGAAGAATTCCTCGGAGGGTGCCTCCTCCACAATCACACCATCGGCCATAAACACGACCCAGTCGGCGACCTTCCGGGCAAATTCCATTTCGTGAGTGACCACGACCATGGTTGCACCGTCCATAGCAAGCTTACGCATAACTTCCAGCACCTCGCCAGTCAGCTCCGGGTCGAGGGCGGAGGTGGGCTCATCGAAGAGGATGACTTCCGGATTGATGGCCAGCGCCCGGGCAATAGCCACGCGCTGCTGCTGGCCGCCGGACAGCAGATCGGGGTAGTGATAGGCACGCTCGGTCATGCCGACCTTTTCCAGCATCTCAAAGGCGATCTTTTCCGCCTGATCGGCAGGAACCTTCCGGGCCCGGATCAGCCCCTCCTCCACATTCTCCAGCGCAGTCATATTGCGGAAGAGGTTAAAGTTCTGGAACACGAAACCCATCTTCATGCGCAGCTGACGGATCTCCTTTTTGGTGACCTGGGTGATATCCTTGTGGAAATCGTCAAAGGTGATCTCGCCCTTGTCAGCCGGCTCCAGAAAACTGATGCACTTGAGCAGCGTGGTCTTACCGGAGCCGCTGCTGCCCAAAACAGCGATCACATCGCCCTTTTCCACGGAAAAGTTGACACCCTTCAGAACCTGATTTTCCCCAAAGGACTTGTAAATATTTTTTACTTCTAACATAGCAGCAATTCTCCCATCAATGCTTAGCCTTCTTCACAGCTTTCGGCTTGTCCCAAACCATCTTCTTTTCCATGCGGTTCTGCACCCATGTCAGCACTGTGCAGATGAGCAGGTAGAACAGAGCTGCCTCGCAGTACAGAGCAAACGGCTCAAACACCCGGGCGGAGATCTGCTGTGCCTTGGTGAACAGCTCCACAATGGTGATACAGGAGGCCAGTGAGGTGTCCTTCGTCAGACCGATCAGGGAGTTGAACAGGGGCGGGAACGCAATGCGGAATGCCTGCGGCATAACCACGCGGAACATGGTCTGAGTATAGGTCAGGCCGATCATGGAGGCGGCTTCCCACTGTCCCTTGGACACGGCCATAATGGCGGAGCGGAAAATCTCCGAGGTATAGGCGCCCAGGTTCATGGAAAACGCGATGATCGCCGAGGGGAACGCCGGAATCACGATGCCAATGGAGGGCAGGCCGAAGAAGATAATGAACAGCTGAACGATCAGAGGTGTGCCTCGGAAGATCCAGATGTAGAATCTTGCGAACTGCTTGAGACCTTTGACATTCGCCACCTGCACCAGGGCCAGAAACAGAGCAATGATGCAGCCGAAGATAAAGGACAGGATCGTCAGGGGGATCGTCAGTTTAATTGTGGCCAGGCCGATCTGCGGGATTGCAGAAACGAGTATGTCTATTAATCTTGAGCTCATGGTGAGTCATCCTTTTCATCAATTGGCGGCCGCCGTTAGCAGCGGCGCATAGGTCGTAAGGTACGTCTGTTACTGAACAGGGTTGGTGTAATCGCCGCGCAGGTACTTCTCGGACAGCTCCTTCAGCACGCCATCATCTCTCAGCTCCTGCAGGGCCTTGTTGACCGCATCGTGCAGCTCCGTCTGGCCCTTGGCGATGGGGATCGCATAAGCCTCGGACAGGCCGGGCACCATAAAGGCAACCTTCAGCTCAGCACCGGGATGCTCATCCATGTAGTCGTTCAGCGTGGGGGGATCGAAGTTGCAGAAGTCGGCGCGTCCGGAAAGGACGGTCTGGGCTGCCTGATCGGTACCCTCGATCAGAACGATCTCAGCGCCGGCCTCGGCATAGATCTGACCGGTGGTGGAGGCCTTGCTGGTGGCCACCTTGGCGCCCTTCAGGTCATCCCAGGACTTCAGGGTCTCATTGTCGGATCTCACCACCACCTGTCTGGGGATGTAGAGGTAGGCATCGGTGAAGTCGTATTTCTCTTTGCGTTCATCAGTGACGCTGACGGCATTGATGACGGTGTCCAGTCGTCCGGAGTCCACACCGGCCAGCAGGGAATCCCATGCAGCCTCGGTGAACTCAACCTTAACACCCAGCTTCTCAGCAATGGCACGGGCCAGGTCCACATCGTAGCCTGTGAAGTCGCCGTTTTCAGCGTGGAAGGTGTAGGGCTTGTAGGTGCCCTCAATGCCGACCTTCAGGACGCCGGCCTTCTTGATGGCTTCCAACTGGTTTGTGGTAGTGCTCCCGTTACCACCGGTGTCTTTCTGACCGCAGCCGACCAGAGCAACAATGAGGACGAGGCAAATAATGGCGGAAATAAATCTTTTCATGTTTTTCACTCTCTTTCGTCATTTTTTGATTTTTTCGTCGCTGTTGTTTACTTGCTTTGGACACTTGGGTTATCTGGTTCGTATTATACTGTCCTAACACCCGGAAAGCAAGTCAATTTCCGCCGATAGCAAACTAATCAGCAATTGAGGGACAAGAAAAACGCAAAAACGACACAGCATTTTGCACAAAAACCCCTCATAGGCGCATATCGGAATTGTACAAATCGGGCCTTCTGGGGACATTTTTCCTCCATTTTTGGGGTTTTGGAACATATAGATCGTTAAAAAATACGCAAAAATAGCCTGTTATCTGTCATTAATTTGCGCATCGTTATTTTTTTCACCCAGCGCAAATTTCATATGAGGAAACCCCGCTGAAACGCAAAAAAAGGAATACCTTCCCAGGAGGGCCCAGAATCAGAAAAAACCGGTCAGCATGCCCACTGACCGGTTTTTTTGATTCATTTTTATGCCTGTGCGGAGCAAAAGCTCTTACTGGCCCTCTTCGCAGCTCACTTCCAGGACGTTGTCCTCGAAGGTAACGGCACGGACCTCACGGCCGCCGGTGGTGGCGGGCTCATAGAAGATCTTATAGTTGGCGGCGTGGAACTTCTCGATGACCTCGTTCAGCTTCTCGCGGCTGTCAACGCGGATGGACAGATGGGCAAAGCCGGTGCGGTTGGGATCCTTCTTCTCGTCCACGATCTCGGGCTTGGTCATCAGCTCCAGGCGAGCGCCGTTGCCCACATCCATGATGTAGGAGTAGTACTGGTTCTCTTCCTCGTTGTAGCTGAAAGCCACCTTGGCGCCGAAGTAGTCCTCAAAGAACTTTCTGGCACCCTCCAGATCCTTGACAAACAGTCCAGTGTTCGCAATGTACATTTTCGTCCTCCTTAATTTTTGATACCTTGTGTTGACTCTATCGTTTCCGGGCTCAGTTGACTTTGCCCAGAATCTCGACCTCCATACCGGCGAATGTCTGGAAAAACCGTTGGATTTCCTCGACCCGCTGATCGGACGGAGGATCAAAGACCTCTTGTGTGCCGCCGATGTTGCGCATTTTCGATACGCCCAGGTTGTGATACGGGAGCAGCGTGACATGCCGCAGGCCCAGCTCCCGATACAGCCGGCCGGTAGCCTCGATGACCTCGGGCGTGTCATTGACGCCCCGGATCAGCGGCATGCGCATCTGCAGCTTTTCCCGCGTGCCCTCATCTGCCGCCAGCCGGCGGAGATTTTCCAGGATCCTGACGTTGCTTCTGGAAGTGTACTGCCGATGGATGGCATCGTCAATACACTTCATGTCATACAGGATATTGGTGACATTTTCGCACCGTGCCATGGCGTACAGGCTCTCCCCGCTGCCAAATCCCGAGGTGTCCAGGCAGACTTTTATCTCCTGCTCTTGGGCCAGCCGGATCAGCTCCATAGAAAATTCCGCGTGGGTCAGCATCTCGCCGCCGCTGATGGTCATGCCGCCGCCGGTATTGTCATAAAATCCCTTGTCCTGGGCCACCTCATAGATGACCTCCTCCGCCGTCATGTCCCGGGCCACGGCCTGCAGACTCTTGGCGAAGCAAAAATTGGTGCACTCATAGCACAGATTGCATTTTTCCCGATCGATGCAGATCCTGGCCTCATCGTCCAGATAGATCGCCTTCTGCGGGCAATGGGTCAGGCAGTATCCGCATTTGATGCAGCTGTTCGGCATCTGGATCAGCTGCTGCTGATAGCCGATCAGCTCGGGATTGTGACACCACCGGCAGTTCAGCGGACAGCCCTTGAGAAATACCGTTGTGCGGATACCGGGGCCGTCTTCCGTTGAATATTTCTGAATACCGCCGATCAGCGCACGAAGCTGTTTGTTTTCCATAGACCGTCCCCCGCTTTCTGCCATCACACCTCTTTGAAGTGGGCGGTACGGTAGATGATCGTATCCTGAGCGTCCTTGTCCAGCTCGGTGAAGTAGGCCATGTATCCGGCCACGCGCACCATCAGTCCCTTGTACTTTTCCGGTGTGCGCTGCGCTGCGCGCAGGGTCTCATCGTCCACAACGTTGATCTGGATATGCTCGCCGCCGTTCTGAAAATAGGTCTTGATAACGCCCTCAATGCTGGCCAGGCCCTTCTCTCCCTGCACGCCCTTGGGGTCAAAGCGCAGGTTGAAGAGCGCTCCGTCGTGGAAGGAGGCCTGTCCCATGGAGGCGACGGACTTCACCGTGGCGGTGGGGCCCTTCATGTCGCGGCCCATCATGGGCGAGGCGTTGTCGCAGAATGCCTCCCCAGCCCGGCGTCCGTCAGGCGTAGCGCCGCATACGGCGCCGTGGGATACGTTGACCGTCTGGGAGTGGACGTTGAAGGAATAGGTGCCGCCTCTGGCGTCCGGCCATGTCTGCACATTCTTGGCGATGAACTGCATCATCTCGCGGTAGATGCCGTCCACATAGGGGTCGTCATTACCGAACTTGGCCGGCTTGTTGAGCAGCAGCTGGCGCAGGCGCTCCTCGCCCTCGAAATTCTTGTCCAGCGAGTCGATCAGCTGGGCCATGGTGATGTCCTTGTCCCGGAACACGCAGGTGTCAATGGCCGCAATGGAATCTGCCATGTTGGCCGCGCCGGTGATGTACAGACCCGCCGTGCTGTATTTGGCGCCGCCCTCCTGGACGGACTTTCCGGTCTCCACGCAGCCCCGTGTCACCATGGAGGCAAAGATCACCGGGTAACGGGTCATATGCATGCTCTGCATGATGTTATAGCCGGTGGTGACCATCTTGTAGTGGTGCAGAATCTGCTTTTTCAGCGCGTCCTTGAATTCCTCGATATTTCTGAACTCTCTGGGATCGCCGGTCTGCAGGCCCATCAGCTTGCCCGTCTCGGGATCCACGCCGTTGTGCAGGACGAACTCCAGCATCTTGCCCATGTTGACATACCCGGCATCAGGGGAGCCGTCGGCGGTGCCGCCGCCGGGGCCGGGCTGGATGCAGCCCACGATGGTCCAGTCCCGGGCCTCCTCCATGGAGCAGCCCTTGCCCAGTGCCATCTGCATGGCTACGTTGTCGTTGAAGAAGCCGGGATTTGCCTGGCCGTCCTGAATCATCAGGCAGCCCTTGCGGATCAGCTCCTCCGGCGTGCCGTCCCATACGCGCACGGCCATCACGGGCTGGGTGGTTTTCAGCTCCGAGGCGGCATCCAGACAGACATAGGACAGCTCGTTGGTGGCGTCCTTCCCCTCGGGGGTCTGGCCGCCCACCACCAGCAGCTCCCACATGGGATAGCCGGCGAAGGACGTGGCGTACCACTTGTCGCGCACCTCGAACACCTCGCAGGCCTTCAGGTAGAAGCATTCCAGCATCTCCAGCGCCTCGTCCTTGGTGATATTCTTCTCCAGCAGAACGTCCTTCTCATAGAAGGGCCACATGTACTGGTCAAAACGTCCGAAGCCGTTGGCCGTGGTGCAGACCTCAATGTGGAAGTACACGTGGACGAACCATACCAGCTGCAGTGCCTGCTGGAAGGTCTGGGGGGGATTTTCGGGCACCACCCGGCAGTTGGCGGCAACGGTCAGCAGCTCCTGCTTGCGCTTGGGGTCGGTGCAGGCAGCAGCCTGGCGCTCAGCCTCCGCAGCCATTCTGTGGGCATACTCGATCAGGCCCTCGCACTGGATGATGCAGGCGTTCCAGTAATCCACCCGCTGCTGATCCTCCTTGCTGCTGCACAGGGTGCTTCTGATGTTCTCGCGGCACTCGTCTATGTAGCCCTTCAGGCCCACGGCCAGCAGCTTCTCATGGTCGCAGGTGGTCTCGCCGGACACGCCGTTGGTCAGGCCCACGGTGATGATATCGTCGTGGATGCGCTCCAGAATATCGGCGGGCAGCGCCTTTTTGGACATATCCTGCATGGACTTGCCCTCCCAATAGGGCAGGGTCTTCAAAATCAGCTCCCTGTCCTCCGGGGAGATGTCATAGGGATCGGTCTTCCGCAGGGGGAAGGCATCCAGCTCCGGCAGATAGAACTCCGTGCTGGACTGGAACTCCGGGTGCAGGTTCGCGCCGCGATACTTGTTGGTAGGCGTGCCGACGATCAGCTCGTCGTCCATAATCAGGGTGGTCATATGCTCCATGATGTATTTGACCACTTTGGCCCGGAAAATGGGGGTAGCCTCTCCGGCGAACTTCTGGTATGCCTCCGTCTCCAGCACCAGACGCTCTGCGGTGATGCAGGGGCGGGAGTCAAACAATTTGTTTCTCATGCGGGTAAGCCGTTCATTCAGCATAATACACTCATCCTCCTTCTTTATCCATAAAAAAGCTCCCCGTTCAAAGGAAGCCAAACTCACTTGTCCATGCGCAATATTTGCGGTGTTTCCTGTAAGATATCTTTAAGCCTATTCTATCCATGGCCTGTTTTTCGTTCAATATTTATCTTGCTCCAAAAAATTAATTTTTTTGCGGAGTCTTGCGACCTTATTGCTTTTATGTTATACTGCAAAAAACGTCATGGGCCTATGCAGGCAGGAGGTACGCTATGCTTCTGGAAAAACTGACCTTCGTGGATGATTTCCCCATCAATATAACCGTGGGCAACATCGTGGAGGATCCGCTGCACTATCATCTGGACATTGAGTTCGTCTATGTACTCAAGGGCGAGGTGCAGCTGAAAAATGGCTACTGTATTTACCATCTGCGGGAGGGGGACATCTTCACCAATTCCGGCAACGAGGTGCACAGCATGCGGGCCCTGACGGAGGACAACGTCATCGCTCAGATCCAGATCAGCATCCGTGATCTGTCCCAGTATTTCCCCAATCTCAGCAAGGCCTGCTACCGCACCTACTCCAAAAAAACCACAGACAAGAAGCATGACCGCCTGCGGGATCTGCTCCTGCAAATTCTGATGAAGTATGAGCTCAAGGGCTTCAACTACAAAAGTGAGTGCGTCTACCTGATGGCGGATGTGATCAAGCACCTGGACAAGTATTTCAACCTCTTCGTCTTCGACAAGAACATCGTGGTGGGCTTTGACCGGGGCAACCAGCTCACAGTGGACCGCATCAGCCGCATCTGCCAGTACATTTACCAGAACTATGCCAACAACATCACGCTGCAGGATCTCAGTGAGATGGAATATCTGAACTCCTTCTACCTGTCCCACCTGATCAAGGACTTTACCGGCATGAATTTCCGGGACTTTCTGTGCTTTGCCCGGGTAGAGATGTCTGAGATCAAACTCCTCGGCAGTGACAAGAAGATCAGCCAGGTGGCCCGGGAGGTGGGCTTTTCCACCACCGCCTACTACAAGAAATATTTCACCAAATGGTTCGGCCACAGTCCCCAGGAGCACCGCAGCATCTATCTCTCCCAGGTCAAGAGCGACCTGCACCCGGCGGTTTTCAACGTTCTGCCCCCCAACCGCGCCATTGCGGCGGTAAAGCGGGCCCACTCCAACTATAACTCTCAAAAAGAGATAGCCAATGTCATCACCGGTGTGAATCTCGACATCGATGTGGATGTCTACGCCAAATCCCTGCGGAAGTTTGACCGCCAGATCACGGTTCTTGTCACGCTGAATGACTACCGCAGTCTGGGCCCCGGCATTTTTGAAGCGCTGGGAAGTCTGGCCCCCGGCAAGGTGGTGCTTCTGCGTGATGAGGAGGAGCGCGCCGACGAGCTGCGTGCTTTCCGCAGCCTGCTGTCCGGCTGCGGACTGCCCGTGGAGGTTCGCAAGGGTCCGGTGCCGGAACCCGCCTCAGGCAGTGCCGCGCTGGATTCCATCGCCTACCCTCTTTACCTGCTGCGTAAGTACAGCGAAAAGGACGCTCCGGCGCAGTCGGAGGTATTCCTGCGGGACACCTCCGATTCAATGGGCCGGATCCTGCGGGGGCAGCAGGCCCTCCTGACGGGCGCAGGCATCAAAAAACCGTCCTACTTTGCCTACGCGGCCCTGTCCCGGATCAAGGGCGATGTCATCGTCCAGGGCAACCAGTACTGCGTGGTGCGCAGCACCCGGGGCGAGACTCCCACCTATGTGGTCCTTGCTTTCAACTACAACGATTCCGTTCACGACATATGCCGCCACGCCTCGGAGCCTGCGGACGTGCGCAACGCCATCAATAATTTCCGGGATGAGCTGAACCTCAGCGTCAGCTTCAACCTCAAGCCCGGCGCCTACTCCGTTATGAAGTACAGCATGTCCCGGGAGAACAACATCTTTGCCTACCTGTCGGCGCTGGATTTCCAGAGCGAGACAATAGACCGCTTTTGCGCGCCGGGCAACTTCCTCTCCGGCTGGCCCATGCTGGAGACGTACCAGGAGGATGTGCGCACGGTGCTGAATGTCAATTTCTCCATAAAAGGCCCCGGCTTCCAGATCGCCGTCATTCAGTCCCAGAGCGCCGCTCCTTATGTCCCGAGGGAAATGTCCGACTCCGCCAGATAATTTGCCTGTTCTCTATACATATCAGGGCCCGGTGCGCACAGC
>ERZ1106963.1017-NODE-1017-length-37299-cov-9.855708_pt1 | contig 37299 bp, 31 predicted proteins | sample MGYA00403681_ERZ1106963 | MGnify/ENA primary metagenome ERZ1106963 (study PRJEB35170, sample SAMEA104062407) | human gut metagenome | biome: human gut; feature: human-associated habitat; material: faeces | place: Denmark | collected 2012-05-03 ...
GATTATTTGAAGAAGTTGTGGGGCAGTGCGTCGAAAAAGGTCTTGTCAGCGGGCGCGTGGTGGGGGCGGACTCGACCCATGTGAGGGCCAACGCCTCCCGTGCATCGGAAGAACTGGTGGAGGTCGCGGAGAAGGCCGGCGTTTACTGGGAACGGCTGGACGATTATGAGGAGGAAGGGTTGGAGGAACTTGAGCGGCGAACCGGAAAGCGCCGGAAAAAGCGGACAAAGCAGATCAAACGGGACAACCGCCGCACCCACAAGCGTGTCAGCCGCACAGACCCAGAGTCGGGTCATCTGAAGCGCCCGGGGAAACCGGAGGGGCCTCATTACCTCGCCCATCAGGCGGTGGACAGCGACTACGGCATCATTGTAGGCCAGACCGTGACTGCCGGAGATGTGAACGATTCCGTGCCGTTTTTGGGCCTGATCGAGCATATTCACGAAAATGTTGTACCAATTCAGGCTGCCACGGCGGATGCCGCCTACGATTTTCCGCTGGCCCATCGGGCGCTGGGTGAACTGGGGATCGGCTTTTTCGTGCGGCCGCAAAAGACCGCCGCGCGGGTGTCTGTCCAGTTTACGCGGGACGATTTTTGCCGCGACGAGAACCGTGATGTGTACCTCTGTCCCATTGGAAAAGAGCTGTGTTTAAGGCGGCTGGCCCGCAGCGCCAGCGGCCTGTTTTGGGAGTATCAGGCGGATAAGCGGGACTGTGCGCTCTGTCCGCTGCGGGAAAAATGCCTGCGCGAGAGCGACAAACGCGGCGCAAGAAAGGTGTCCGTCAGCTGCTTTGCGGCAGACCGACAGCGCAACCTGGAACGCCGTTCCAGCCCGGAATACCGGGAGGCTCTGAAATTGCGGCAGGTCTGGTGCGAGGGCTCGTTTTCCGCGCAGAAGCGCGAGCACAACTTAGCGCGCGTTTTGCGACGAGGCTTAGAGGCAGCGGAGGACCACTGCCTCTTGTCGGCGACCGCATTGAACCTGAAACGGATGATAAAACACGCCGGATGACGCCAGAGGGCGTCTTTTTTTGTTGGCAGGGCGGAGCGGAGCGAGACTTTGTCAACAGCGCCAATTTGAGACAGGTTTCGACGTGTCGATTTGATTTTTTGACAGCCTTTTCAGGCTATGAGATAATATAAGTATCACAAAAGGGGGTGTCTGAAATGACCGCATTACAACAAATAGTCCTTGCCTTTTTTGCCCTTGTCGTCATACTGGTATGCCTGAAGCTCGCACTGCGTCTGCTTGCCAAGCTCCATATTCTGCCGGTGCTGCTCTACTTGGTAGTCGGCCTTGCGGTCTTTCCCGCATGGGTGGCACAGCACTCTGTCGCATATTACGGAATCCTTGCGGCATTGGTCCTATTGGTCCTCGCATCATGGCTCGGTCCGGTGGTACGGGATATACGGATGGAGCGCCGCGCACAGCAGCTCCTTTTGGACGAACTGAAACAAGCACGGGAAGAAGGTCATAGCATCGACTCATTCGAGCTGCACAGCGGTATTCCCATCGCGCACTACGATGAATAACGAAAAAGGCGGGCTGATGCCCGCCTCTTTTTGTATACCAAAACCACGCGTTAGACGCGTGGTTCGGTAAGAATTAAATAGTTGAGCAGAAAAAACTCCTTCTGGTAAGATAAAGATGCGGTCTGCCAACTGCAACTTATAAACCAGAAGGAGGCCACTCAATGGGAATGAATGACATCAATAGTTTAGCGCACACAAAATGGAATTGCAAATATCATATTGTGTTCGCACCAAAGTACCGTCGGAAAGTATTCTACCAAGAGAAACGAGAAGCCGTAGGAAAAATTCTAAGGCGGCTGTGCGAATGGAAGGAAGTACGGATCGTAGAAGCGGAAGTTTGTCCGGATCACATCCATATGCTGGTAGAAATACCTCCTAAAATCGCAGTATCAAGTTTTATGGGGTATCTGAAAGGAAAGAGCAGTACGATGTTGTATGAGCAATTCGGCGAATTGAAGTATAAGTATCGCAACAGGGAATTCTGGTGCAAGGGGTACTATGTAGATACCGTGGGAAAGAATGAGAGCCGAATTGCGGAGTATATAGAGGACCAGCTAAAAGAGGACGAAATGGGTGAGCAACTTACCATGAGTCAGTACGGCCCGTTTACGGGCGGCAAGTAACAATCCTGCGCAGCTGGCAGACCGTACTTACGCGTTTGACGCGTGCGCGAGGAACATAGGGCTTTGCCCGCATAAGCAAAACCACCCGCTTGGCGGGTGGATGCTTTTTGCTCCCGCGGCGAAAAAAGAGGAGAAAACGCGGAATATTTTCGAAGATTTCCCTTTACAATAGAAAAAAGCCGTGGTATGATATCAAAGCGCGTGAAGGCGCGCGAGGAGCATACCCGAACTTAGGACGCGGATCGTCACCTGTCCCGCCGCTCAGTTCAGGGTGAATATTTTTGAAAGGTGGAAACACAACTATGATGCTCAAAGACCAGAAGACTGCCATTATCGAAGCCAACCGCACCCATGAGAGCGACACCGGTTCTCCCGAGGTCCAGATCGCCATTCTCACCGAGCGCATCAACCAGCTCACCGAGCACCTCAAGGTCCACGCGCAGGATAACCACTCCCGCCGCGGCCTGTACAAGATGATCGGTAAGCGCCGCAGCCTGCTCGACTACCTCATGAAGAAGGACATCGAGCGCTATCGTGCCATCATCGCCAAGCTCGGCATCCGTAAGTAAGAGACAATATGCGCGGGGGAAGGATATTCTTTCCCCGCGTGTTTTGCTATCTTGCACCCCTGATTTTCCCGCAAAAGCCCGCAAAACAGGGAGCCGACGCCCGCATTTTAGCAGTTGATCTTGTCCGCGAGACCTTCGCGGCTGAGCTCAAGTGCTAAAGGGTCGGACAAGGCTCCCGACAAAAATCTGAAAAGGAGTATGATCATGTCCACCATCATCACCCACCGTCAATTTCCCGGCTACCACAAGTATGAAATGGAGCTCGCCGGCCGTCCGCTGACCCTCGAGGTCGGCAAGCTCGCCGAGCTCGCCAACGCCGCCGTCATGGTCGGCTACGGCGACACCCGCGTGCTGGTCTGCGCCACCGCGTCCGCCCGTCCCCGCGACGGCATCGACTTCTTCCCCCTCTCCGTCGACTTTGAGGAGAAGATGTACTCCGTCGGCCGCATCCCCGGCAGCTTCAACCGCCGCGAGGGCCGCCCCGGCGAGAAGGGCATCCTGACCAGCCGCGTCATCGACCGCCCCATCCGCCCGCTCTTCCCCTATGATTTCCGCAACGACGTGTCCATCATGGCGACCGTCATGGCGGTCGACCACGACTGCTCTCCCGAGATCGCCGCGCTCATCGGCACCTCCGCCGCCCTCGCCATCTCCGACATTCCCTGGAACGGCCCCGTCGGCGCGCTGAAGGTCGGTCTCGTCAATGGCGAGCTGGTCCTCAACCCCACGAGCGAGCAGCGCAAGGTCTCCGACCTTGACGTGACCGTTGTCTCCACCGGCAAGAAGGTCGTTATGATCGAGGCGGGCGCGAACGAGGTCGATAACGACACGATGTACCGTGCCATCGAGCTGGCGCACAACGAAAATCAGAAGCAGATCGAGCTCATCAACCGCATGGTCGCCGAGATCGGCAAGCCCAAGTTCGACTATCCCCACGCAAACTTCAATCAGGAGCTCTTCGACAAGATCGTTGCCGACTTCATGGACGAGGCCAAGGCCGCCATGGATACCGACGACAAGAACGTCCGCGAGGCCCGCTGGAACGAGATGATCGAGCACTGGCACGAGAAGTACCTCGAGGAGTATCCCGACATGGATCAGTACCTCGACGAGTTCACCTATAAGTTCCAGAAGAAGATCGTCAAGGCGTGGCTGCTCGAGGGTCACCGCGTTGACGGCCGTCAGAAGAACGAGATCCGTCCTCTCGCCGCCGAGGTCGGCGTGCTGCCCCGCGTCCATGGCTCGGGCCTGTTCACCCGCGGCCAGACGCAGGTGCTCTCCGTCTGCACTCTCGATACCCTCAGCGCCAACCAGAAGCTCGACACCATCTGGGAAGAGACTGAGAAGCGCTATATGCACCACTACAACTTCCCCGGCTACTCCGTCGGCGAGGCCAAGCCCGCCCGCAGCCCCGGCCGCCGCGAGATCGGCCACGGCGCTCTCGCCGAGCGCGCGCTGCTGCCCGTCATTCCGCCCGTTGAGGAGTTCCCCTACGCCATCCGTGTGGTGAGTGAGGTCGTGTCCTCCAACGGTTCCACCTCTCAGGGCTCCATCTGCGGCTCCACGCTCGCGCTGATGGACGCCGGCGTGCCCATCAAGGCTCCCGTCGCCGGCATCTCCTGCGGCCTCATTCAGGACGGCGACGATTTCACCACCTTCATCGACATTCAGGGCGTTGAGGACTTCCACGGCGAAATGGACTTCAAGGTCGCTGGTACGAAGAAGGGCATCACCGCCATCCAGATGGACCTCAAGAACGACGGCCTGACCATGGCGATCATCAAGAACGCGCTGGACATCACCTATGACGCGCGCGTGCAGATCCTCGACCAGATCATGCTGCCCTGCATCGCCGAGCCGCGTCCCGAGGTCAGCCCCTACGCGCCCAAGATGATCACCATGAAGATCGATCCCGACCGCATCCGCGAGGTCATCGGCAAGGGCGGCTCCGTCATTCAGAAGATCGTCGCCGACACCGGCGCGAAGATCGACATCGACGACGACGGCACCATCCACATCGCCTCTGCCGACGCCGCCGCCTGCGACGCCGCGAAGAAGTGCATCGACGACATCGTGTTTGTCCCCGAGGTCGGCAAGCTGTACTACGGCCGCGTCGTGCGCCTGATGCAGTTCGGCGCCTTCGTGGAGATCGCCCCGGGTAAGGACGGTCTGGTCCACATCTCCAAGCTCGACAAGAAGCGCGTCGAGAAGGTCGAGGACGTGGTCACCGTCGGCGACATGATCTGGGTCAAGTTCATGGAGATCGACGAAAAGGGCCGCTGGAACCTCTCCCGCAAGGATGCTCTCCTCGAGATCGAGGCCCAGCAGGCCGCGGCTGCCAAGGAGCAGTAAGCGACAAACCGAAATTTGATATGCGGCGTCCTTTTTTTGCCCTTGTGGGGAAGTGCGGAGTATGATACAATAAAAACGATAATATATTCAGCTGGGAGGTCAACCGGTGAAAGAGATCAAAAGTATACTGATGTCAGAGAATGGAATGAAGATCGTAAATGCGTTGTTCCTTCTAAGTATATTAATCCGGAACCGCGGCATTATTTTTGCGTTCTACTCCTGCTGGATCATCTATTTGGCATATTGCATCAGGAATACAAAATCTAAGGCCATGCAAATAAGCTGGGCGATGCTTATTGCGTTTGCCGTTGTGATGATTTGTGTAAACATCTATTTTTATTGCATCTCACGCTGATTGCTGATCGGTGGAATACAAAAAGAGGGACACGGCTGCGCCGTGCCCCTTTTCATTTTTTCCGTTTTGTGGTATCATATCGGCAGATACCGGCTATCATCAAGGAGGTCGTCTTATGCCCGACACCATTGCTGCCATCGCCACCGCGCCCGCAGCCGCCGCGGTCGGCATCGTGCGCCTGAGCGGCGCGGAGACCCGGCGCGTGCTCGCGGCGCTGTTCACGCCGGTGAACGGTCGTTCGGCTGCGGAGCTTCCGCCGCGGCGCATGACCTACGGCACGGTGCGCGACGCCGAGGGCCGCACGCTCGACCACGCGCTGGCGGTGGTGTTCTCCGCCGGACACAGCTACACGGGCGAGGAGAGCGCGGAGCTGCACTGCCACGGCTCGCCGGTCGTTTTGCAGGAGGTCCTGCGCGCCGCGTTTGCCGCAGGCGCGCGGCAGGCGCGGGCGGGAGAATTTACCGAGCGCGCGTTTCTGAACGGCAAAATGGACCTCACCGAGGCAGAGGCGGTCATCGACCTCATCGACGCCGAGACCGCCGAGGCGGCGCGGAACGCCGCCGCCCAGGTGGACGGCGCGCTGCGCCGCCCGCTCGAACAGGTCTACGACGCGCTGCTGGGCCTCACCAGCCGCTTCTACGCCGTGGTGGACTATCCCGACGAGGACATCGAGGACCTCACGCTTGCCGAGACGGAGCGGACGCTCACGGAGAGCGAACAAACGCTCGCGGCTCTGCTCGGCACCTTTGCGCGCGGACGCGTGCTCAAAAGCGGCGCGGCGACCGCCATCGTCGGCGCGCCGAACGCGGGCAAAAGCTCGCTGCTCAACGCGCTTGTGGGCTACGACCGCGCCATCGTCACCGACCTTCCCGGCACGACGCGCGACACCGTGGAGGAGAAGGCGGTGGTCGGCGGCGTGCTGCTGCGGCTCATCGACACGGCGGGCATCCGCGAGACAGACGACGCCGTGGAGCGGCTCGGCGTGGAGCGCTCGCGCCGCGCGGTCGAGAGCGCCGATCTGGTGATCGTGGTAGCGGACGGCAGCCAAGTGCCGCTCACTGTGGAGCCAGACATTCTCGCACTTGCCGCCCGAGCGCCGCATTGGATTCTGGCCATCAGCAAGGACGATCGAAACCCCGCCGTAAAGACCGCCGTTTGGAGACTGCCGGACGGCGCGCCTGCGCCGGAGCATCTGGTCTCCTTTAATTCCGTAATGCCCGGCGGGCTGGATGCGTTGATCGACACGATCGGAGACTGCTTTCCTGCCGGCGTTCCCGCGGGCGGCACGCTGCTCACCAACGCCCGGCAGGCCGAAGCCATCCGCCGTGCGCTCGAGAGCGTCCGTGCGGCGCGCGAGGCGCTCACCGCCGGGCTGACGCCCGACGTGGTGCTCACCGAGGCCGAGGGTGCGCTTGACGCGCTCGGCGAGCTGACCGGCCGCACGGCGCGCGAGGACATGGTGACGCGCATTTTTGAACGCTTCTGCGTCGGAAAGTAAACGGAAAGCATTGTTTACAGAAAATGATTGATATTATCTTAACGTTCTGCTACAATACTGCCATTCTAAGGAAGAATCGACTCTATTCCCCAAAAGGGGCCGTTTGTCTGCGGCCCGGAAAGGAACGCCATGCGTGACTATATTATCATGACCGACAGCTGCTGCGACCTGAACCAGCAGGAGGTCGACGAGCTCGGGCTTACCGTTCTGCCGCTTTCCTTTACGATCGACGGAAAAACCTATCTCAACACGCCCGACCATGCCGAGATGTCCCCCGAGGAATTTTTCGCAAAGATCGCTGCGGGCGAGAACAGCACTACCGCCGCCGCCAATGTCGGTCAGTTCGACGAGGCGATGCGCAGGGCGCTCGACGCGGGCAAGGATATCCTGTGCATCTGCTTCTCCGGCGCACTGTCCACCACCTACCAGTCCGCCTGCATCGCGGCGGAGGACCTGAAAAGCGAGTACCCCGACGCGAAGATCGTTGTCATCGACTCCCTCTCCGCCTCGCGCGGACAGGGGATGCTGCTCTACCGCACGGTGCAGGAGCGCCGGAGGAGCAGCCCCGACATCGAGACGCTGGCGGCATATGTGAGGAGCATCCTCCAGACCCAATGCCACTGGTTCATCGTGGACGATCTCAACCACCTCAAGCGCGGCGGCCGCGTGAGCGCCACGGCGGCCTTCGTCGGCACGATGCTGGGCATCAAGCCCGTCATGCACACCGACAGCGAGGGCAGGCTCATTCCCATGAGCAAGGCGCGCGGCACCAAGGCTGCGCTCAAGGCGCTGGTCGACAAGGTGGAGGAGCTGGGCGTCGAGCCGGACAAGAACCAGCCCTTGTTCATCTGCCACGCCAACTGCCCCGACTCCGTGGCGTATGTCAAGGAGCTGCTGGAGGAGCGCTTCGGCGTGACGGACGTCCGCGCGGACTTCATCGGCCCCGTGATCGGCGCGCACACCGGCTGCGGCACGCTGGGGCTGTTCTTCGTGGGGACGCAGCGATGAAGTGGCTGGAGCTGCATATCGACACCGCCCGCGCCGGTCTGGAGCCGGTCAGCGAGCTGCTGCGCGAGCAGGGCGTCGAGGGCCTTGTCATCGACGACGAGGCGGACTTCAAGGATTTTCTCGAAAACAACCACCAGTATTGGGACTATGTGGACGATGAGCTGCTGGCGGAGAAGCACGGCAAATGCCGCGTGACCTTCTACCTCGAAGAAAGCGAGAGCGGTTTTTCCACGCTGGCGCAGGTGCGCATCGCGCTCTCGGCGCTCAAGAAGCAGCATCCCGAATACGCGCCGCTGCTCCTCACGATGGAAAACGTGGAGGACGCCGACTGGGAGAACAACTGGAAGCAGTTCTATAAGCCCATGGAGATCGGCGAGCGCCTGCTGGTCATTCCCGAGTGGGAGCAGGCGAAGCCGACGGAGCGCGTGAAGCTCATCCTGAATCCCGGGCTGACCTTCGGCACGGGCAGCCACGCGACCACACGCCTGTGCCTTCAGGCGCTCGAAAAGCACATCCGCGGCGGCGAAAAGGTGCTCGACCTCGGCTGCGGCAGCGGCATCCTCTCCATCGCGGCGCTGCTGCTGGGCGCGGAGGACGCCTTCGCCTGCGACATCGACGACAAGTGCGTGGGCGTCGCCTACGAGAATGCCGCGCTCAACGGCATCGGGCGGGAGCACTACACCGTCCGCGCGGGCGATGTGCTCAGCGACAAAAGGCTCGCGCGCGAGTTCGGCGGAGACTATGATATCGTCGTGGCGAACATCGTGGCGGACGTCATCATCGCGCTCGCGCCGCAGGTGCGGCCGCTGCTGAAAAAGGGCGGGCTGTTCCTCTGCTCGGGCATCATCGACGACCGCGCGGTCGAGGTCGCGGACGCGCTGCGTCTTGCGGGCTGGGCGATCATGGAGGCCCGCGAGAGCGAGGGCTGGTTCTCATATTTGTGCAAATAACAGCATAGCAAAAGGGGAGCGTTCTCTGCCATAGAGAACGCTCCCCGTGTTTGGTGCCGTATCGCGTGCAATTTATTTCCTGATTTTTTGCAGCATCCTTGTAAATTCCTCCGGAAGGGGACAGAAAAGCTCCACGACCTCGTGCGTGCGCGGATGGAGAAAGCGCAGGCCGACCGCGTGCAGGCATTGCCCCGTCAGGCCGGGGACCTCCTTCTTTGCACCGTACACCGTGTCGCCGAGAATGGGATGCCCGATGTAGGCCATGTGGACGCGGATCTGGTGCGTGCGTCCCGTTTCGAGCCGGCAGCGGACGTGGGTATAGCCCGGATAGCGGGCGATGACCTCCCAATGCGTGACCGCCTCGCGCCCGCCGGCGACCACTGCCATGCGCTTGCGGTCGGTCGGATGGCGCGCGATGGGCGCGTCCACCGTGCCGCGGTCCTCGCGCAGCTTGCCCACAACGATGCACTCGTAGGTGCGCGCGAGCGTGTGGTCGGCGAGCTGCGCGGAGAGGTACTGGTGCGCCGCGTCGTTCTTCGCCGCGATGATGAGACCGCTCGTGTCGCGGTCGATGCGGTGGACGATGCCCGGGCGCAGCGCGCCGCCGATGCCCGAGAGCGTTCCCGCGCAATGGTACAGCAGCGCGTTGACGAGCGTGCCGTCCGGGTGTCCCGGCGCGGGGTGGACGACCATGCCGCTGGGCTTGTTGACCACGATCACGTCTGCGTCCTCGTACACCACATCGAGCGGAATGTCCTGCGGCACGGCCTCGACCGGCTCCGGCTCGGGCAGCGTCACGGCGATGTCCTCGCCGCCCGCGAGCTTATAGCTTTTGCTGACGGCTCTCCCGTTCACCGCGACCTCGCCGCTCTCGATGAGCCGCGTCGCCTGCGAGCGGGTCAAGCCGTCAAGGCTCGACGCAAGAAATGCGTCGAGCCTTTGATTTTTGCTTTCTTCACTTGCCCTGAGCCGGATCGGTTCCATGGTCCTTCTCCCAATTCTTCGCGTCGGTGTTCGGGTAGATCCAAATGTAGTAAACGAGTGCCGCGATGGTGCCGCAGACCACAAAGCAGTCCGCAACGTTGAAAACCGGAAACTCGATGAACGTGCAGTCGAGCATATCCACCACATAGCCGAGGCGAACGCGGTCAATGAGATTTCCCACGCCGCCGCCGATCACGGCGGTCAGCGCCCACACGCCGAGCGGGTGCCGCACGATCCGCGCGAGCAGCCATGCGAGCGCGAGCATCCCCACGCCCGTCACGCCGATGAGCAGCCAGCGCTCGCCGGAAAAGCTCGACCATGCCGCGCCGAAATTGCGCACATAGTGCAGCCGCAGCAGCCGCGGGAGAAACTCCGCGCTCTCGCCCACGGCGAAATGGGTCACGATATAGGCCTTCACCCACTGGTCCAGCGCGACGATGGCCGCGATAGCCAAAGGGCAGAGCCACAGCGAACGCTTCTTCACGGCTGCGGCACCTCGCTGTCGTCATTGGGATAGACGAGCACCCACTCCGCGTCCGCGGGGGCAAGTGCGAGCGTTTCCGCCTGCGCCTGCCTCATGCCGAGCCCCTCCGGCAGCGCGCGCAGCGCGCCGATGGGAACATAGTAGGCGTCCGCGTCGTCGGCCTTCACGCCGCCGCTTGAGAGCACATAGTCCGTCGCGCCCGCGCCGTACAGCTCAAGCACCACGGGACCGTACCACGCGGTGAGCAGGCTGCCCTCCTCGCCGCTCTCGCCGATGGGAGCGGTCTCGCAGTAGTATTCTGCCTCTGGGCTGCCGTTTTCCAAGTCAGCGGGTGCGTTTGCGGTCTTGAACCCGTCCGCCGCCGCGCCGCCAAGCTGGCGGTCATAATACGGGCTGGACTGCACCGTTTCACAGCGCTGCTCGGGATATTCCACCTCGGCGTCCGTATCGGGCAGCGGATCGCTGGGCGGCGCCGCCATCGAAAACATCGCCTGATCCTCCTGTGCGGCAGGCGCGGCAGGTGCAGCGTCGTTTGCTTCCTGCTTCATCGCCGTTCGCGGGATCGTTACCGCCGCCGCGAGTGCGACGATCGCCGCGCAGGCCGCCACCGGCATCCACCGCCGCCATGCGCTCCGCTTTTTTGTTTGCGGCTTTTTCGCCGCCTTTTCTGCGCGCACCGCCGCCATCACGCCCTCCGTGAAGCCTGCGGGCACGTCCTCGTCCTCCAGCTCGCCGAGGGCGGCGTGCAGGGCCGTCAGCTCACCGAGCAGCCTTCTGCATTTCTCGCATTCGCTCACATGAGCGAGCACCTCCGTACGCTCCTCCTCCGTCAGCTCTCCGTCAACAAAGGCCGAGAGCAGCGGCGCAAATTCTTCACATTTCTTCATATTGCGTTCCTCTCCCCTCCGACAGTCTGATTACATTCTGTAACCTTTGACGCTGGCTTTTCAAAAAAGTTCCCGTCTGCCGCCAAATAATTTCGCAGCAGCAGCCGCGCGCGGTTGATGCGGCTCTTCACCGTGCCGAGCTCCAGCTCCGTGACCTCGCAGATCTCCGCATAGCTGAGCTGATGCAGCTCGCGCAGCACGAGCACGCGCCGGTAATCCTCCGGCAGCGCGGCAAGCCCCTCGCGCACCAGCCGCTGCGTCTCCCGGCCCTCGACGTGCTCCTCCGGCGTGGGCGCACGGTCGCGCACCTCAAGGTGTACGTCCTCGTCGTCGAGCGATACGCCGTCCACCGTGCGCTTGCTGCGCCGCAGCAGGTCAATGCAGGCGTTGCTCGCCAGACGGTAGAGCCAGGTGGACAGCGCCGCGTCCTCGCGGAAGCCCTCCAGTCCGCGCCAAAGGGCAAGGAAGGTATCCTGCGCGGCCTCCGCCGCGTCCTCGCTGCTGCCGCACATACGCAGGCAAAGGTTGTATATTTTCTTCTCATGCAGCCGGACGAGCTGTTCAAAGGCTGCCTCATCGCCGCCGCGCGCGGCTTGGATCAGTTCACTTTCGTTCATGTCCGCTCCGTGTGTTCAGTCGCTCAGATCGCGCTTGATGCCCGCCGTGACGCGGTAAAGATCCTCAAGCGTCTCCATATGGTTGATCTGGTCTTTATAGTAGTTGGCGTATTTCACGCCCTTGAGATACCAGCAGTAGTGCCGCCGCGCTTCGAGCAGAGCGACCTTTTCATTGCGGAATTCCGCGCTGCGCTCAATCTGGCGCACCAGCGCGTCGCAGCGCTCGGCAAGCGGCGGCAGCGGCGGGATCGGCTCGCCCGCGAGCGCGGCTCTGCACTGCTGAAAGAGCCACGGATTGCCAAAGCAGCCGCGCCCGATCATCACTGCGTCCGCACCGGTGAGCTTCAAGGCTTTTATCGCATTTTCCGGGGTAAAAACATCGCCGTTGGCGATAACGGGGATCTTCACCGCTTCCTTGACCGCGCGGATGGTCGACCAGTCTGCCTGTCCGCCGTACATCTGCACGCGGGTGCGCCCGTGGACGGTGATCGCCGCGACGCCCACGGATTCTAACAGCACCGCCAGCTCCGGCGCGTTGATGCTGCCCTTGTCCCAGCCGCGGCGCATCTTCACCGTGACCGGAACCTTTACCGCCCCGACCACCGCCTCGGCGATGCGCGCCGCCTTTTCGGGGTCGCGCATCAGCGCCGAGCCGTCGCCGTTGTTGACGATCTTGCCGACCGGGCAGCCCATGTTGATGTCCAGAATGTCCGCGCCGCTCGCCTCAATGGCGATCTGCGCGGCCTCGGCCATGCAGACCGGGTCGCTGCCGAAGATCTGCGCCTGCATCGGATGCTCGCCCGGAAAGGGCGCGAGCAGTGTGCGGCTCTTTTTATCCTGATAGCACAGTGCCTTCGAGCTCACGAGCTCCGTGCACGTCAGCCCCGCGCCGAGGGACGCGCACAGCTCGCGGAACGCCGCGTCGGTCACGCCCGCCATCGGCGCGAGCGCGAGCTGCGAGTTGATCTCCACTGTACCGATGCGCATGGACGTTCCCTCCTTCTCCATGTTTCATAGAAGAAAATTATACCACAGCTTTCCCAAAAGCGGAAGTCCTTATTTTTGCGCGGCATAACGCGGCAAAAAAGGGCGGCTCCGAAGAGCCGCCCCGGTATGTCGTATGCTGTTTTGCTCAGGCTGCGTCGCGGCTCTCGCCGGAATAGCTGCTGCCGTAGTAGCCGTTGCCGAAGAAGCTATTGAAGAAATCCCAGGGATTGTAGTAATAGCCGCCGTTGCTGCCGCCCTGCTGTTGCTGCTGGCTGTTGTCCTGCGCGGTCTCCTGCGTCTGCGGGACGGCGTCGAAGGTCAGCTCGACCTCCTTCGTTCCACCCGCGCGATAGATGGTCAGCGTCACGGTATCGCCCGCGCGGTAAGACTTCTTCGCGGCGTTCAGGTCGTTCATGTCGCTGATCGCCGTGTCGCCGATCTTGGTGATGACGTCACCCATCTGAAGGCCAGCCTTTTCCGCGGCGCTGCCCGGCTCGACCGAGCAGACGAACACGCCCTGCGTGACATCGTAGCGGTACTGCTGCGCCATCTGTGCGGTCATGTTCTGCGGTGTGATGCCAATGTAAGGCTTGTTGGTCACATAGCCGTCGGTCATAATGTCCTTGACCATGGCGAGCACATCGTCGATGGGGATGGCGAAGCCGATGCCCTCAACGGTGGTGTTGGAGTAGCTCGAATACTTCGCGGACACAATGCCGATGACCTCGCCGTAGCTGTTGAAGAGCGGGCCGCCGGAGTTGCCGGGGTTGATGGAGCAATCGACCTGGATCATGTTGAAGGGCTTGCCGTCCACATTGATCGCGCGGTTCACGCAGGAGACGATGCCCTGCGACATCGAGAAGGTCAGCTCGCCGAGCGGGTTGCCGACCGCGGCGACCGTCTCGCCGATCTGCACGCTGCCGGACTTTCCGATCACGACCGGCTGGAAATTCGTGCCCTCGACCTTGATGACGGCGATGTCGTAATCCTCGTCGCCGCCGATGACGGCGGCATCATAGGTCGTGCCGTCGTAGGCCGTGACCTTGACGGTGCTCGCACCCTCGATGACGTGATAGTTGGTGAGGATGTAGCCGTCCTTGGTGATGAAAAAGCCGCTGCCGCTGGCGGCGGACTCTGTCGTGCGGCCGAAGACATTCGTCGTGGTGGACACGTTGATGCTCACGACGCTGTTGACGTTGGCGGCGTAGACCTCCGGCATGGTGAGCTGCTGCTTGCCGTCCACCTTGACCTGCCGGACCTCGGCCACCTGCCGGTCGGAGACCTCGATCTGCGTCGAGCCGTGCGCGGAGGCAAAGGCGTGGTGCGTGATGCCCGCGCCCGCCGCGCCGCCGATGAGCGCGCAGGCGAGCGCCAGCGCGGCGATCTTCAGCCCCAGCCGATTCTTCGTCGGCTTCTTTTCCTCCCAGGGGTCTGCCTTTGCCGCGGTGTTCGGCACCTCGGTGTAGTCCACGTCGCGGACATTCTCCACCTTGTCGCCCTTGCGGTAGCTGTAATGGTACAGGTTGTTTTCGTCTTCGTAATACATAGATAAGCCTCCTTGCCGTGAAGCGTTTATTTTTCTTTTGATGCTACCGATGATACCCCCTGTTTATGTCCATTTCGTGAAGCCGGAACGAATTTTTTTGAACTTTTTTTGAATAGGCCATAAAGAAATCCTGAAGAATGGCCGAATTGGAAAAAATAGCTTGCGCGGGACATTCGGATATACTACAATAAAGCCGATTTCCCAATGCGAAAGGAGCGCTGCCATGCTGAAGATCGAAGGGCTGAAGCTCGCCCCGGGCGAGAGCGAGGCGTTATTATACGAACGCGCCGCGGCGGCGCTGCGTGTCAAAGCACCCCTCCATACGCTGCACATTCTCCGCCGCAGCATCGACGCGCGCGACGGCGTGACGTTTATTTATACCGTTTCCGCCGCGATCGAGAACGAGGAAAGAGTGCTGCGCCGCGCGAGGAACAAAAGCGTCAGCGTCTACGCGCCCGCCTTTTACGAGCTGCCGCCGATGATCGCCCCTCCCGCCGTGCGCCCCGTGGTGATCGGCGCGGGCCCGGCGGGACTGTTCGCGGCGCTGGTGCTTGCCCGCTGCGGCGCGCGGCCCATCCTGCTCGAGCGCGGCGAATGCGTCGAGCGGAGACGGCGCGATGTCGAGCGCTTCTGGGCAACGGGCGAGCTGAACGTGCGCTCGAACGTCCAGTTCGGCGAGGGCGGCGCGGGCACGTTTTCCGACGGCAAGCTCAACACCGGCACGAAGGACGTCCGCCACCGCTATATTTTAGAGGAGTTCGCCGCGTTCGGCGCGAGCGAGGACATCCTCATCGACGCCAAGCCGCACATCGGCACCGACCGGCTCTACACCGTTTTGCAGAATCTGCGGCAGGAGCTGCTTTCCCTCGGCGCGGAGGTGCGCTTCAACCATCAGGTCACCGGACTGGAGCGGAGGGACGGACGGCTCGCCGCGCTGTGGGTCACGTCTCCCGACGGAACGTATACGCTCCCCGCGGAGCACGCGGTGCTCGCGGTCGGCCACAGCGCGCGCGACACCTTCGCCATGCTGCGTGATGCGGGCATCCCGATGGAGCCGAAGCCCTTTGCCGTGGGCGTGCGCATCGAGCACCGCCAGAGTGATATGGACGCGCAGCAGTATAAGCAGTACGCGGGCCACCCCTCGCTGCCGCCGACCTCGTATAAGCTCTCGGCCCACACGGCGGCGGGGCGCGGCGTGTTCTCGTTCTGCGTCTGCCCCGGCGGACAGGTCGTCGCCGCGGCAAGCGAAGCGGGCCGCGTGGTCACGAACGGCATGAGCGAGCTGGCGCGCGACGGCGAAAACATCAACGGCGGGCTGCTCGTCTCCGTCACGCCGGAGGACTTCGGCGGCACGGACGTGCTCGCGGGCGTCGCCTTTCAGCGACGGCTGGAGGAGGCCGCCTACGCCCTCGGCGGCGGGGGCTATGCCGCTCCCGCACAGACGGTCGGCGATTTCCTCGCGCACCGTCCGTCGATCGGGCCGGGGAAGGTCACACCGACCTACCGCCCCGCCGTGCGCTGGTGCGACCTGCACGATTGCCTGCCGCCGTTCGTCTGCGCGGCGCTGGAGGAGGCGCTGCCGCTGCTGGAGAAAAAGCTGCACGGCTTTGCCGCGCCCGACGCGGTGCTCACCGCGGTTGAGACGCGCTCCAGCTCCCCCGTGCGCATCGTGCGCGACGATACCTATCAAACCGCTCTGCGCGGGCTCTATCCCTGCGGCGAGGGCGCCGGCTATGCCGGCGGCATTCTCTCCGCCGCGGCGGACGGAATGCGCTGCGCGGAACAAATTATAAAGGAGATCACTCAGCATGGCTAAAAAGATCGGCGTCATCATCGACTTTCTCAACGACAAATACGAGCGTCAGCTCAACGCGGCGGCAGCCAAATATGGCTATGAGATCGAGTATTTCCCCTCGTCCGCCGAAGCGGTCGGCAGGGTGGACGACTGTGAGATCCTCTACGGGCACTGCTCGCAGAAGGTCATCCGCAGCGCGAAAAGACTCAAGTGGTATTGCTGCTGCTGGGCGGGTGTGGACCACTTCTGCGACGAGAGCCTGTACCAGAATCCCGACTGTCGGCTCACCAACTCCTCCGGCGCCTACGGCACCACCATCTCCGAGCATCTCATCATGGTCTGCCTGATGCTGCTGCGCCGCCAGATGGAGTATACCGAGATCATCCGCGCGGGCGGCTGGGAAACGCTCCCCGGCGGTATCCGCTCGCTGCATGGCGCGCGCATCACTGTGCTCGGCACGGGCGACATCGGCACGGAGTTTGCCCGCCGCGCGCAGGCCTTCCATCCCGCGTGCATCACCGGCGTGCGCCGCACGGTCAGATCCTCCGACCCGGCGTTCACCTCCATCCATGCCATCGCGGAGTTGGACAGCGTCCTGCCCGAAACGGATCTTCTCGTGATGGCGCTGCCCTCCACGGCAGAGACCGCGGGCATCCTCTCGCGCGAGCGCATCGCGCTGCTGCCCGACAGCGCCTTCGTCGTGAACGTCGGCCGCGGCACCGCCATCGACCAGGAGGCGCTCTGCGACGCGCTCAACGCCGGGCAGCTCGCCGGTGCGGCGCTCGATGTGGTCGTGCCTGAGCCGCTGCCCGCCGACCATCCGCTGCGCCGCGCGAAAAATCTGCTGCTCACGCCGCACGTCGCGGGCAACATGACGCTTGGCTACACCTGCGACAAGAGCGTGCAGATGTTCTGCGACGATCTGGAAAACTATGCCGCGGGCCGTCCGCTTGCGCATCTGGTCGACCGGAAGAGAGGCTATTAAAAATGGGTTTCTCCCTCAAGACGGTCCTGCTGCGGCTGGTGCAGGGCTTTATTATCGGCGCAGGCGGTATTCTGCCGGGCATCTCCGGCGGCGTGCTGTCGGTCATCTTCGGCATCTACCGGCCGGTGATGGAGGTGCTCGCCCACCCGCTCGACGGGCTGCGCCGCAACCTTTCCCTCCTGCTACCGGTCGGCGCCGGCGCGATCCTCGGCTTCCTGTGCGGCGGCGGGCTGATCCTTGTGCTGTTCGACCGCTCGGAAAAGCTCGCGACCTGCCTGTTCATCGGCCTGATCCTCGGCACGCTCCCGAGCCTGTGGGCCGAGGCGGGCGCGCAGGGGCGCGGACGCGGCGCGTACCTTTCCTGCGCGGCCAGCTTTCTTGCCCTCTCCGCCGTTTTGCTCTACGCGCAGTACGGCGCGTTCTACACGATGCGCCCGGGCTTCCTCGGCTTTCTCTTCTGCGGCCTGCTCTGGGGCCTGAGCCTGATCGTGCCGGGCATGACGTCCTCCTCCATCCTGATGGCGGTCGGGCTGTTCACGCCGATGGCCGAGGGCTTCGCAAAGCTCGACATGGCGGTGATCCTGCCGTGGCTGCTCGGCATGGCGCTCATCGTGCTGACGCTCGCGCGCGTGGTGAATTGGTGCTTCCAGACGCACTACCCGCTTTTCTACCACGCCGTGTTCGGCATCGTGCTGGCCTCGACGGTCGTTATCATCCCGCTGCATTACGACGGCGCGCGCGACGCGCTTTTGTGCCTGCTTGCCGCCGCGCTCGGCGCGCTCGCAGCCTATCTCAGCGCGAAGCTACAGCCGAAGGAGGATGCATAAGAACATAAAAAGTCGGCAGGAACCGTATGGCTCCTGCCGACTTCCTTGTTATCCTCTCTTCCTCCTTCGGTACAGCTGCGCGAAGCGGCGCAGCAGCTCGTCATAGAGAAAGAGCAGCACCGCGCCGAGCGCAAAGGTCGCCGCGATGAGCCACGGGGCGGTTGCTGCCAGCTCCGCCGTCACCGCGTCGAGCCGGAACACAAAGACGAGCAGCGCGTACATCGCGCCGACGGCGAGGACGTACAGCCCGAGCTTCGTGAGAAAGCGCAGCGCGCGGCTGCCGATCGCGTCGAGACTCGGCTGCACGAGCGGGTAATAGCCCAGAAAGCAGAAGAGCAGCGCGGATTCCTTGTCCGGCCCAAGCAGCAATCCCAAAATGGCGGCGGCGAAAAAGCAGCACCATTGATAGCTCGCGCGGCACTCCTCGCGCACGGGCAGCAGGCAGGCGGATGCGAGCAGGGGACAGGCGTAGAGCGCCAGCGGCAGCACGCCGCCGAGGAACAGGAACAGCACCGCCAGCGCACCGAGCACGCTCGCGAGCGCCAGCTCCCTCGTCTGTTGTCTCATGGGGACTCCTCCTTACGGAAAAGCGCCGCCTGCGGGCGGCGCTTTCGGTTTATTCGTGGTCGGGCGTTTCCGCGCCGTCACCGGCGGGAGCGTCCTGCGCAGGGGTCTCCTCCGCGGGCGTTTCCGCGTTCTTGCCGTTCTCCGCGTCGGATGTGGCGGACTCGTCCGGTGCTTCGCCGCCCAGCGGCGGCATCTCGATCTTCTCGCTCGTCATGGAAATGTGACGCGCGGGCGCTTCGATGGTGCTCGGCACGGAGGGACGGAAGTCGCTGTCGCTCCTGCGCGTGGAAGCGTAGGCGTCCTCCACCGTCGCGGGGTCGCGGCCCTCGAGGATGGCGACCATCTCGCCGCCGGTGATCGTCTCCTTCTCCAAAAGATAGGCGACGACCTTGTGCATATCGTCAATATTCTCCTCGATGACCTTCACCGCGTCGGCGTAGCACTTCTCCAGAATTTCCTTGACGGCCTTATCCATCACGGCGGCGGTCTCCTGCGCACAGTCGAGACCGTAGCCGCCGTCGAGATACTGGCTGCGCACGGAGCCGAGCGCCATCATGCCGAACTCGTCGCTCATGCCGTACATGGCGACCATGTTGCGCGCGATGTTCGTGGCCTCCTGAATGTCCTGAGAGGCGCCGTTGGTCATCGTGTGCATGATGACCTCCTCGGCGGCACGGCCGCCCATGGAGACGGCGATCTTCGCCATCAGCTCGTCGCGGGTGCGCAGGTTCGTCTTGTCCTCCTCAGGCATGAGGAGCGTGTAGCCGAGGCTCCCCTCGGTATGGGGCACAATGGTGATCTTCTGCACGGGCTCGGCGTTCTTCTGCCTGTAGGCGACCATCGCGTGGCCGACCTCGTGGTAGGCGACGAGCTTCTTTTCAAACTCGGTGAGCACGCTGTTCTTCTTCTCGCTGCCCGCGATGACGAACTCGAACGCGGCGAGCATATCCTCCTGCGTGACGAGCTTGCGGCCCTTGCGCACGGCGCGCAGAGCCGCCTCATTCACGATGTTGGCAAGATCCGCGCCGACGCAGCCGGCGGTCGCGAGTGCGACCTTCTTGAGATCGACGTCCTCACCGAGCTTGATGTTGCGGGTGTGGACCTCGAGCGTGGCGATGCGGCCCGCGAGGTTCGGGCGGTCGATGGTGATGCGGCGGTCGAAGCGGCCCGGGCGCAGCAGCGCCTGATCGAGTACCTCGGGGCGGTTGGTGGCGGCGAGAACGATGATGCCCTTGCCGGGGTCGAAGCCGTCCATCTCGGCGAGCAGCTGGTTGAGCGTCTGCTCACGCTCGTCGTTGCCGCCGAAGCGCGTGTCGCGCGTCTTGCCGATGGCGTCGATCTCGTCGATGAAGATGATGCAGGGCGCTACCTTCGAGGCCTCGGCAAAGAGGTCGCGCACGCGGCTCGCGCCGACGCCCACGAACATCTCCACAAAGCCGGAGCCGGAGATGGAGAAGAACGGCACGTTCGCCTCACCCGCGACCGCCTTGGCGAGCAGCGTTTTGCCCGTGCCCGGAGGGCCGACGAGCAGTGCGCCGCGCGGCAGCTTTGCGCCGATGTCGGTATACTTCTGGGGATTGTGCAGGAAGTCGATGATCTCGACGAGGGATTCCTTCGCCTCGTCCTGACCGGCGACGTCAGCAAAGGTGACGCCGGTGGATTTTTCCATGTAGACCTTCGCGTTGGACTTGCCGACGCTGCCGAGGCCGCCGAAGCCGCCGCCCCCGGTCTTTTTGCTGATGAAGCGCATCATCAGGATGAACGCGCCGACCATCAGCGCCGTGGGCAGGACGTAGTTGAGCATGATGATCTCAAGATACGAGGTCTCCAGCTTGTAGGGCTTGCCGAACTCCACGCCGTTTTCATCCAGGAACGACCGCAGCTCGGGGTCGTTGATCTGCGTGGTGAAGAGCTGGAAGTCCCCTGAGTAGGTCTTGCCGTCCGCGTCGGTGTAGGTGAAGCCGTCCACAGGCGTGATGTTGAGCGTGCGGTCCGCGATCTCGACCTCCTTGACCTTGCCGTCGCGGACAAGGTCGAGAAATTCGTCGTAGCGGATCTCGCAGGTGCTCTCCGCCAGCTTCTTCGTGTCCATCGCCGAGAGGAGATAGTTGAAGCCGATGGTCAGCACCAGCGCCCAGATGAGCAGCGACAGCACGCCCCTGCGGCGGTCGTTGTTCTTGTTGCTTTTGTTCTTGTCGTTCTGATCCATGTATCTGCGTTCCTTTCCGCCTGCGGCCCTGCGCGGGCACAGGCGACAGCTTGCCAAGTTAATTATATGGTATTTTAGCATACCCCTCCTCGTTTCACAAGCGCCGCGGTATGAATTTTCGGTGAATTTTTGTCCGCTTCCCTCTTTATCTTATCCGCGTGTTGTGTTATAGTGTATTATGTATACGAATTTTGACCGGGAGGATCGGTTTATGTCGAAGGAATACGAAGAAAAGCGCGGGCCGCGCGGCGCGGACGACCACGTTGGAAAGCGCTTCCCGCGTGAGCGGAAATCGGAGGAAAGGGTCCCCATGCGCGAGCGCGACGCCGAGGCGGACGGCCTCATCGAGGGACGCAACGCCGTGACCGAGGCGCTGCGCGCCGGCACGCCCATTGATAAGATCTTCATCGCCCGCGGCGAGACGGACAAAACGCTCGGGCACATCGCCTCCACCGCCCGCGCGGCGGGCGTGGTGGTGGTCGAGGCCGACCGCCGCAAGCTCGACTACATGAGCGCGACGAAGGCGCACCAGGGCGTCATCGCCCTTGCCGCCGTGCGCGAGTATGCGAGCGTGGAGGACATCCTCTCCGCCGCCCGTGAACGTGGGGAGGCCCCTCTGCTCGTGGTGTGCGACGAGATCAGCGACCCGCACAACCTCGGCGCCATCATCCGCACGGCGGAGTGCGCGGGCGCGCACGGCGTCATCATCCCCAAGCGCCGCAGCGCGGGCTTGACGAGCATCGTCGGCAAGACGAGCGCGGGCGCGGTGAGCTATCTGCCCGTCGCGCGCGTGCCGAACATTCCGGCGCTTTTGAAGGAGCTGCAGCAGCAGGGCGTGTGGATCTTCGGCACCGCCGCCGAGGGGACCACGAGCCTGTACGAGGCCGACCTCAAGGGCCCTGCCGCCATCGTCATCGGCAGCGAGGGCGACGGCATGGGCCGGCTTGTGCGCGAGGGCTGCGACTTCCTCGTCAGCATCCCGATGAAGGGCCGCATCTCCTCGCTCAACGCTTCCGCCGCCGCCGCCATTCTGCTCTACGAGGCCGTGCGTCAGCGCCTTGGCTGACGCGCGCCGCCATTCACGAGGTCTTCCATGGATCACAAAAAGGATCAAGAATTTGAACAAACGCTCGCCGAGTCCGAGCTTTTGCTGCGCGGCGCGGCCCGCAGCGCGTCGGACGACGCGGACCTGACGCTCGAGAGCATTCTGGCGGAGTTCGGCTCCCGGGAGGACGGCGCCGAAGCCGCCGCAGAGCCGGAGGACGTCGGGCTGCCCGAGCCGCGGCCCGCCGTGCGGATCGGAAAAACCGCCGCGCCCGCCGCGGAGCCGCCGGAGCCGCAGCCGTCCGCGCTGCCGGAGGAGCCGTCGGCTGCGGAGCCCGCGCAGGACACCGTGAGTCTGCAGGAGGTGCTTGAGAGCACTGTGCAGTCCGTGCTCGACGAGGAGGCGGAGGAGCCGATCGAGCTTCTGCCGCCGAAGCGCCGCGGGCTTTTCTCGCGCAGAAGGCTGCGCGACACCGAGCAGCTTTATTCCGACGAGTCCGGGGAGGAGCCGCCGCAGGAGGAGCCCGACGAGCCGGAGGACTTCTTTACCGAGGATTTCGGCGAGCGGGACGACACCCCCGAGCCGGACGCGGGCGAGCTGGCTGCCGGCTACCGCGACGACGCGCGCATGGGCCTGCGCAGCGCGCAGGCCGCGCTGCTCGTCACCGCGCTCTCGTGGCTCGCGCTGCTGCTCGACCATTTCGGCGTCATGCCTGCGCTGTTCGCCGAGGAAAGGCTGCTCAGCTGCCTGCCGTTCTTCATTGCCGAGCTTCTTGTCTGCGTCCTCGGACGCGACGTGTTCGTTTACGCCTTCGAGCAGCTCCGCGCGAGGACAGTCACCTATGAGCTGCTCTCCTCGCTCGCCTGCGCCGTCACGCTGGCAGACACGGCGCTCGACTTTTTCCTGCCCGCGCGCGCCGCGCTCGCGGTCCCGTTCCACGCCGTCGCCATGCTCGGCATGAGCTGCGCCCTGCTTGGGCGCGCGCTGCTCTTCGGCGCGATGTACGATACCTTCCGCGTCGCCGCGGTCGGCGAGCCGGACTATCTCGTCACCGTCACCGCGGGCGGAGCCGCCAAGCGCCGCGGCAGCGCACAGGGCTTTTCGCGCTGCGCGCAGCGTGAGGACGCCGCCTCGCACTGGCAGGGCGTGCTGCTGCCCGTGCTGCTTGCCGCCTCGCTCGTATTTGCCGTGCTCTCCACGCTGCGGCGCGGGGAGCGGCTGCTGTTCCTCTGGAACTGGGGCGTGCTGCTCACGGCGATCAATATGCTTGCCTTTCCGCTGTGCTATTCTCTGCCGCTGCGTCGGCTGACGAAGCGCTTCGTCAAGTCCGGCAGCGCGCTGGCGGGCTATGTCGGCGCGGACCGCCTGCGCCGCAGCAACTGCGTCATCCTCACCGACACCGACCTGTTCCCGCCGGGAACGGTCAGCCTGAACGGGCTGAAGATCTACGGCGAGGAGAGCGGCAAGGTCATCTCCTACGCCGCCACGATGGCCCATGCCTCGCAAAGCGGCCTGAGCCGCCTGTTCGACACGCTTTTGGAGGGCGAGGGCGGAAGACTCGAGCCGCTCGACGATCTGAGCTTTTATGAGGAGGGCGGCGTCTCCGGCCTTATCCACGGCGAAACGGTGCTCTTCGGCACCGCCGCCTTCTGCCGCAAGATGCACGTCACGATGCCCGGCGGCCTGAGCCTCAAGACCGGCGCGTTCCTCGCCGTGGACGGCACGCTCATCGCCGTTTTCGCCGTCAAGTACACGGCGGCAGAGAATGTGGACTGGGCGCTCCACGCGCTCAAGCGCAGCCGCATCACGCCGGTGCTCGCCGTGCGCGACGGCAGCATCACGCCCGCGCTTTTGAAGCGCAAGTTTGGCACCGACGCCCGTGCGGTCTATCCCACTATCTCCACGCGCCTCGCGCTCTCGGAGAAGGACGGCGAGCATCCCTATGCGCTGCTCTACCGCGAGGGGCTGATGCCCTACGCCGAGATCGCCGTCGGCAGCAAGCGTCTGGTCCACGCCGTGCGCGTGGCCACCGTGCTCTCGCTCGGGAGCAGCGCCGTGTCCGCGCTGCTGGCGTTTTACCTCACCTTTGTCGGCGCGTACAGCGCGCTCACACCGGTCTCGATGCTGCTCTATCTGCTCCTTTGGGCGCTCGCGGCGCTCATCGAAGGCTTCTGGGCGGACCGTTATTGAGCATTTTTAGCAAAAATGACCATCAAACTTCTAAAATTACAATAGTTGTATTGACGGAAAGAATATTATATAATTGAGCTGTTGAAGTGACTTCCCGCAAGGGAATTACGATCTGGAAGGAGACATGAACCCCTATGAGTGCAAAAGACATTCGCAATATCGTGCTGCTCGGCCATGGCGGAAGCGGCAAGACCACCCTCGCTGAGAGTATGCTGTTCATGACCGGCGGCACCGACCGCTTCGGCAAGGTCACCGACGGCAACACCACCTGCGACTACGACGCGGAAGAGATCAAGAGAAACATCTCCATCTCCCTCGCCGTCGCCCCCGTGAAGTACAAGAACGTGAAGATCAACGTGCTCGACACTCCGGGCAACTTTGACTTCGCCGGCGAAGTTCTCTCCGGTATCCGCGCGGCCGAGTGCGCCGTGCTGGTCTGCGGCGCGAAGGACGGCCTGAGCGTCGGCGCGGAGCGCGCCTGGAAGATGCTCGGCAATAAGCCCCGCATGATCTTCATCAACCGCACCGACGAGGAGAACAGCGACTACAACGCCTGCTTCGACGCCCTCAAGGGCAAGTTCGGCACCGCCGTCGCGCCCATCGTCGCCCCCATCATCGACGGCAGCAAGAAGGTCACCGGCATCGTCGACCTGCTGCACAACAAGGCCTATGAGGTCAAGGGCGGCAAGGCTGCCGAGTGCGCCATTCCCGCCGACATCGCCGACGAGGTCGAGACTCTGCGTGCCGAGCTGATGGAAGCCGCCGCCGGCGCCGATGAGGAGCTGATGGAAAAATTCTTCGAGACCATGGAGCTCTCCGCCGAGGAGATCGCCAAGGGCCTCAAGCTCGGCGTGCGCGACGGCAGCGTCGCTCCCGTGCTCTGCGGCAGCGCCATCTCCGGTCTCGGCGTCGATATGCTGATGCAGACCGTGCTCGATCTCGTTCCCGTCGCCACCGATATGCCCGCCGAGGCCGCGCAGGACGACGACGGCAACGCCGTCGAGGTCGCTCACGATGAAAACGGTGCCACCGCCGCCATCGTCTTCAAGACCGTTTCCGACCAGTACGGCAAGTTCTCCCTCGTCAAGGTCGTCCGCGGCAAGATCACCGGCGATATGTCCCTCTACGACACCACCACCGGCAACACCGAAAAGCTCGGCCGTCTCTACACCCTCAAGGGCAAGAAGAACGAGGAGGTCAAGGAGATCTGCTGCGGCGACATCGGTGCCATCGCCAAGATGGACCGCGTCAAGACCGGCGACACCCTCTGCGACCCGAAGAGCATCGTCAAGCTGGCGGGTATGCCCTACGCCGAACCCTGCTACTCCCGCGCCATCGCGCCCAAGACCCGCGGTCAGGAGGAAAAGCTCGGCACCGGCCTCAACCGTCTGAACGAGGAAGACCCGACCTTTACCGTCGTCAACAACGCCGAGACCCATCAGATGGTCGTCTCCGGCGCGGGCGACATTCAGATCGACGTGCTCGTGAGCAAGCTCAAGACCCGCTTCGGCGTGGACGCCGAGCTCGACACCCCGCGCGTGCCCTACCGTGAAAAGATCCGCAAGACCGTGCAGAAGCAGGGCCGTCATAAGAAGCAGACCGGCGGCAGCGGCCAGTTCGGTGATGTCTGGGTCCGCTTCGAGCCCAACGAGGAGAGCGAAGAGATGGTCTTCGCCGAGGAAGTGTTCGGCGGCAGCGTGCCCAAGAACTTCTTCCCCGCCGTTGAAAAGGGCCTGCGCGAAGCCGTGCTCCACGGCCCGCTCGCCGGCTATCCGGTCGTCAACCTCAAGTGCGTGCTCTACGATGGCTCCTATCACCCGGTCGACTCCTCCGAAATCGCGTTCAAGACCGCCGCGAACCTTGCCTACAAGGCCGCAATGCCCGAGGCGTCCCCCGTTCTGCTCGAGCCCGTCTGCGAGCTGAAGGTCACCGTGCCCGATCAGTACATGGGCGATATCCTCGGCGACCTCAACAAGCGCCGCGGCCGCGTCATGGGCATGACCCCGACCGGCGACGGTGAGCAGATCATCGAGGCCGAGTGCCCCGAGGCCGAGCTCATGAGCTACGCCATCGACCTGCGCTCCATGACCCAATCCCGCGGCTCCTTCACCATGCACTTCGTGCGCTACGAGCAGTGCTCTGCCGACGCGCAGGAGAAGGCCGTCGCCGCCGCAAAGGCCATGCAGGAAGCGGAATAACCTCTACCCGATAAAAAAGAAAAGCTGTCCGACGGACAGCTTTTCTTTTTTCAGTAGATCTTATCCAGATACTCCACCACGTCGGCCACCGCGCCGTCGCTGCAATGCGAGACGATGTGCGCGCCGAACTCGTGTACGGCGGGAATGGCGTTCGCGGGCGCGAAGGGCACGGCGGAGACCTCCAGCATCGGAATATCGTTTTTGTGGTCGCCGATGCAGTAAATGTCCTTGCGCGCCACGCCGAGGAGCGACGCGAGCCGCAGGATCATGCCGCCCTTGGTCGCGCCGGCGGCGGTCAGCTCGAGCAGATGCTCGTTGGAGTAGATGAGCTCGTACTCGCGCCCCCAGGGGCGCGAGAGAATGAAGGTCCGCACGGCATCGAGCACCGGAAAGTCCTCTTCAAAAAGGATCTTGATGATGGGCAGATCAATGTCAGTGAAGCGCTCCACCACCTGCACGGGCGAGCGGGTCAGATGCTCGTGGTTGCGGATGTAGCGGTTGGGATTCATCGCGTGGATGCGGCAGTCGTCATGGTAGACCTCGAAGGCGAGTGTCGGGAACCGCGCGAGCACCTCGGCCATGTGGTCGTAGATGGCCTTGCCGAGGAAGGCGGTGTAGAGGTATTCATTGGCGCGGAAGTCGTAGATCGCCGCGCCGTTGGCGATGACGCACGGCGCGCTCATCGGCACGTCCTTGGCGTAGTCCATGAACGCGGGCAGCGCGCGGCCGGTGGAGATGGCGAACAGGCCGCCGTTTTGGATGAAGTAGTCCAGCGCCTCGCGGTTGCGCGGACACATGGGCGGGATGTCGGTGCCGTTGTCGAGCGCGGACTGGGTGTAGACGAGCGTGTTGTCAAAGTCGCTGGCGAGCAGCACATGGTCGAATTTCTGCATGGGGAGGCCCTTTCCTGTCGGTTTCTTTTTCTCACTCCCCAGTATACCACGGCTGCGGGAAAAAGCAACGCCTTTCGCGCAGCACACGGTTTGCCTGCCCATAGAGGAAAAGCGGCTTGCATTGCTGCAAGCCGCTTTTCTTACGGTTCGTAGTTCCACAGGTCGATACTGCCGTCGTCCAGTATGGAGAATTGCAGAGCGTTCTGTACGCGGCGGAAGACGGGACCGTCCCCCCAGCCGCTATAATCCTTCGCGGTCCGGACGGGGTACTGGAGGAGGCTCTCCTGATGCATGTAGTTGCTCCGCGAGGCGAGGAAGGTCGTCTCACCGTCTGTCTCCTCGGTGCTATAGGCGACATAGCCGCGCCGATTTTTCCCGCGCGAGGGCAGGGAGAATTCGGCGGAAATATCCTCCAGGTGATAGGTCCTTCCGAACCAGTTGGTCACCGTGTAGCGCTCGACGGTAAGGGAGGCACAGGGCGCGGCGTAGGCATTCCCCTCCGCGTCGTCGTAGAGCACGCGGCCCGTCGGCGCACCGCCGCCGGGACGCCAGCTGTCGTCCTGATAGTAGGCGGGCCAGAGACGGACGAGCTCCGTGCCGCGGAATTTCACCTCCTCCGTCCAGCGGAAGTGGTGGAGGACGCGCCAGCGCTCCGCTTCGCCGGGCAGCCGCACGGCGACGTCGGTGAAGTGCAGCTCCCTGACATCGTAGACGGTCGAGATGTGCGTCGAGCTGCCGATCTCCTCACGCACCTCGCGGCCGCCGTTCATCGGCTTATCCGCCTCGTGCACTACGACGAGCGTCGCGCCGCGGCAGGCAAGCAGATCGTCCTCGCTGAGGTCGTTCAGCGCGTCCTCGGGATAGCCAAGGGCAAGCAGCTGCGCGCGAATTTCAACAGCCTCGGCGCTGAGGCTGTCGCTCTTTGGCTGCCAGTCCATGCGATAGCTGCCGAAGAAGAGATAGCCGCAGGCGATGCCGACGGCGAGCAGCGCCGCGATGGCCCTGACCAGCGTCTCGTCCGAGAGACGCACCGGCGCGGGCGTGAGCGCGTAGCCGCTCTCCTCCATCTCGCGGGAGAGACGGAAGAGGCTGCGCAGAATGAGAATATAGCAGCCGAGCATTGCAAGGCCGAGCAGCAGGCCGTTATATTGGACATAGGCCAGCGTGAGGACCGCCGCATACCAAATGAGCAGCGCGGCTGCGGGGGCGGCGCCCCCTCCTGTCCCCGCCTTTTTCTGCATTGCGCGTAATGCCTGCCAGAAGCAGAAGAAGAGCAGCATCTGCACCGCGAGCATGGCATAGGTCAGCGCCGTCCCCACGGAGGAGGCGTATACGGCGTTGGAATAGATTGTCGCGTTGAGAACGATGCAGGGCAGGAACAGCGCCGCGCGCAGCACGGCGAGCAGCCAGCAGGCGCGAAACCAACCGTTCTCCCGCCGCAGCGGACGGAAGCCAAGCAGCTGCAGGATCACGCCGATGGTCGGCAGCAGATAGTTCAGGCAGAAAAAGTTGAGCGTGATGGAGCACATGGCGCTGCCGCCGAGAATATTTCCGATCGCGCGGCGCCACGGCGTGACGTCCCGTGCGACGTCGTCGGGCGGAAGCTCGGGCGCGGCGGACTCCAGCAGAGCGTCAAATTCGCGGTCGTTCATGCGTCGTCACCTCCCAGCGCCTTGCGCAATGCCTTTTTGATGCGGTAGAGCCGCCCCTCCACAGCGCGCTCCGTCGTTCCCAGCTCCGCGGCGATCTGCGCGGTGGACTGGCGGTAGTAATACTTGCGGTAAAAGAGCAGCCGGTCCCGCTGCGGCAGCGCGGTCAGCGCGCGCTCGAGCGCCTGTCGGCGCTCCTGCTGCAAGAGCCGCTCCTCGGGCGTCGGCTCGGCGGAGGGCAGGTCGCCCGAAAGCTCCTCGCTGCCGCAGGACTTTTTCCGCGCGCGGTTGAGCGCGGTGTTGCGCGTGAGCGCCGTGAGCCATGCCGTCCACGAGCCACGCGCGGGATCGTAGGTTCCGAATTTCTCCCACACGCGCAGCGCGGCGTCGGAAAGGCACTCCTCGCGGTCCTGCGCGTCCGGCACGATGGGTGCGATGATGTAGCGCATCAGCGGCGCATAGTGGCGCAGCAGCGCCTCCGCGCCGCGTTCATCCCCGGCGCGGAGAAGCGCCAGGACCTCCTGCTCGTGCATCTGCCCACCTCCCTGTGAAAGCCGTTTGCTCTATCATACACGCTCCGCGCGAAAAACCCACGAAAAAACGGGAACCGCAGGGAAAAGCGGCTCCCGTTTCTTGACTTTATTCCGCGCTCGGCGCTGCGCCCGGTGCTCCGCCGCCGCTTCCGCCGCGTCCGCCCCGGCGTCCGCGTCCGCCGCGATGATGCCGGCGGCGCGCGCTCTTTTCACCCTCGCCGCCCTCGGCGGGCTTCCTTTCGGCAGAGGGGACAGGAGACTTTTTCTCACCCTCCCGGCGCTCGGTCGGTCTGCGGCGCTCGCCGCCCTTGTCGGCGGGCCTTTCCGCGTTCCCTTCGGGACGCTTTTCCTTGCCGCCGCCCTCGGCGGCCTCCGGCTTTGCTTCGGTGCGGCCCTCTCCACCGCGTCCGCGGCCGCCCCGGCGTCCGCGTCCCCCGCGGCGACGGCGCTCACGCTTCTCACCGCTCTCCTCGGCGGCAGACGTTTCCGGCACAGCGGGAGCATCGGGCTCGGAGAGCTCCAGCGCGCGGAACATGGGCGAGGGAACGGCATCCAGCTCGCTCTCCGCGTCCTGCTTTACGAAGCGGGCGGGGCGCTCGGCGGGGATCTCGATGCCCTCGCGCGAGCCCTTGCCGTTGCGCAGCACACGGATCTCGCAGCCGTGATAGCTCTTCTGCCCCTCGGACGAGTCGTCCAGCCGGACGCTGACCGTCTCGCGCACGAGGTTCACGGCGCTGACGTTGCCGGGGCCGTCGGGCGTGAGAACGAAGGAATCGTTCTTGGGCATCCGCTTCACGGCGTCCTCGTAGGCCGCCTGCTCGTACTTCAGGCAGCACATGAGGCGGCCGCACGCGCCGGAAATTTTCGTAGGATTCAGGCTGAGATTCTGTGTCTTGGCCATCTTGATGGACACGGGCACAAAATCGTCCAGAAACTGCGCGCAGCAGAACGGACGGCCGCAGATGCCGAGGCCGCCGAGCATTTTGGCCTCGTCGCGCACGCCGATCTGACGCAGCTCGATGCGGGCGCGGAACACGCCCGCGAGGTCGCGCACGAGCTCGCGGAAGTCCACGCGCCCCTCGGAGGTGAAGAAGAACACGATCTTGCTGCCGTCAAAGCTGCACTCCACGCGCACGAGCTTCATGTCCAGCCCGCGCTCGGCGATCTTCCGCTGGCAGATGCCGAAGGCATCCTTCTCGCGCTGACGGTTGTACTCCATCGTGCGGCGGTCGTTTTCCGTCGCGATGCGCACGAGAGCGCGCAGAGGACGGACGACCGCGCCGTCGTCCACCTCGTGGTTGCCGGTCAGGCACTGGGCGTATTCGGTGCCCTGCGCCGTCTCGACGATGACGAACTGACCCGCCTCCACGGCGATGCCGTGCGGGTCGAAATAATACTCCTTGCAGCCGCCGCGAAAGCGGACGCCAATCACTTCAGTCAAAGGATCTCCTCCAATTCAACGGCGAGGCCGCCGAGCAGCGGGCCGACGCCGACATTATATTCACAATGGTTTCGATAGGTCTCCAGCAGCTCTATTGTGCCGAGGATCTGCGCTTTTGTCAAGCGGGAGCCGAGCACGGCGCGCAGCGCCTGCTCGTCGCGCGGCTCGGCGGGGGGCGCGCCGCAGAGCGTGCAGAGCGCGTCGGCGAGGATCACGCGCGCGCCCTCAAAGAGCGCGGCAAGCTCCTCGCGGGTTGCCTTGGCCGTTTCCAGCTTCAGCAGAAAGGCGGCGCGCGCGGCGGCGCGGCCCTCGGCGATCAGACGGAGCAGCTCACGCGTGCGCTCGTCGTCCTCGCCGACGGTCCCCGCCGGCGGGAGCTTGACCTCCACGCAGCGCGAGCGGATGGTGGGCAGCAGAACGCTTGCGTTCTCCGCGCAGAAAAGAAAGGCGGCGTAGGGCGGCCCCTCCTCCACGGTCTTGAGCAGCACATTCTGATCCTTTTCGTTCAGCCGCGTGCAGTCGGGGAAGATGTAGACCTTGCACGCGCCCTCGTTCGGGCGGATGAAGGCGTCCGTCCGCACGCCGCGGATGACGTCCACGCTCAGCTCGGCGTGCTCGTCGTCGCGCACGGTGAGGACGTCGGGATGGATGTCCGCGAGCACTTTGCGGCAGTGCGCGCAGACCAGACAGGGCTTGTCCGTACCGGTACACTCCAGCGCGGCAGCGGCGTAATGCGCCGCGGCGTTCCGGTCGCCCGCTCCCGAGAGGATGAGCGCGTGGCTCAGCGCGCCGCGGCTCGCGGCGGCGCGGAGACGCGCAGCGGTATTCGTTTTTGCAAAGGCCGACAGCTCCATGCGCTCCTCCGGACAATATAACTACAACATACAGTATAACGCAAAAAAACACGGAGTGCAAGAAAAGTTACGGGGAAATGCACAGCTCAAAGAGAAAATCTATAAAACATTTTGAATTTTTTCGGCGGAATTTCTTGCAAGTTTGGAAAAACCTGTCTATAATATAAAAGCTTATGAACGATTGGGATCAAAAACCATAGATACTTTGTAAATTGGAGGAACATTATGAGCAAAAAGTATTGTTACCTGTTTACCGAGGGCAACGCCAATATGCGCGAGCTGCTCGGCGGTAAGGGCGCGAACCTGGCCGAGATGACCAACATCGGCCTGCCGGTCCCGCAGGGCTTCACCATCACCACCGAGGCCTGCACCCAGTATTATGAGGACGGCCGCCAGATCAACGACGAGATCTTCGCCGAGATCATGGAGTATGTGGAAAAGATGGAGAAGATCACCGGCAAGAAGTTCGGCGACCTCCACAATCCTCTGCTCGTTTCCGTCCGCTCCGGCGCGCGCGCGTCCATGCCCGGCATGATGGATACCATCCTGAACCTCGGCCTCAATGAGGACGTCGTGAACGTCATCGCCGAGAAGTCCAACAATCCCCGCTGGGCGTGGGACTGCTACCGCCGCTTCATCCAGATGTATTCCGACGTTGTTATGGAGGTCGGCAAGAAGTACTTCGAGCAGCTCATTGACCAGATGAAGGAGAAGAAGGGCGTCACCCTCGACGTCGAGCTGACCGCCGACGACCTCAAGGAGCTCGCGGGCCAGTTCAAGGCCGAGTACAAGGCCAAGATCGGCGAGGACTTCCCCACCGACCCGAAGGAGCAGCTCATGGGCGCGATCAAGGCGGTCTTCCGCAGCTGGGACAACCCCCGCGCGAACGTCTATCGCCGCGACAATGATATCCCCTACTCCTGGGGCACCGCCGTCAACGTCCAGTCCATGGCGTTCGGCAACATGGGCGACGACTGCGGCACCGGCGTTGCCTTCACCCGCAACCCCGCCACCGGCGAGAAGAAGCTCATGGGCGAGTTCCTGACCAACGCGCAGGGCGAGGACGTCGTCGCCGGCGTCCGCACCCCGATGCCCATTGCCGAGATGGCCGAGAAGTTCCCCGAGGCCTTCAAGCAGTTCGAGGACGTCTGCAAGATCCTTGAGGATCATTACCGCGATATGCAGGATATGGAGTTCACCGTCGAGCACGGCAAGCTCTATATGCTCCAGACCCGTAATGGCAAGCGCACCCCCGCCGCCGCTCTCAAGATCGCCTGCGACCTCGTGGACGAGGGCATGATCGACGAGAAGAAGGCCGTCGCCATGATCGAGCCCCGCTCTCTCGACACGCTGCTCCATCCCCAGTTCGATACCGAGGTGCTCAAGAAGACCCCCGTTATCGGCAAGGCGCTGCCCGCCTCTCCCGGCGCGGCCTGCGGCAAGATCGTCTTCTCCGCCGAGGACGCCAAGGCGTGGAAGGAGCGCGGCGAGAAGGTCGTGCTCGTCCGTCTCGAGACCTCTCCCGAGGACATTGAGGGCATGAAGGCCTCTCAGGGCATCCTGACCGTCCGCGGCGGCATGACCTCCCACGCGGCCGTCGTGGCGCGCGGCATGGGCAAGTGCTGTGTCTCCGGCTGCGGCGACATCAAGATGGATGAGGAGAACAAGCAGTTCGAGCTCGCCGGCAAGGTCTACCACGAGGGCGACTGGCTCTCCATCGACGGCTCCACCGGCAACATCTACGACGGCGCAGTCCCCACGGTCGACGCCTCCATCGGCGGCGAGTTCGGCCGCGTCATGGGCTGGGCGGACAAGTATCGCCGTCTGGGCGTCCGCACCAACGCCGATAACCCGCACGATACCGCGCAGGCGGTCAAGTTCGGCGCCGAGGGCATCGGCCTCTGCCGCACCGAGCATATGTTCTTCGAGGCTGACCGTATCCCCGCCATCCGCGAGATGATCTGCGCCGACACGCTCGAGCAGCGTGAGAAGGCGCTCGCCAAGCTCGAGCCGATGCAGCAGGGCGACTTCGAGGCCATGTATATCGCGCTCGAGGGCCGCCCGATGACCGTTCGCTTCCTCGATCCCCCGCTGCATGAGTTCGTCCCCACCGAGGAGGCCGACATCGCCCAGCTCGCCAAGGATATGGGCAAGAGCGTTGCCGAGATCAAGAACATCATCGCCTCCCTGCATGAGTTCAACCCGATGATGGGTCACCGCGGCTGCCGTCTGGCCGTCACCTTCCCCGAGATCGCCGCGATGCAGACCCGCGCGGTCATCAAGGCTGCGCTGAATGTCAACGCCGCGCATCCCGAATGGCACATCGTGCCCGAGATCATGATTCCGCTCGTCGGCGAGGTCAAGGAGCTCAAGTACGTCAAGGACGTCGTCGTCAAGACCGCGGACGAGATCATCTCCTCCGTCAAGTCCGACATGAAGTATAAGGTCGGCACCATGATCGAGATCCCGCGCGCCGCTCTGACCGCGGACGAGATCGCCAAGGAAGCGGACTTCTTCTCCTTCGGCACCAACGACCTGACCCAGATGACCTTCGGCTTCAGCCGCGACGACGCCGGCAAGTTCCTCGGCGCGTACTACGACAAGAAGATCTACGAGAACGACCCGTTCGCCAAGCTCGATCAGGTCGGCGTGGGCAAGCTCGTGAAGATGGCCGCTACCATGGGCCGCGAGTCCAATCCCGACATCCACCTCGGCATCTGCGGCGAGCACGGCGGCGATCCCGCTTCCGTCGAGTTCTGCCACAAGGTCGGTCTGGACTATGTTTCCTGCTCCCCGTTCCGTGTGCCCATCGCCCGCCTTGCTGCCGCACAGGCTGCGATAAAGGAAATGTGAGCGATCTTTTGAGCGTTCACAAAGCGGCTTGAAGCTTGCAAACCTTTGATGTGACTGCGTTTGCAGACATCATTGGCTGAAAACAGACAAAAATCCGGTATTGTTCCGTTTGGAGCGATACCGGATTTTTTGCATCTTCTGCGGGGCAGGTTGAGAAAAACTGCGCCATGGAGAGATTCCGTGTGCCGCCGGTACTCGGAATGGCACTCTGAATGGCACGCGGAAGCGGCACTTGGAAGGGTCGGCGGCATCAACGAAAGCGATGCATTGCCTTTGGCATGGTTGTGCGGTACAGTCCGTGCAGAGGTGATGCAGCATGAGGTTTTATTACAGGCGCGGAGGAAAGGGCGCAGCGCCGGAGGGTTTTGACAGAGTCTACACGGAGGTCGATGGGGACGGCAACGTCCTGCGGGAGCTGCTTGCGTATGTGAGAGCGGACGACAGTGTAACCGTGGAGATGGGTGGTGAGCTGGGCGGCACAGCCGGTGCGTTTGTGGAGATGGCACTTGCCCTCTATCGACAGCAGGCAACTTTGCTCTGCAAGTCTCCTAAGATTGACACGGCGGCAGGTCACTGGCAGGCGGTGCTTTCCGACCTTGCGCTGTTGACAAGCAGGGACACCGGAGATGCGGCGCGGCTGTCTCGGTTTATGGAGGGGCTGCACCGGTGCTTCGACCTTGTGGAGAGACGACAGATGACCGTAGCGGAGGTCTGCCGGAAGATGAGCATTGGGAAGACAACCTACTACCGTTATTGGCGTAAGATCAAGAGTGCCCCGCAGAGGGAGCGTCACACAGAGCTTTTTGAGGAATTGCGGACCAAAATAGAAGCAAATGAGTTGAGTATTTCCGCAGCTTGCAGGCAAATGAATATCGGTGCGGGAACGTATTACAGAATGAGGGATCAGTATAAAAAAGAACGCAGCGTTCCAAATGTTCCAAATTCAGAATGATGTGGTTTTGCAGTCAACAGGAGATAGTGATTCGGCAAATTGGGGAGGTATGGAACGACACTATAGGTGAGAAGCCCTCTTACGGTCGGAAATGGAGGGCAGGAGATCAGTGCGCGGCTGCTTCAATGAGAGTAAACATACATTTTTCTGATGCTGACAGCGGCACTGCTGGCATTGCTGATGAAATGTCTGTACAGAAGGCTGGAAGCCCTGGTCACAGAGATCATAGTGAAGGCAGCACAACAGACACAGCAGAACCCGCAGGAGACATAGTTCCAAATATATAAACCGCCCACCCTACTATAATGGGCGATGAGGCGGTTGTTGTCCAGATAATCCGCCAAATCTGTGATCTGCGCGAAGCCCTCGCATTTCATAACGATAAAAGCGCCGACCATGGCTTCTTTGGGGAAGCCCCGCCCGGTTGCCGCCCTGGGCAGCGTGAAGTCCAGACTGCTGAAAAGCCTGTCGTAAAACATGGCGGCGCTTTGGGATGTAAACAGCGTCACATCCTGAATGATTTCCTGTCGGTAGATAGCGGCCAGCCCCTTTCTGGTTGGTTTTCTCTCAAGTCAATTTTACCAAAAAGGGGCTCCGCTTTCTATATCAATGGAATGATTTTCGGTTGAAGCCATGTCTGGGAACCATTGCAATTACTACTCTTTTGGAGTTTTACTCATGGTTGCGTCTCTTGAAAGTAGAGGTAATCGTATGAAAAAGGCATTCTTTTTGGGGTCTCTGCTTGTAATAGGGATTTTTTCTGCATTGGCTGTGAGAGCGCCATGAACGGCCAACAGATAGCTCAACTCATAACGGCGCAGAAGCGGAAAGTGAAGATAGCTGAACCATTGATGGCATTGAGTGGGAACTAAAAAGCGGAGTATTAACGATAAGAGGCGAAGGCGCTTTAAGGGAAACACCTTGGAGTGAAAACGTTGATTGCATCCAAAAAGTCATTATAGCCGCCGTTGGAGATTCTAATAGTCTCTTTACTCGATACCACAAGCTGCCGGGTATCCTATGCTTTGTGACTTCTGTGTGCAGATGCCCGAGATCATGGCATTCTATCACATGGTCGGCAACTTTAATGTCCTGTTGTGTTTTGCAGTTCCTGATGTGAAAACGCTGGACGCTCTTGTTAGCAGGGTCAGGACCTTCGGAGATTCAAGGACCTCAATCGAATTGCAGACCGTGTTTGAAAAAGTCGATCCGACCAATCGCACAGTAGTGAGTCTATATTCACTCTATTACAACTCAGCAGGGGCGCCGCGCACGGCGTCCCCTGCCTTTGCGCTGTCGGCCTTACCTTGACAATCTTCCGCGCCCGCTTTATACTGATAACAGGCGAAAGCCAAATCTCGCGGCTTTCCGGTGAGGTTCACACCGTAAGTGTGACCTCAGGCATTCATGGACCCCGTAGGGCATTATGACCACCCTGTACGCAGGAAGTTCCATGAAGGTCGACAGTTTTTGGCGCTGTACCGGCAGCGCGGGTGTGTACCCTTCCGTTGAAAGCGGAAAGGACACAAAATGAACGACTATGTCGTTATTATCTATAACGGTGAGCAAGTATCAGTGCCAAAGGAGGTCGCGGACTTCCTTGAGCAGGATCGGAAACGGCAGCAGGCGCAGGACAAACAGGACACAAGGCACCTGAGTAAAAGTGAGTTTGAAACGGTGCCGTCCGGTTCGGATTGCGTCAGGCGTCCCGTGGAGGATGCGGCGCTCAGGAACCTCCGGCTTGAAAATCTGCGGGGAGCCATTGCGGAACTGGACGTGCAAGGTCAAAACCTGCTCTCCCTCCGTTACAGCGGTGAGCTGACAATGGAGGAGATCGGTCAGATCTACGGCATCGCCAAAATGGCGGTATCAAAGCGACTGAAAAAGCTGCACGAAAAGCTGGGAAGCTCTGTC
>ERZ1106963.1026-NODE-1026-length-37024-cov-22.978712_pt1 | contig 37024 bp, 32 predicted proteins | sample MGYA00403681_ERZ1106963 | MGnify/ENA primary metagenome ERZ1106963 (study PRJEB35170, sample SAMEA104062407) | human gut metagenome | biome: human gut; feature: human-associated habitat; material: faeces | place: Denmark | collected 2012-05-03 ...
AAGATATCGAGAGGGTGCTTGGGATGGAAGACGCAGAAGTGGATGTAAATTCTTTGTTCGCCGACAGGTAGAAAAGATATTTATTTCAGTATAAGGTCAAACAGGAAATACTGTTGAAACTCTTTGAACAACACAATGCCGAGTTCGCCAAGAAAGTGGGATACAACAGGGCAAAGGGTACGTTCCAGCGTTACATAACCGTTTGCAAGCACATTCGGGAGCTCTTGTCACACACCTACAAGTGTGTGAAAGAGTTACAGCTCACGTTCATCAACGATTTCGAGTCTTTTCTACGGACGGAGAAGAAATGGCGACAATAAAGTTCCTGCGTGATACTCTGAACTTTGGCGATGCCGTTATTAGAAAACTACGCACGTTCAAAGATGTTTCCATTAAAGGTGAACTGTATTCTCGTGAGTTGTTTAGCAGACATTTCAAAACTGACGGTGCGGTTTGCTCTCTTAAACAGGATACATCTTTTTCTGTTACAATCACCATCTATTTGCAAAAATTAGCGGATACAATCTTTATTCCGAAAAGAGCCATCGTCATAAAAAAGAGGATGTGTCAGCATTTTGACACACCTCCTATGTGCATTTGCATTAGTTGTATTAGTGCAGATCGCGTGAACGTAAGTATTCAATAAGCCTGGCCGGTTCATCAGTCTGAATCATGCGTGCTCCTAATTTGTCAATGAGGTAGCCATAGCCAGCATCAGGATCTGCCTTTGAAACAACATCGTCATGGTTGCCGTTTCGTCCTTTCAGGGAGTTATACCATAAGAGAGATTTGCGGGCTACCAACTTCTTGGCTTTCAGAGGTAAGGGATTGTCAGACTTTTGATAGCCTACTTCGAAGACAACGGGAGCCATTTCATTTACGAACGAGGTGATGCGTTGTTCAGCATCATCATTGTCCATACGTACCATTGGCATAAAGATGATTGAATCTAAATGGACACCAAGTCTATTGTTGATTTCCTCGATAGATTGCAATCCTTTCAAGATGGCAATATCTGTAGTGCCTGTTTCTTGCAGCAAAGCCACTACTTGTTCAAAGAATCTGTCCGCCTTATCAAGATTCAGCATGATGCGTCCTTTGGACATCAACAATACTTCTTTCAGTGTTGGCACCTTATGCTGAGTTACGTTGCCATTATGATCTTTCAGAAAGAGTTTTTGAATATCAGCGAATGTCGTCTCTGCTATCAGCCCTTTACCATTGGTGGTACGATCCAGCCTTTCGTCATGCATGAGGATGAGTTGACCGTCTTTAGTGCGTTGTACATCGATTTCAACTACATCGCCACCCATTTGAATAATGCTGTTGATGGCATCCAAAGAATTCTCAGGGAATTGTTTCCAATCTCCACGGTGAGACACGACATGTACATAATGCTGGTCTCTATCCATCAGCTTTTTGCGGATATATCCGGCGGTGTTGACACTCTTCCCTTGGTTACGAAGATAATTGACAAGCTCTTTAGGGCGATCGGTTTGGATAAAAGAAGCTCCCATTTCAATAACCTTTCCCCAAATGGAATCTTGTTGGTTCTCTTCCACGGCTCTGTCATCATTCAAACCGGCGCAAAGAGAGGGCCAAAGAGTGTTGATCCACACTTTGCTTCCAGATTTTTGAATGCGGTCGAGAACATTCTGAAGTGCTTGGTCTATTTGGGTAAAACACACTTCAAATGCTTTGGGTTGCATGTTTTTGATGTATTCTTCCACCATGGTCATAGCATCAGGATTGGCCATATCAATGATAGGCATAAAGAATAGCTTATCCAATACCGCTTTATTCTCAGCCACCACCTTCTGATAGGGAAGTCCGGCTTTGATGAGTACCTGCTGTGTAGTACCGGTTTTTTCAAGGACTTTTTCTACCAAATCGAAATAGTCATATCCCTTATCGATGTTTACCCAAATCTTGCCCTTGGCAACTATCATAGCTTCTTCTAAAGTCGGGATCTGATGACTAGTAGCTACACCGGCTCCATTCCTGAGCCTCATTTGTTTGATTTCAGCCAAAGTATAATCTTGGGGGAGTCCCTTGCCGGTTGTGGTTCGGTCGAGGGTTTTATCATGAAGCAGAATCAGCTCGTTATCTTTGGTTTTTTTGATATCGATTTCCACCATATTCACACCTAGGTCAATACAGTTTTGGATGGCTCGAATAGAGTTTTCTGGTGTATTACGCCAGTCTCCACGATGAGAGATAACGCTGACCTTCCCTTCCTCGTATAGTGCTTGAGCTCTTGAAGGGAATACTTGGGCCATTAGGCCCAAGGTTAATGCAATTAGACATAAATTCTTCATACTGATGAGTAATATTAAATATAGCCTTTGTTCTGCTTGATGCTTGAATCGGTATCAATCTGTGACAGAGGTACGGGCTGTACTAGGTTATTCTCGTTCAAACTTACGCCATTATAGCCGGTAGTGTTGGCAAAATGGGCTTTCATCACTTCGATGGCTTTTCCTGTACGAATCAGGTCAAACCAACGATGACCTTCGCATACTAACTCTTTACGACGTTCAAGGGCAATCTCGTCTAATAAAGCGTTGCTGTCTGAGATTTCCACTTCGTCAATGCCAGCTCTAGATTTCACATCGTTCAGGCAGGTGAGTGCGGCCTCAATATCACCTGTTTGTGCATAGCATTCTGCAAGCATCAGCAGAACATCAGCATATCTCAGTACTACTACATTGCTGCCGCTATCTTTTACTACATTCGAGGTCTGCTTCAACTTATTAGTTGCCACATGTACTTCGGTCAAGCGGAAATAAGCTGTTTTTCGCTTATCATTGTCTGCAAACAGATTGTACACTTCCCGAGTGGGCAAGTTATGACCTTTAGCACCGCTCACGGAACCTGAAGGACTGAACATCATAAAAGCATTGCTTCCTTCTGAGTTTCCATTGAGCCCAGACTGATACTGCACATCAAAGATAATCTCGCGGTTACCTTCATTTTCTGTATCGAAGATGTCGTTAGGATCATCTAACAGTGCGTATTGACCGCTGTTCACCACTTTGAGAAGCTCTATTTTGGCTTCGGAATAGTTTCCCATCGTAAGATAGACTTTACCAAGAAGTCCTTCGGCCGCTCCTTTGGTAGCATGGCCTTGTAGGCTCGCTGTAAGGGGAAGCATCTCTGTAGCCTCTTTCAAATCGGAAATAATCTGCTGATAAACCTCACTTTTATTTGTGCGTCCTTGACCAAAATAGTCGTTAACATTTTCCGTTTCTTTAGTCACCAAGGGAACATCGCCAAAGATACGGACCAAATTGAAATACATCAAAGCTCTGAGGAATTTGATCTCTCCTTTAACTACACTTCGGTTATTTTCAGTCATATCAACTCCATCCACTCGGTTAAGGATGATATTACATTGCTGAATGCCTATATAGTTATGTTTCCAGGAATCAGCGATAATCGTGTTGGATGAAGTCATATTGAATTCATCAAGCTGACCATAGTTACCTCCATCATTAGCCGGAACCTCGTCCCAAGTATTGTCTGAGGGAAGTTCGCCAAGTACATGGTTGGCAATTCCATATTGACCGCTATACTGAAGACAGGCATAGGCTGCATTGACACCTTTGTTGATTTGCTCTTCGTTTTTATAATAATTGTTGAGTACATTGTTGGTTTCAGGGCTCAGATCCAGCAGACTTTCTGAGCAACTGGCAGTCAGTGCGCAAAGGGCAGCTGAGAGAAATATATATTTATAGTTCATTGTTGTCTATGAATTAAAAGTTGATATTAACACCTACAGAGATGGTTCTAGGAACAGGATATACATATTTTTCGTTGCCTTGTTCCAATATATTGGAACCTTCAGCATCAATGTTGAATCCTTTATAACCGGTCAACATGAATAAGTTATTGCCTAACACATATACTTGAGCCTTATTGATACCTACTTTACCAAGCAGAGCGGAAGGCAGGTTATATGCCAACTTCAAGTTTCGAAGCAATGCATAAGACGCATCCTTGAAATAGATGTTTGAAGCAGCAGTAGCTTTACGGGCATTAGAGTAGTTACCCATGTTGGGAGTAGCCATTGTACCCTCTGGATTGTTCACAGGATGATAACGGTTGTCAAAGTAGTCTTGAGTTACCATCATGAAGCCTTCACCACATTCAAGTGACTGGAGTGTTCCGCTGTTCTTTTTTTTGCCAAGTTCACTGTAAATATCAAAGGTGAGTTCGAAGTCCTTGTAGCGAAAAGTGTTGTTGAATCCAATCACGGCTTTAGCGGCAGGCGATCCAAAACTCTTCTTATCGTCAGCGTTAATCTCATTGTCACCGTTCAGGTCAGCTATGATGTAGTCTCCGATCTGAGTGCCGGCCATATAGGGGTATTTTTGGAAATCGGCATCCGACTTATAGACACCGATTACTTCATAGCCATACAATTCACCGATAGAATTACCGATTTTAGTGATATTGTTTCCTGAGATGATCTGAGTTTGTCCAGGTGCCAGTGCCAGCACTTTATCTTTGTTGACTGATAAACTGAGGTTTGAGTTCCAATCTACGGCACCCAGGCGGATATCTTTAGCTGTTGCAAGCCTTACTTCGAATCCTGTGTTACGTACTTCACCAATATTCTGCAAGGATGTTGTGTAACCACTCTGTTGAGGAACGGGCACATTCAGCAGAAGATCTTGTGTGTTGGCAATATAAAAATCAGCACTCAGGTCGAGATACTTCATCAATGTAACATCGAAACCAATATTCCAAGTGGAAGTCATTTCCCAAGAAAGATCCGGATTAGGTGAGTCACCAATGATTGAGCCGGATGCGATAGAACCATCTGTTACATAGTCTGCGCTTCCCATTAGAGCCAAGGCACCGTAGTTGGGAATTTGGTTATTACCCGATTTACCCCAGCTCAAACGCATTTTTGCATATTCCACTGTTTGATTGTTGCTCAAAAAGTCTTCACCTGAGATAAGCCATGCTGCAGATACTGCAGGGAAAAATCCCCATTTGCTGTTTGCACCGAATCGTGATGAACCATCCCATCGAACAGAGGTGTTCAACATATACTTATTGCGGAAGTTGTAGTTGATACGCCCAAAGTAGGATGTCATGGCCCAATTGTATTGTGAGGGAGTCACTTTAAAACTGCTACCACCGGCAATGTTCTCGATAGAGTCATCAGTAAAGCCTGAAGCCACTACTTTCAAACCTTCATATTCTTCTTTTTGATAAGATTGTCCTAACAGTACCTGAAAGTTATGAGCATTGTTGAGAAAGGATTGGTTGTACGACAGAGTATTCTCGATGATGTAGTTGAGAGATTCTGTAGTATTCCTCGATGCTTCAGTGGGTTTGGGAGCAGGTACGCGATAAGCACCGATGGAAGAAGGGTTAAAGTAGTTGTAATGAGCAGACTCATAGTCGGTACCCAGATTGATTTTATATTTCAACTGGTCCAGCAGTTTAACCTCTGTGTAGAAGTTACCAAATAGGCGAGCGCGCTTTTGATTATTGGTAATCATGGTAGCCCAGGCCAGCGGGTTTTCGCAGAGTGCACCATCTGCTTCTTTGTTGGCGTTAATCTGAGTTGAAATAGCGTAGCTGCCATCTTCATTGTAGGGAGAGAAGAAAGGATAGCTGATAGATGCCAAACCAATCAATGAACCGCCCCAAGTGCCACTTGAACTGAATGAATTCGTGCGAGTGTATGAAGGAGACATTGACAGGCCCATTGTTATATAATTGGAGGGATTGAAGCGCAGATTGACATTGGCTGAGAATTTGTCCATATCCGAACCAAGAAGAATACCCTCTTGTTTAAGGTAGCCACCAGAGAATGAATATGATGCTTTCTCCGAACCTCCAGCTACAGCAATATTATAGTCTTGAATCGGGGCTGTGCGGAATATCTCATCGTACCAATCAGTATTGGTAAGGCCTTGCTCACCATTCAGATAGGGAACGATATAGTCAGGAATCAGCTCACGCTTGGAGGCACCCTTTTGCTTTCTAACAGTGTTATTATCGCTTTCGCTTCTATTTTGGGGGTCTTTGTTTACATAACCGGTATTTCTTGCTTCTTTTAAGAACTGGGCGTAGTCGTAGGCATCTACCAACTTCACTCTGTCTGAGCGAGTTTGAACACCATAGCTGGCAGAAACAGTTACTGACGGTTTGCCGTTTCTGCCTGATTTTGTTGTTATCATGATGATACCGTTAGCACCTCTTGAACCATAGATGGCGGTTGAAGCGGCATCTTTCAGGATTTCTATAGACTCGATAGAGTTGGGATTGATGCTGTTAATGGTAGAACCCTCTGACAAGGGGAAACCATCAACAACAATTAAAGGGTTGCTCCCTGCAGTCAATGTACCGATACCCCGCACTCTGATTTGGGGAGCACTACCAGGGGTTCCTGATGATTGGATAACTTGAATACCAGTAGCTTTACCCGCCAAAGAATTGGCAAAGTTAGCAGAAGGGTAATTCATAATGTCATCTGCTTTTACAGAAGAGATAGAACCAGTGTTGCTCTTCACTGTGGTAGTACCATAACCAATCACGATAACCTCATTCAATTGTTCAGAAACTTCGTCCATTTGGATAGAAAGCGTATTGCCCTGAGGCTTTATTTCTTGTGTCTTATAGCCGATATAGCTAATTACCAACGTTGCGTTATCATTGGTTAACTGGATACTGAATTTTCCATCGATGTCCGTCACCACACCGTTTGTAGTACCTTTTTCTAACACAGTAGCACCAATAATGGTCTCATTCTGAGTTCCTGTAATTGTGCCGCTGATTTTCTTATGCTGTGCACATACAATAACGCTGGTTAGTAAGTACACAAGCAAGAAACTAATTTTTTTCATTTTGTTTTTTTTAATTTTAATTTATTTGCTTAAGCGTGTGCAAATATCATGAATTGCCATTGCGAAATAGTTAAGATGATGTTATAAATAGGTTACAGAGAAATATTGAGAGTTTGTATTCTTTCTGATTTTTCCATTCAGATTTTCAATGAGGTTTATGGTGTAGATTATTTCTCTGATTGTATATTCCGGAGCATGTCCGTTCACTTGCGTTGCCGTTTCAGTTACTTTTGTTTTCATCCCTTTGATTCTAACAGTAGGTTGCGGAAATGAGGGGAGAGTATTTCCACATAGACAAACAAAATGAATTGGTTGAGTATTACAATAAGACGATTGTACCTTTGCAGAATGAATTGAATAAGGAAAAAGAGAAGTTTGATAATAGAGTCAATAATTTGGTATAGAGTTGCCGTTTGAACAGAACAATAATGTGGCAGGGGTTGTCTAACAACTTAGGAGGTTTCTGCCAAATCTGTTGGCAAGATTAAAGTAGATAGCTCCATTTTATTATATCCCATTAGCCAATGTATGCAAAATAAGGGAAAACAAAAGCGGAGAAAATCCATATAGATGCTGATTATTAGGTGTTTCCGTAAATCAGATGATTTCTGATACATTCCTTAAAAATCGCTATTATTCTTCATTTTTGTTACTTGAAACGATACTCATTTGCGGATTATTTCGTATCTTTGCAAGTGAATATAAGACACTGAAGGACAATGGGAAGAAAAAGGAAATCACTGGTGGAGAAATCCCCTTTCAAACTTCGCCGCCGCAAGCTGGCGGACGGACGGCTGTCCCTGTTCCTCGACCGCAGCGTGGATGGCGGGCACGAGTACGAGTTCCTGCAACTCTACCTCCTGCCCGAAACCTCTTCTATAGCGAAGCGTCAGAACGCGCGCACACTCCGGGAGGCGGAAGAAATCTTGCAAGCGAGAACCGAAGCCCTGTTAAATGCAAAAGCCGAGACGGAACTTGCCGGTTCCGGTACGGAGATGCTCCTTTCGGACTGGCTTCAGACCTGTTATGACAACCACGAAAAACGCGGTTTAAGGGACATGGGCAGCATCAGCAACGTGAAAAGGGCTTTGTATATGTTCCGTTCCGACACCCGCCTTTCAGATATTGACAGACAGTTCTGCCTTGACATGATAGACTGGTTCCGCAACACATACAAGCACCGCCTGACGGGGAAGCCCATCAGCGCGAGAACCGCAGACACCTATTGCCAAACTTTCCGCGCCATGCTCAACGAGGCGGTACGCGAAGGACTCATAGACAAGAACCCGTGGAACAGACTTGAGACTATCGAGAAGATAAAGAAGCCGGAGAGCAAACGTGAGTACCTGACCATTGACGAGATACGGAGCATGATTGCCACGGACTGCCCTAACGAACTTGTGAAGAGGGCTTATCTGTTCTCCTGTTTTACAGGTCTTCGCATCAGTGATGTCAGAAGCCTCAAATGGGGCGATATTTACCAAGAGAACGGGCAGGCATTCGTTTCGGTTGTGATGAAGAAGACCACAAAGCCGTTATACATACCCCTGTCAGGGCAGGCATTGAAATGGATGCCCGAAAAAGGAGAAAGCACTTCTGATGATTATGTGTTCGGCAACCTTGTCAATTACGGCAATGTTAACGAGAGCCTGAAGAAGTGGGCGGAGGCGGCAGGAATCAGGAAGCATATCTCCTATCATACGAGCCGCCACTCCTTCGCAACGATGATGCTCACCCTCGGAGCGGACTTGTACACCGTATCAAAACTGCTGGGACACAGCTCGGTCAAGCATACCCAGATATACGCGAGGATAATCGACCGGAAGAAGGACGAGGCGGTGAACCTCGCGGATTCCGTATTCTGAAATCATAAATCGTAATACCTTATTATATATGGCGGCAAACGGCAAAAAGACAAAACTGAAGGAACCTGTGAAAGTGCGCACCAAGAAACTTGCGGATGGTTCCGAGTCATACTATCTTGACATCTATGTGGACGGAAAGAGGCAGTACGAGTTCCTGAAGCTCTACAGCCTTCCCGAAATCAACGCCCGTATCAAGGAACAGAACAGGGCTACACTGGCGGCGGTGGAAACCATCAAGTCAAAACGGATAATCGAGCTGACCAACAACAAGGCCGGGCTGAAGAACACGTCAGGCCGGTCAAAGATGCTACTGGCGGATTGGATGCAGTCATTTTATGATGAACAGAAGCGCAGGGGCGTGAGAGGCGTCAAACTGTTGGGGACGGTGAAAAACCTCATTTCCACTTATATCGGCAAGAACAAGGTGCGCATGGGTGACATAGACAAGGATTTCTGTGTCGCTTTCATACGCTGGCTCCAGTCCGAATACAAAACTACGTGGGGCAATCCGCTGAGTCCGAAAAGCATGTCGGATTATGTCGGCTACTTCAGCACGGCATTGAACGCGGCGGTCAGGGCTGACATCATTCCCGAAAACCCGTTCATCTCGCTTACCCCGACCGAGCGCATCAAGGTGCCAGAGAGCAAGTGTGAGTTCCTTACCGTGGACGAGATAAAGACCCTTATAGCGACGGAGTGCCCGAGGGAGGATGTGAAACGCGCCTACCTGTTTGCCTGCTACTGCGGTCTGAGGCTAAGTGACATTTACGCACTCCGCTGGCGTGACCTGTCCAAAGACGGCGAACAGTGGCGCGCGTCTGTCGTGATGAAGAAAACCACGACCCCGATATTCCTTCCCCTTTCCTCACAGGCGATGAAATGGCTGCCGGAACGTGGCGATGCCCCGGATGACGGCAAGGTGTTTGACGGGCTGATTGCCGAACCCAACATAAACAAAGTGCTGGCAAAGTGGGTGAAGGCGGCGGGTATCACCAAGAAAATCACCTACCACACGTCGAGGCACAGCTTCGCAACGATGATGCTGACATTGGGCGCAGACCTCTATACCACCAGCAAGCTGCTCGGACATTCTAACGTGAAGACCACGCAGATATACGCAAAGATCGTTGACAGCAAGAAAGTCGAAGCCGTAAATCTTGTTGATGGCGTGTTCGACTGAATAATTTGCCGAGATTTGACTTTTTCGCACCTGTTTCAGCCGATTTTAGTCAAAATTCGGCATTTTCTTTGTACGCACGGTTAATATTCTTGTTTTTTGCGCAGAAAACAAGAATTATTTTGTAACTTTACACCAAATTTGAAAATGACAATGGTTATAAGGGACAAAGTTAAACAGGAAATAGACCGCCTGCCGGAAGGTGTTGTGGTATCAGCTTCCGATTTTGACATACCACGCCAATATCGTGCAACGCTTGTCAAGGCACTCAACCAGTTCGAGCATGCCGGTGTGATAAAGCGTGTCTCAAAGGGGCGTTACTACAAACCCCGCACATCACGTTTCGGAGAGTTGCTTCCCCCGGAAAAAGAAATCGTGAGGGACTTCCTTGAGAAGGACGGCAACACCATCGGGTACATCACAGGTACAAGGGCTTTCGCAAGCCTGGCATTGACAACCCAGATATCATCGGTTATCATGGTCGGCACGAATGTTTCCCGTCGTCCGCTGACCAGAGGACAATACAGAATCACTTTCCTGTTGCAGCCCAACCGTATAATAAAAGAGGACATACCTCTTTTAGTCATTTTGGATGCACTCCGTCTGATAAAGGAAATTCCCGGCTCTACGCCCGATGAGGCAATGTCGCAAATAACAGTCTGGATAAAGGATTTGTCCGGAACGGACAGGAACCGGCTGCTGGAACTGTGCAGGGCATACAAACCGTATGTCAGGGCGCAGCTTGGAGCCATACTTGAACATCTGGATTTCCCGGTTGAGGATTTGCTGGAAACACTGAATCCCGTAACCCACTACAAGCTGGGTATATCCTCAACCGTATTGCCTACAATCAAAAACTGGAACATCGTATGAAACTGCACACAGACCAACAACTGTTTAAGGATGCCATAAACTTCGCGTCACGTCCGGCAACTGACGGAGGCTTGGGCATAAGCCCGCTGTTTATCGAGAAAGACTACTGAGTCAGCCGTTCTCTGAAACTGATGGCGGAGCATGACAACGACGGGCGGGCAGTGTTCAAAGGCGGAACAAGCCTGTCCAAGGCATACGGCATCGGGGCCAGATTTTCCGAAGATATAGATGTGGCTATTTCTGACGCATGGACTTTGAGCGGCAACCAGCTGAAAAACCTGATACGCAAAACAGCCCATGACATGACAGAGGGACTGGATGAGATTCCCATACCCGGAAAGACAAGCAAAGGCTCACACTATTATAAGGCCTATTACCACTATCCGCAGATTATGGAGTCATTGGCCGCCACCTCCATCAATCCGGGGCAGATACTTGTGGAGATCAATTCTTTTGCCAACCCGTACCCATACGAACGCCGTGTCATTCAAAGTTTCCTGACCACGTTTTTGCATCAGTCGGGCAATGAACAATTGATAGAGGAATATGACATGCAGCCGTTTGTCATACAAGTGCTGGACAAGCGCAGGACACTTACGGAGAAACTGGTGTCGTTAATCAGATGCTCACTGGCAAATGAATACCATTCACAGTTGTCCGCCAAGATACGCCATTTCTACGACCTCTATTATTTGTATCATGACAATGAGATAAGATTATATATGGATTCGTCCGATTTCCTGAATGACTTTCACAGCCTGTTCACACATGACAAACAGCAGTTCAGCAAACCGGAAGGATGGCAAGGACGAAACTTGGACGAATCACCTCTGCTTTCCACTTTGGAAGATGTGTGGAAAAAACTGGAACCGGTCTATCAGAAAGAGCTTCCGGGACTTGCTTATAATAAAATTCCGGACTCCACGCAAATACTTGAGAGTATTCATGCAATACTCATGTATGTAAGAAACAATAAGATTCAAGAATGATGATACAACAGATACCACAACGGCTGCAAGAGATAAACACCCTGCTTGCCACTTGCAAGCAGGACAGCATCACCTTTGAACAGGCTTTGCTGCTCTCCCTGTTCTATAAGGATTTCAATGAGACAAATCAAATTGTGACGGAAGCGGCTGCAATGTTCCATGACGGTGCGGAACAGTTGAATGAAATCTCCTTTTCCCTTTTTTCGGAGGCTGGAAGATTCCTGTCATTAGATAATTCAGGATTGCAGTCCGTGGATTTTGAGGGCATCTTCAATGACCACTTAAAACCGTATGAGGCAAAGTATGAGGAAGCGAAAGATGTTTCCACCGGACTGTGGAGCGAGTATTCTGCGATGAGCAACAAGCTGGATTTCCTGCCGCTCGATTCAGAGGATTACAAGTCGCTCGATCCTGTGTGCGATGCAAAGAAAGCGGAATACGACACAGCCCACGCGCGTGTGAACATTTTATATAATGAGTTACAGAAGGAACGTGACCGTACCTTCTGCGTGTACTGTTTCAAGCCGATGTTCCTCTCCGTGCTGGTCGAGAGACTGAAAGGCATTTCGGAAAGCATCATCAGCGACATAAGACGGATGAAGGGGGACGCGCATGAGTGACGGCATCCTGTTCAAAGACACATCCGCATGGATGGACACCGTTGACCTCGCCCTGTGCCTGTTCATCTACGAGGTCTGTAACGACTGCCAGTTCGGTCATCTTTCCGGCTCCGACTTCGTGAACTTCATGAACCTGAAACCGACGGTACAGCCTGCCTTCGTGCGTCCGAAGGAGAACCTGCGCGTCTGCTACATGGTGTTGTCCGTATCGCAGACCGTCAAGCCGCGTGAGCGTGGCAAGCAATGGGCGGAAGATTTCCTGCAACGTTGCGGCATATCCAAATCATATTACGACAAGCACCGCAACGACGTGTGCGCGCAAGGCGCGACAAGAGAGAACCGGGAATACCGCAAATCCATCGACAGAGCCATCGAAAAAGCCCGGCAACTGAACCGTACCCCATAACAGCCCGCCAGTTCCCCATTTGATATAACATAAGAAGATTACGGAAATGCGCCATACCGCTGAATACCAGCAGTATGGCGCATTGCTATCTTATACACTTTCCCCATCCGGGCCACATTGCGCCACTTCAAGTCCAAAGTAACTTTGCAAGCGAAACATAAGGCATAAAACAGCAGAAACGCAAGGTGTTATGCCGAGTGGCAACAGGAATAAAAACAAATTGAAAGCGATATGGAAACAGAAAGAAACCTACTCACCACCACCGAGGCCGCAAAGTACCTCGGACTCAAGCCGAGCTATCTCTACAAACTGATGATGCGCCGTGCAATCCCTTATTACAAGCCCAACGGCAAACTGTGTTTCTTCTCGAAGGCAGACCTTGACTCATGGCTGACATACATCCGTGTCAAGTCGCAGGCGGAAATTGACAGCGATGCCGCGCAGTATCTTGTAAACCGCCGTGCGGACAAGTAACGACATTGAAATGAGATTCAAACATCAATCAGACAGTATTCAAAAACCATTTAAACCATTCCAGTATGAACAATGAAAACAATGTGCCGCAGGTGAACGGCAATGTTCCCGCGCAAAAGGACAACAGCGGAAAAAACAATGGCAGACAGCCCCGCGCAAGAGGCGAACTCAAGGCGGAGTTCGCCCATGTGCTTGCATTCCTCAACTCCTGCACACTTTATCAGGCGGATGCCGTGCGGGTCATGGTAAGCCATGCCACGGGCAACGGCAAGTATGAGGACATCGATCCGGCTGACAGGCTGGCCGTGAACCGGTTTCTGAACCACGGCATGAACAAGACCAACACCCTGACGGCAGACGCCGTGATGCCGTTCCGTGTCGGACGGTCGGAAGTCCTCCTTAATACCGTCACGCAGTTCTGCAACCAGGCACAGGCACTCAAGGCGACCGTCGCGCTGATGCGTATCACCACCGATGCCGAAGCAGTGAAGACAGCCTTCGCCAAACTTCCTGATGACAAGTAATCCTGATAAGGTGCGACCTGCAAGCGGCTATCATACCTCCTATAATATAGGCGGAACAGTCTGAAACGGCGATGGGATAATGCCAGAGGCAGGGCGGAAAAGGAAGAAAAAGGAGGGAAGGAAGATGAGTGGTGTTTCGAGATATGCCAAGGTCTAACCTCCCTTTGGTCGGTCATCCCTTGGCGCTCTCGCGGCTCACTGGCGGTTCGCCGGTTACGGCGCTCGCAAGCTCGCACCTTTTAATAACCCATTTTTAAACAATATTTTATGACAGAAGACAAGCAAAATACACCCTTTCCGCCCGAGAACAGACGTACCGAGTATGTCGGTGCCAAGGTCACCCCGGGGCAGAAACTGCATATCCGGCGGCTGGCCGACGAGTGCGGCATGACCGTCAGCAACTACATATTGGCAAGGGCTTCCGGTTACAGGCCGAAAGCGAGGCTGACGGTAAGGCAGGAGGCCGTCATGGAGACCCTTATAGGATGCCGCAGCGACCTCGTGAACTACACGTCCGCGCTCCGTGGCATGAACCCCGAAAAACGTAAACAGATGTTTAACAGCTACCCTTTCATGCTCGAATGGCTCAAGGAACTCGGAAAACTTGCCGACCGCATCACCGGTGTTCTTGACAAGATACGGGCGGACAACCGCCTGCCTGACGGGACAAGGAACGATGAAGACCGGGAGGATGAACCATGATAGCAAAAGCGAAATCCATCTCCCACGGGATAAATGATCTCGGTTATATCACGGGAGAATCGAGGAACAAGAAACATCCCGAGCGTATCTTCCATGTCAAGGACAATTTGCTGCCGCCCGGTCTGGACGCGGCGGGAATATGGGATTCCATGCAGCTCACATTGACCAAGTTCAAAAAGGTCAAAAATTCCGTCATCCGCATCGAGGCCAGCCCCGCGCCGGAGCACACCAAAGACTTTACTATCGACGACTGGCAAAAGCTGTGGGACGATTTCATTAACGAGTTCGACAACATCGAACTGTACGACAAGAACGGCAAGACCTATTTCCCGAAGACCAACCTCAAAGGGAGCAAGGGTACGGTACAGCTGCATCTGGAATCCAAAAGCGGCGTTCCCCACCTTCACGGCGCGTTCTGCCGCATCGACGAGCAGGGACGCATCAACAACGACCACGACATACATCTGCGGGCGCAGCGGGCAGCCGAGCGTGTGGCCTTGAAACGGGGCTGGACGACCGCCGCCGAAGTACGGGAGACGAACATCGGGCAGGTGAACCGGGACTGCATGGAAACCCTGCGATCCATGAAAAGCTGGTCATGGGACGAATACGCCGCCATACTCCGGAACAAGGGCTATGAAATCTGGGAGCTGCACGACAACAGGAAGATATTGCGCGGCTACGTGCTGAAGAAAGGCAATGCCAGATTCAAGGCTTCCGAACTCGGCAGGGGGCGCAATCTCATGGCGGGCAAACTCGAAAGCACGTGGGAGAAGCTTCACGCGACACCCAAGACAAAGACCGTTTCAACACCACCCGTCATAAAGAAGCCGATACCGACCGCAACCCGACCGACACCGGTTCGGGCACAAGGAACGACACCGATTCCGCAGTATACCGATTATCGCTCCGGCACCACCTCATATATCATTGACACGGACGGCGGGAGCCGCCGTCTTTTCATTCCCGAAAAGGTCATGGAGGTGTTTGACAACGAGTTCGACTACCGGGAGGTGGCGAACCACAAAAAGCTGACAGACCTTGCCGTGGCCTTGTTCGCGGGGATGATGTCTGTACAGGCGGCACCGTCGGGCGGTGGCGGCGGAGGTTCCAGTGACCTGCCTTGGGGAAGACGCGAGGACGAGGACGAACGGGAATGGGCATGCCGATGCGCCCGTGAAGCTGCAAGGATGATCGGCAGGAAACCGAAAGTCGGACAAAAACGATAGGAACCATGAGCAAGGACAGATTTGATTTTTCGGAAATAGACGCGGCACTCCCGGCAGCCGAAAAGAGCAGGAGGAAGACCGCATAATTGGCGCACTGGAAAACAATTACAAGGCCGTCGGCATTCTTAACGACAAGCTGGAAAAACTTGAAAACAGACTCTCGGAAGCCCTGCCCAGACTGGACGGGGCTGTCTCTTCCCTGCACGAGGCAAGTACGGTCACCGTCAGCGAGGAAGCCAAGCGGACGCTTGAGCGTGAAGGGGAGGCGATTTGCCGGAAGATAGCCGACAGGATTGACAAGGAAAGTGCAAAAATGCTTGACCGTCTGTCGATAAGAGACCGTGTGGTCATTTCCACCACTGCCTTCTGGTGTATGGTAGAGGTGGTCATTTTTCTTTTGGCGGCTTTCATCTGCACCTGCATGGCCAACGCCCGGTTCATACACAGTGTCATGCTGTGGAAAGTGCTCGGTTATACGGCAGGTTTTCTTGTGCTATGTATCGGGCTGACCATTTTCACGTGTCGCAAATTAAAAGAATAGCAATGAAACAGTATCAATTTAAAATATATAAGTATGGCTACAGTAAAAGTAAAATTCCGCCCCTCGACGGTCAAAGACCGTCCGGGCACTATCATTTATGTTGTAACTCACCACCGTACTGTCAGGCAGATCACGACCGGTTACAAAGTGTTCCCCCATGAATGGGACGAGAAACATTCCAAGCCGATATCGGCAGACAATAACAGCCGGACGGATATTATCAGTTTGATAACCCGTAAACTGCATTCGGACGTGGAACGGTTGTCGGCAATCATAGAACGATTCGAGAACCAATGCCGTAATTATTCATCGGATGATGTGGTGGAAGAGTTTCGACGTACCGGAAAAGAGAACACCTTTTTCAATTTCATGGAGAGTGTCATCGAACGGTTGCTACAATTGAACCACTCCGGCACGGCCAAGAATTATAGTGCCGCACTCGGCAGTTTCAAGCGGTTTCGGGATAACGAGGACATCCCGATGGAAGCAATAGACCACATGCTCATAGAGGACTATCAGGCATACTTGACCTCGATGGGAGTTGTACCCAATTCCATATCCTTTTATATGCGCATACTCCGGGCGGTTTACAACCGTGCCGTCGAACAGGAACTGACCGGAGACCGAAAACCGTTCCGCACGGTGTTCACTGGGACAGAGAAGACACTCAAGCGGGCAATTTCAATCGGTGATATCAAACGAATCAGAGACCTTGATCTCTCGTTAAAACCCGGACTTGAATTTGCCCGCGATCTTTTCCTGTTTCTCTTTTTTTGCAGGGGAATGTCATTCATAGACGCCGCGTTCCTGAAGAAGACCGATATCCCAAACGGCGTGCTGACCTACCGCCGACACAAGACCGGCCAGTTGCTGCACATAAAGGTCATCAGACAGATAGAGGAAATAATTGACCGCCACCCGAACAAGGAATCACCGTACCTGCTTCCGGTCATAACCCGCCCCGGAAACGACGAGCGCAGGCAGTATGAGACGGCGTTACGCCGCGTGAACAAGTCCCTTAAAACCATAGCGGGAATGATAAGGCTGCCCGTTACGCTCACGACGTATGTCAGCCGCCATGCTTGGGCGACCATCGCCAAGTCGAAGAATGTCCCGGTCAATGTCATCTCGGACGCCCTCGGGCATGACTCTATTACTACCACGCAGATATATCTCGCCTCAATTGACGCTTCCGTCATAGACAAGGCAAACGACTTGATTATTAAAGATTTGTAGGGAATTGACCGTCAAACAAAAACATCCGTATCTTCATAAGAAACGGATTTCCGGATGCAAAGATAGGAAAAAATCCAGAATCGTAAATCATTGGAATATAAGTTTTTTCACAGATTGTATTCAAAAACATATTTTTTGTTAAGCAAAAAAACAATCGAGCGATTGAATATCATTGATTTACAGTATGTTGCACAAAACACCCGTTTCTTATGAAGAGACGGAATTCCGATACAAATTAATAGAAACAATCAAGATGAAACGTTACATTACATTATTATTGGGATTTATATTCTTGACAATTAGTAGTACATGTATGGCTTATGATCATATCATTTTTAGAAATGGTCAAGAAACAGATGTTAAATTACATCAGATAACCGATGATAAAATCATCTTCGGTTACATTGGCGATAAAACTGGTACTCAACACGAGGTCGCATCAAAAGATGTTTTTATGGTCTATATTGAGAAACAGGGTAATGTGTACATAACTCCGGATGGTAAACGTTTTACCGGTGAGTCTAAGCGTGCAGATGCAAAACGAAACGATGTTATCTATCTTATACGAGGGGTGGAGATTGCTGCCGACAATATAAAAATAACAGAAAACAATGTTCATTATTCCGTAAAATCTAAAGGTACAGGTATTACGGGATTAATAGGGAAAGGTAATATAAGTGAAGTGGTATTAGGCAAATCCGAGGTTTTTATGATTAGATATAAAAGTGGTATGTCTGATATTATTACTCCGATTGAAATTGTAGAAGAAAATGTGGCTGATACTGTAGTTGTTGAAAATCAACAGCCACAATTTATCGTTGTATTCCATGCCGTTTCAAAAGGAGAAAATTTGGAAAAATTATCGTCTAAATATAATGTTACTCCAGAACAAATTATTGAATGGAATGATTTACCGCAAAAAACTAAACCGACTTCTCCGCTTACTATTGGTATGCAACTGATGATTTATCAACCTAAAAAATAGACAAGAATGATAAGTAAGATAACGACTTTCCTGTCAATGTGTTTTGTTTCTACTTTAATATGTAGTTGTGGCAATTCCGGCAGTAAAGTCATGAAACTGGTGGAAGAACGAGACTCTTTGCGCCAAATAAATAGAGAACAAGGTGAAAGTCTTGATAGGTACAGTAAAACGATAGAGATTCTAAATGAGACTTTGGATTCTATTGCCTATCAGGAAAACATGATTTTCTTTAATAACAATGAGGAGCTTCCCATTACAAAAGAAAATGTAAAGCATAACCTCATGCGTTTTGAAGCATTGCTGAAGAAACAAAATGATAAAATCAGACAGTTGGAAAATCAACTTTCTGAAAGCAACGATTCAAATGCACAATCGTTAAACCTGATTTCTCATCTAAAGGAGCAACTGAATGCAAAGAACATTCAGATTGCACAATTAAAGGAAGAACTCGAAAAAAAGAATGTGGATATAACTCGTTTGCAGGAGCAGGTGGAATCGCAAAGATTAACAATAAATACCCAAACTGTAACTATCAGCGAATTAAACCGGCGTACTCAACGACAAGGTGAAGCTCTTGCCCGCCAAGACGCAATACTGAATAATGGGTATGTACTCATCGGTTCAAAAGATGATTTGAAACGTAAGGGCATATTGAAGAAAGGAAAGATTGTGGCGGATGCTGCGCTTGACCGAAGCAAGTTTGCAAAAGTTGACATCAGAGAGTGGCGCGAAATCAGTTTCACCGCCAAACGTCCAAGGATATTGACTAACATGCCCTCTTCTTCCTATGAAATTACGACTACGGGTAATCGAAATTTCACGTTGACAGTCAAAAATCCATCTGATTTCTGGCGTATTTCAACATATCTTGTAATACAAACTGATTGATGCGATGAGATTCATTGGGTATTTATTAGCATTTCTTTGTGTTTCTTCTGTTTATGCCGGTCCTCATACCATTCAAAAGGGCGAAACATTTGCTGATGTGGCAAAGCTATACAATGTACCGCTTGACTCCATTATTAAAGCGAACCCAAATACTGAAGCGTATGCAGGACTTACCATTGAAGTGCCACTGTCAACGTTGGTGTATGATTTGGGAGACTGCGAACTGTTCCGGAGTATGCGTTATCGCTATACGCATAACCCTAAAAAGGGAATTAACAAGTATAAGAGTGCACATGAAAAGCAAATGAAACTAAATCAAGTCTCTGAAAAGAAAAGGCAGAAACTTACCCAACAAATAATCAATGATTATACAGAAGCTGTGTCATATGGGAACACTGATGCTTTATATCAATTGGGACGACAAAAAATTCATGGAGTTCTTTATAGTACAGATGGTTATCCCACCTTTAGTCAGGCAGTTAATATAAACTTGGATGAATTTCAAAAAGGGATAGAGTATCTACAAATAGCCGCTCTCATAGGAAAAAACGGCAAGGCTCTGATTGAGCTGGCTTTAGCATGTGGATATGAGGATTCTCCTATTCGTAACCCTTATCTGTGTCTTGGAATGCTTGAACAATATCAAAAGGAACAGGGACTTGAGGTGAATAATCTGATATGTTATATGTATGAGAATGGATATGGTATTCATCCTAATCTACTTCAAGCTTATATATATTGTCCATCGACAGAATTAACAAATAAAAGCGGAATTAAGACCCATCGTGAGAAAATCCTTGAGCAAATTGAGGCAATGCCGACAAACTTTGAAAGTTCCCGTTATGGAGTTGGACTTGACGCCAAGACAATGATGTCGGTAGGGTTTTCTCATTATCACAATGACGTATTAGAACCGGAGGGAATCTTCTGGCTTCATAGAGCAGCACGGCAGGATAATGCAGATGCTAATTGGGCACTTGCCAGTATTCTTCAAAATGGGAAACATGCTAAAGGCTCAATGGGAGATTCATGGAATAAAGAGTCTCAAATGCTTTGTTTTGTCAAAAATGCCGCGGCTAATGGCAAACAAGAGGCAGAGGATTACCTTGAAGCCTACGAAAAGCAACAGAAAGCCAAAGCAGAACAAAAACGGCGTAGAGAGTTGGAACGTCAAAGGCAAATAGAAGAAAAAAAGCAACGTCGCCGTCAAATGTGGGCAAACATTGCAAGCACAGTCGTTCAAACAGCAGCACAAACCTACATGGCTGTAGAATCCGCCAAAATGCAATCACATCAAATGCAAGGGACAACGTCATATTCTATGCAAACAATGCCCATCGGTCAAATGTCAGATGCTCAATGGCAAGCAAAAAATCAACTTGCCCTTCAACAGATTGCCCAATATACGATGAACAAGACTTACGCCGATTGGACTGGTACGCCAATGATACCGACAGACATGAGCGCAGTTGATTTGGGAACGGACATGTCTCCGGGCAGCCCATTGTGGAATTGGGGAATGCAGCAGCAGATAAACACTATGGTAACGCAGAACGCACGAGCAAGTTGTGAAATATCTGCATTTTACAAACGCCAAGCGGATCAAATAACGCAACAATTAATGGAAAATCCTCTACAACCGATTGCCGGCTATGTTGATAGGGATGGGAATTGGATTTCACATGAAATGATTGCTGCCGGTTATAACAGTTTGGATAAAACAAGTACCTTAAATTCTGATGATCGTTATAGCGGTTTTGAGGAGATTCGCTCCAAGAATAAAGCGTATTATGCCGAACGATATGGAAACAAGGAATGTCATATTTGTCATGGTAACGGTGTTTGTCCCACCTGTAATGGTAAAGGTTGGATAAGCCACTCTATGACCAATACTACCGGAAAGTGTCCTAATTGCCTAATAATAAACGGACGAGCATCTGGCAAGTGTAGTCAATGCCAAGGTACAGGGCATGTATATGGATTAAAATAACTAATTAAATATATCATGGAATATTTTAAGAAAAAAATCATTACTTTTATTTGTATGATGTTTGTTGGTATGAGCCTTGTTGTTGCTCAGACAAACACAACGAAACATACTGTCGAACGTGGAGAAACGCTTGCCTCTATAGCAAAGCGGTACGCAACAACAGAAGCCAAAATAATAGAGTTGAATCCAGATGCCGCTCAATTCGTATATGTTGGAATGGAATTAATCATTCCCATAGTTTCTCCCAATTTTAATAATGAAACGATAGCTGTTTCAAGAAAAATTGGCTCAAGCCGAAAAATTCCTTTACAATCAGAAGCTGATAATGACAATGAGTTATCTTTATTAAAAAATAATTCTTTGAAAAAATATGAATTCAAAGTATTTGCAGGGTTTTCTATAAATAATTTTACCGGCAAAGATGCAAAAAACACGGATATGATATGTGGTTTTCATGCAGGTGTTTCCTTTGGTTATAATTTTTATGAAAATATATTCGTGGAAAGTTCGATTGGTATTGCAACCAAAGGTTATAAATTAGATACAACCATGTCGTCTGGTGATTACTGGGATGATGAGGGGGCTAATTATGATAGTTCCACTTCAACAAAATATTTGTCATACAATGTTGATCTTCCTGTCTTAATAGGTTACAATTTTTTCATCAATGATGTTTCAAATTTAAAAATAAAAGTAGGACCTTATATGACTTATGTTATTTCCGGGAAAAAGACAGTTGAAAACTATACAACTATATATCCAGATATTCACAGCAGTGAAACAGAGTCTATAAAATCAGAAACAAAGGTTGGCAATATGAAAGGATTTAAGCGTATGGGGTATGGGGTATATGCAGGTATCAGTGCTGACTATAAAAGTTTGGTTCTTTCTGCATCTTATCAACGAGGTCTCTCGAAAGTTTTCGATAAAAGCAAGGAATACGAACAAAACATTTTATTGTCAATCGGATATAGATTCTAACCATTTGAACATTAGCAATATACTAATATCCTGCTTGTAATACCGAGCTATTAAATTATTGTATATGAAAAAATTATTATTCTTTTTATGCTGTGCTTTACTGACATTGGAGGTATCTGCACAGTATCATTTAGAGTGGGATGAACATGCTTATTTAGGAATTCCGGATCCTCCTTTTAATGGATATGTTGCTCATGCCACATGGAATGTCAATAACAGTAATCTTACATTCAAAGAAGCTGATGAGGCGGGAGCGATAATTTATCCAAATCATTATTTTGAAGGAACTTCTGTTGTAACATGTAATTATCGCTATGAATACTATCGCAATGGACGTTATCAGACTGCTACGGCTGTAGCCTCATACACTGTAACATTCAAGAGCAAAGAGGCTGTACTTGATAAGTCTGACATATCATTAGCTATAGGTCAAACAGAAACTATAAAAGCATCTTTCCCCGGAGTACATTCTATTTCTGGTAGTCCTAAAATGACATGGAAATCAAGTGACGAAGATATTGTTTCAGTCAGTAGTAAATCGGGGGCTACTAACTGGGATGCAAAAATTAAGGCGGTGGCATCTGGTAAAGCAACAATAACTTTTGATCCGGTTATAGGTCCACCTAAAACATGTATCGTAAATGTAGCCTATATTGCACCTCAAAATGCAACATTAACGCCAAATCCGTTGAATGTGACAGTTGGTAAAACTAAAAGGCTTGAAATTTCTTATTCTCCAGAAAGTGCATCTGCAAAAAAAATTACATGGGAATCTTCTAATAATAATATAGCGACAGTTAGCTCTAGTGGTATAGTTAAAGGAATCGCAGAGGGTGAAGCTATAGTAACAGCAACAACAGATAATGGGATTAAAGCGACAGCTGACATAGTCGTTCTACCTCTTCCTGCATCAGTATCATTGCCTAGCACATTGACAATATATGTTGGATATTCAAAAACATTAACACCGTCTGTTTCACCTACAAATTCAGAAACTTCATATACTTGGAAATCATCCGATTCTTCAATCGCTACTGTTTCATCTGGTAAAATAACAGGAAAGAAAGCTGGCACAACAACAATAACTGTTACAACAGAAAATGGCAAGATTGCGAAATGCGAAGTAACAATAAAAAGTACACCAATAGAGCTAAACTCAAAGAATGCTAATAATAGGGCAAAGGTGATAGAGACTATTGTTAAACGTTCAATAAACAATAATTGAAATGAAAAACAATTTGAAATACATTGGATATATACTAATATTCGTAACACTAAACAACTTTTTCATATCATGTAATGATGATGATAAGTTTGATGAATATTCTTCTGATGAAAGTATTGTTGAGAATATATTAGATAATGCATATACAACATGGAATACATCTAAGAATCAAGTTCAAGAGCAGATGAATGGTTACGTGCTTGTTGATTCTGACGTTGATTTTTTACAATATACAGATAAAAATCGCTTGATTAAATTATCATATAGTTTTGTTAATGATAGTTTACGAGCAACCGTTGCAATTGCTCTAAAATTATCTGACAATGCCTTGTCTTATAATTTAGAAGAATATGAAAATTTGGGAGAACTGTCTTCGAAAAATGTTCACTACAATGCTTCCCAAAACACTATGTGTTTCTCGTATGACATTTTATCAGATGATGCTGAATATTCAGTAATAGGCTTTACACCTATCGTTTCTAACTTATATGACGGGGATATAATCATAAAAGTAGATTATAAAAATTTATCTTACTCAATAGATGGCGAACAGTTTAAAATGATTTTAGTGGATGGGGGAAGTCTTCCGGCATTTTATATGATGCAAACAGAAGTCCCTCTATTGGGAGAATTTAAAATAGGCAATACTTCTATTGGCAGAATTGATTCTAATGGAGACTATTGTATTACTAAAGCAGAACTTAGAACTTTCATAAACAAACTTAATGATGCTACTGGTTTGGATTTCAGATTGCCAACAGAAGAGGAATGGAAATTTGCAGCTAAGGGTGGTGTAAAAAGCAACAACTATACATATAGTGGTAGTGATGATATAAATGATGTTGCATGGTATAGTGGGAATAGTAATAAAATCCAAGATATAGCATCGAAACAATCAAATGAACTTGGATTTTATGACATGTCTGGAAATTATGCAGAAGTTTGTAGTAGTGAGCCTTTAAATATTGATGGAAGGACATATGGTGGGTGTTGGAAATATGCGGCTTCCAAATGTACTTCTTCCAGCTGTCAGAGTGGAAACACTTCTACAAGTAAGATCCCTGGAACATCCATTCGTGAAAAAAATGCTGTTGATGGAAGGTACATTACCGTTAGATTAGTTTATTCTGCATCAGAATAGTATGTGTAAGGCAATTATGATAGGAAATTATACTCTAAATTAATTGAATTAAAATGAAGAAGTTTATAATTATTTTTATCTGCTTTATAAATGTGTTAGTTGTTAACGCGCAGGTTTCTCGTGCCTCCCGAAACGTAAAAGTTGGAGATACATTTACTTTGTACACAACAAATCATTCATACACACAGAGTGTAATGTGGAATTGGGATACTGCTTTATTTGAATTACAAGGAAATCTCACCGGATATTCAACTTCGGCAACTTTTAAGGCTATAAAAGAATCTCCGGCTGTAGGTTCAACAATTCAAGCGACTACATACTATTATAAAAATGGGACAACATCGTCTGGCATCAATAAAGACGTTGATACTTGGAAGATATTCGTTAATGGAGATGGTGGAAGCTCTGATAATACTACAGTAAGTATGCACATGTCTTCTTTAAGTTTGAAAAAAGGTCAAGTTACAAACATACTTGCTTATGCGAGTTCAAATTCATATTCCGGAAATTATAGTTGGACAACAAGTAATTCAAGTATAATTAAAATTTTGGAACAGGTCGGACCAAAAGTTTCAATAAAGGCTGTAGGCTCTGGATCTGCGTCCTTGAAAGTTACATTAGATAATGGAAATTCTGATTCACTTTCTATTGTCGTAGAAGATGATGGAAATAATAGTGGAGATAATGGTAACAATGGCAATAGTGGCGACAATATACAAAATAATACAGATTACAATAAGACTGACTATTATTACCAAATTTCAAAAAAGAGAATGGATGCACTTCGAAATAAAGCCATTCAGCAACACAATAAAATCAATAATCATGAATAAATTAAATTCCATCAGCATAATTTTAATAGCGTTCGCTTGTTTTTCTATTTTCTCTTGCAGCGAAGATGGTAATGACTTAAATACACAATATCTTTTTTTTAAGCCATGCATAGAATGGGGTAGTAATCAATCTTATATTGCTTCAAAGATGGCTGACTGCGACGTTGTATTGGAAGATGACAACGCGCTATGTTATCAGTCGAATGGCGAGACAATCGCATATGGCTTTAAAAATAATAAGCTAAATACAATAGTTGTTATTCCGAAAGTGACATTGTCATTGGACGAAATTTTGTTGGCTTTTAAAGGTTACACATTATTAAGCCAGTATGATAACCTTATTTATTTAGATGAAAATTCTAACACAATCGCTGAAATAGAGAATAGCGATGGTTTTTACACTATAAGTTGGAGCCAATACGGTCTTGATATGGCAAATGCTGTAGACTTAGGTTTAAGTGTAAAATGGGCAGACGTAAATTTAGACATGGGATATGATGATAATGCAGCATTGACCCCTGAAAACATTCAAGACGATGTGACAAGGTATTTTAATGGATTAATTGGATGGGGGGATCCTACTGGTGTAAAAAAGAGTGAAACTGAAAGTGATTACCCCACAATCAATTCAATTAGTGGCACAATATACGATGTTGCTAAAGCAAAATGGGGAGGCAAATGGAGGATTGCCACTCAAAGTGAATACCAAGAACTAATTTCTGCTTGTATATGGATATGGGAAGAAAGGAATGGTTGTTATGGATATAAAATCACTGGTCCAAGTGGAAATAGTATATTTCTCCCAAGCACTGGGTATAGAATGGGGCTTTCGTGGTATAGTAGTAATAAAGGATATTATTGGACAGGTACTATGCGACCAAATGACACGTATTATCCATATGTTCTAAACTTTGACGATGCAAAAAGAGGACTTAATACAACATCTGTTTCTGGCTTGGCTTATCCACTCAAGAATTATGGTTGTGCAATAAGACCTGTACAGGATGAATAAATCTTTTCCTAAGACGGAATAGGTTTATCTGATTCAATTCAAGCAACTAAAAGAATGCTATCTAATCTAATTGCAGATTTTTAGTAATAGCGTATAGAGGTATTTCTTTTTCAATCATTTTCTCTGCCGAATTGAATGTATATGCATGATTTCGGCAGAGTTTTTATAACTAACCCAATTATGAAAGAATTCTTTTTCCGCAATTTATCTTTTTCCAATTTACTTATCTTCGCTTATTTTATGTCCTAACTTACTTTTTACTCCTTGTTTCATCTTTCCTCGTCTTTGATGTAACTACGGTGGTGTTTGAAGTAGGACCCTAAATAATATTAAAAGCTTTTTCAAATAAAGATATTTATTCGTACTTTAGTTGCTCAAGAACTTGGTTGGGAAATTCTTTAAAATCATTATAGATACTTTTACATGAAAAGTATCGGGCTTGAGACTACTTTCAAATAAAAATTAGATCTGTTATTAATTTGTTACTTATATTTCTTATATCGAAAATAATGTTCTTATTATCAGTAATATAATTTGTTATATTGATTAGTATACCATTATAATGTGGTACAGATAACAGAAATTATTTCTGCAAACATACGTTTTATCCTATAATCAGAGAGAGATTCTCTTTTTAGGAAAGAAAAAAAGATTTCATATCTACAAAATGAGGCTGTCGGTTCGCAGCCTCATTTCAGAAAAGAGGAGTTCCGGCCTCTTATACCTTCTCCTGTTTTCCCGCCTCTCTCTTTTTCTCCATATCCTTTTCAACCAGGGTTGTGATCACCCTGGATGGGGAGGAATTATGGATGTACATGAACAGTCCCGGATTTTCTTTCAGGGCGACAATCACCGCCTTCTCGCAGGGTTCCTCTATATATCTGACCGTCTCACAATCTTGTGACACCGCACTTATCTGTAGTTTTTCAGATGGTCTGGATATATACATGATATTGTCCGCACATGCGCTGACCGCCGCATACCTGACCTTTTCCGTCGGGGATCCGATATAAATGAAAAGCTCCGGATCGGCCGTGACAGCCCTTATCTGAACCTTCTCGGTGGGATGTTCAATGAATATGATGGAGCCGCAGTCACTCTCCACAGCCTGCATCTGGAGGTTTCCGGACGGGTTATCCATATAGATGATCTGTCCGCTGTCACTCTTCAGCACCTCGGACTTTACCTTTTCCGTCGGTTTGTTGATATACAGGAACACTCCTGTATCCTTCCTGACCGCTTCCAGCTGTACCTTCTCGGATGGCGCATCAAGAAGCATGATCAGGGAGGCATCCTTTCTGACCACCTCCAGCTGTACCTTTTCAGACGGCGCGCCGATGAATTGTATCATCTCCGGATTTTGTCTGACGACATACAGCTGGGCTGCCTCGGACGGGTGTTCCATGCCCATTATCTCCATCGGATCTTTCCTCACCCTCCGCAAATCTGCTCCGGACAGATTGTCAATCAATCTTTTCAATATATTTTTTTTCATCTTTATACTTCTTTTTTCTTCAGTCTTTGATCATATTTCCTGAGCGGCAGCCGAATGAACCTGTTTGGCGATCTGGAAGGCCTTCAGACCGTAGCCCGCCGGTCCCTTGACAATAGCGAACACCGAGTTTCCCGATGCTCCGGGCAAAGCGGTCTTGTTACCTTTCAACATCTCGCTCATGGCCTTTCCGGATACCCTGCCTATGTCAACCCCGTGGGCCCTCATGTCTTTCAGGATATCCGTCGCGTCAAAACTCTCCCCGTTGGTACGGAGCACCGCACTTCCGTTCCTTATTGTCAGTTCACGGCGGCCGCCCTTGAACCTCATTTCTCCGGAAGATGGTTGCGCTTCCGTTGCCTCCGTTTTCTCCACGACAACAGTCTTTTCCGGAACAGCGGAAGTTTCCAGGACCGCCTCTTTCCTGAACGTGCCGACTGCCGCGGAAATTTTTCTTGTACGGTAGGCTTCCGCCTTTTCCGTCGCTTCGTATCTGGCATCGTAGGTGTCCATATGCCCGGCATCCCGCATAAGCTCTCCATATCTCTCCTCTATTTCCCCGAGCCTGGTAAAAAGATTCTTTACCGCTTCTGAAATGTCCTCCTTGAAATGGATGCCTGCGGTTCCTCCGGGCATGACGGAACCGAGACATGACAGGCATGCCTGCCGGGACGGGTTCTTTATCCTCAGGATGTTTGCCGGACTGTCATGCACCGCCATCAGCTGGACTTTCTCCGTGGGATTCTTGATATGGCCTATCAGGGAGGAATTTCTGCCAACGGCCAGCATCTGTGCCTTTTCCGTGGGGGTTCTCACGAGTCTTATCAGGGAGGCGTCCCCGTTAAGGACAGACAGCTGTACTTTTTCCGCCGGTTCGCTGATAAACCTTATCAGTTCCGGATCCTGTCCGACCGCATACAACTGGGCCTTCCAGTCGGGTACGCTTATCTCCCGGATGAGATGCGGGTCCTTCCTGACAACGGAGAGCTGCGTGTTTGCGGAAGGGCTGCCGATGGCGGTGATCAGTCCGGAATCCGCCATCACAGCCAGCAGCTGCGCCCTCTCGCATGGATTTTCCAGAAGGGTGATCATTTCCGGATTCCGTCTGACGACCAGCAGCTGCATCTTTTCCGTGGGTTCATGGATATAGCGTATCATTTCCGGATTTTCGGCTATGGCGGCCAGACAGACCTTTTCTGTCGGCTCACGGAGCTGGAGCAGACAGTCCGCCTTTTGTCTGACAGCGGCCAGCTGTACCTCTTCCGTAGGATTGTCCAGAACCGAAACCAGATCTGGATTCTGCTGGACGGCGGCCAGCTGCATCTTCTCTGACGGATTCTCGACCGCGGTGATCAATTGCGGGTTTTTTCCCAGTTCTCTGAGCTGGGCACGTCTTATAAAAAAATCTGTTATTCTCATATATGTATGCCCGTCATGCCGGTGGCTCAGCGTTTGGTTATCATAATTCTCTTTGAACTGATGAGGAAATTTTTCCGCTGATGTCCGCTATGCGCACACCGTAGCCGGAGGGCTGTTTCCGGATAGAGAACAGCATTTTCTGTTTTGCAGGGTTCAGGACGGTTCCCCGTCCCCGTAACATGCTTTCCCATTGGCTGCCGGATATGTTCCTGACATCTATTCCGGCTTTTTCCAGCCCCTTCAATATGCCGGTCGCGTCATATTGGTTCCCGTTGGTACGTATGACCGCGCCTTCGGATGTGATCTCTATCTCACGACGGCCGCCCTTGAAAAGAAGAGGGGGCGTCATGCTCTTGTCCGGCGCGGCTGCTTTCTCATAATGGTTGATTGCGACTTTGCTGCCTGCCTTGATTATACTACGGAGATGCGTATCCAGATCGACGTGACGGAACGAGGCTGTCATGACCGGCGTGCCGTCTTTTTCCGACACCGCTTTCCTTGCGCATACGCCAAGTACCTCATGGAGTCTTTCCGCATCCTGATTATATGCCTTGTATTCATCCCCCACACGGATGAGGGCCATTGCATCCGGATATTGTTCTTTCGAGCGGTCATACATATCGAGAATGCCGGAAGAGACCGTTTCATTGTTTCCTTCTTCTTTTATGGGAAGTGGGGATATGTCCTCTTCCCTGGCGGATGTGTCTGCCAGGGTGTGCTGTTTTTCCACACTTTCCTCTATCATGGCGGATGCCTTGCCGGCCTCCCGTAACACACTCATGACATAGCCGGGGTCCTCCTTCAAATTTGACAGCCAGCTTTTCAGATACTGTGCGTTCTCCTTTCTCGGAGTTACGGCTATTCCCAGATCCCTGCCTGTGACGGCAGCTGTGAATTCGGCGATGATTTCCTCCCGGGCATATCCGCACGTTCCGAACGGGTGATGCAGGCCGCGGTCCAGTCGTGAGGAATGCCCGGTGGAGTGGGCCATTTCGTGAAGGGCAGTCATCTGGAATGATTCCATGTCCTTGAATTGTCCCGGAGCCGGAAGAACGATCCTGTCTTTGGACGGGCTGTAATATGCTCTGTCCTGCACCTTCAGTTCTATGGGACAGAGCCATTTCTGTTCCTTTATCATTTTATCCAGCCAGGGGTTCCTATTTCCTTTTACGTTGTCCGCTACGGCAGGACCGGAGAATCTGACCCTCATGCCCTCATACCGCTCCGGATATTTTTCCTTGAAATCCGTCTGGTCTATGTTGAATACATAGAAATGTTTCATGAAGGGAGTCACCTTATATTCCTGCTTCTGAAGTTCCGGGAGGCTTTTGTAATCATCGAAGCTGATTTTTTCTCCCGTCGTCTTATGCTTCACGGTGATATCGTAAAAAGTCACGGGAAGGGCGTGCGATCCTTTTATAACCATCAGGTTCTCATCCTTCAGCTGACGGAAGGTCATGAATACCGGGAGGGTGTATCCCATCCTGTCCATCTCCATGTAGAGCATAAGACGGTTCATGCTGTTGTACGGACGCCCTGATATGTTCTGTGGCAGGCCGGTACGGGGGGTGAACCAGGGCTTCTGCCATTCACCGGCGGACATCTGCCTGATCTTGTCAATCATCAGTTCCGCATATCTTTCCAGTACCTTCCCGTTCATGGCAGCAGTTCCTGATAAAGCCTTTCCTCGTATTTCTTCAAAAAACGCACCGCATCCGCTGCTGTGGGACAGGTGATGCCATTGCCCCGGGCATAGTCCGAAAACGGTTCCTTCAATTCCGGGTTGAGCATGACATAACCAAGCATGTCCAATTCCCCGTTTTCCACCTTGTGTATCAATTCCATTTCTTCCATTGTGTATTTTTTTATGGTTAATGGGACAAATGTAAGGGCGGACCGGCACAACCTTTTTGTGCTGTATCCATATTTCTACAAAAAAAGAGATCTTCCCTTTTCTTTCTTTGGCAGTTTAATGTATTATTCGTATATTTGCAGTGCCAAAATTACCCACGAATAAATTTCGTATTATAGAGCGTGTGAATGCTCATATTTTTGATGGGCTTTTTTTATGCCCTAAATTATCATTTTGCTGTTTTTAGCAAAATGATGCATATAAAGGATACTGTAGAAGTCACAACTTGTTGTGCAAACTACGGCTGCCTTTCCCGACTACATTTTTGCTCTATGAGCGAAATCTGTGGGTGTTTTGGCGAACTTGGGAAACGGCGGCCGTTCTTGTGTTCTATATAATTGCCGAAACGCCAAAATACTCACAGTTATGAAACAAACAGTTTCTATTTTTGCTCCCGACATAAATGTCGCAAGCAAATCTTCAGCTATTCAATTATGGCTGAACCGTAAAAACCAATTCTTTTCTTCTGTACTTGAAGAGGGCGTATCCAACCGCCAGGTCCTGCTGCTTGGCCATGCCTCCTTTGTTTTCTCTGCATTAATATGCGCATCTTTCGTATCACAGGTTCCCGCTCTGATTTGTCTGGCCTGGTTCATGGTGGCATTGCGGCTTTGTGTGAAAGGAGGCCTGGGATGAAGTTCATTATAGAGCCTTCCGCGGCTTCCGGTATGATCCGTCTTCCTTTGAAAAAGAAATGAAAGTTCCTTCGTTATGGGAGATCATGGTATCAAAATATTTTAGTGTTAAAATATATAAATATTAAAGCGTTAAAACATCAAAATATTGGAAAAGAGAATTATTTTCCTTAACTTCGTAACACACTAAAAAACAAATAGATATGGTGAAAATTATAGCAGTCCATAATCAGAAGGGTGGAGTTGGCAAGACTACTACCACTACCAATGTGGGGTTCGAACTGGCACGAAAAGGATACAAGGTCCTTCTTGCTGATTTGGATCCGCAAGCCACTCTGACCTCGGCTCTGGGGGTGACAGATCCGGAAGAAACGGTTTTCTCGGCCTTGCAGGGTGCGGTGGATGGCAAGGAAACGCGGCTTCCATGGATACGGTTGCAGGAGAATATATCCCTGTGCCCGTCATGCAGGAAAATGGCGGATGCGGAGTATCTTCTGCAGAACGAATACGGGAGGGAAAACTTCCTTAAAGAACTGGCTGCCAGAACGGATGGAGGGTACGATTTTGTGCTTCTTGACTGCCCGCCGGCTGTCGGACTGATCACGGTCAACGCGCTTGTGGCCGCTACCGACCTGATTATACCGGTGCAGCCGGAAGTGGCTTCTTTATATGGTCTGGTTTCCATCCTGGATACGGTTGCTGTGATACAGAGGAAGATCAACAGAAGACTGAACCTGCTCGGCATGCTGGTGACACAGTATGACAGAAGGACTACATTGCATGCGGAAATATTGGAAGCGATGCGGAAACAGTACGGGGAAACGGTCTTTTCCACGGTCATCAGCCGTTCCATCAGGGTGGCAGAGTCCATGAGCAGAAAGACGGATGTCGTATCTTACAGCAGGAACAGCAGTGGAGCGGCGGACTACCGGTCCCTTACCCGGGAGATCCTGTCCAGATTGAATATGGTTGACAACAAATAAAAGTAAAAAAGAATATGGGAAAATTTATTGGAATTGACGAGATTCTGCAGGGCGGAACACCAAACCGTCCCACACACTCCACTCCGAAGGAGGGGAAGAAAGGGGAAGTACTGGCCAGAACCTCACTGGAGTATCCGTTGGAACTGCACCGCAAGGTGAAGAAATACGCTGTCGACGCTGGAATGAAGGAGAAGCAGGTCATAGCACAGGCTATACGGGAATTCTTCGAGAGAGTGGAGAAAGAATAAAGAACATAAAATTGAAGAAAATGAAGACATTCGGATATTTGTTGATGGCGGTCATGGCGTGCATGACATGTTCCTGCCGGGATGAGGAACCACTGCCGGACCCGGTTCCTCCCGTAATGGAGCCGGAAAATCCCGGAAACCCGGAAGAGCCGGATACGGGAAAGGTGTACCTCGGCATCGCCCCTATCATCGAGAACATGCAGGAACAGAGGGCCGTGGTGGAGAACTGGAAGGAGGGGCATTGCCTGGGAGTGACAGCTGCAGGGGATGTGAACATACCCTTCACTTTTGACGGCAGGCGGTGGAAAGCCGAAAAACAGGTGGAGGTGACGGCTGAGCAGAAAGTGTCCGCCTATTATCCTTATAATGTACAATATACGGACATGACCGCCATACCTGTGGACATCACGACACAGGAGGATTATATGTATGGAGAAGGAGGAGTAAGCGTTGAGAAGCCGAGCGCGGTCCTTGTGATGAAGCATGCTCTCTCCCTGGTCAGGATCCTGATAAAAAAGAATGATTATACAGGTGACGGGATGGTGGATGCGGTCACTTTTGGAGGTGTAAGGCTGTCTGCGTCCATGGATGTCACGTCCGGAAAGCTCCTTCCGACAGGACAGCCCGGAGAATATAAGGCCGGAGGGAACTACACACTGGACGATGCCTCTCCGGTATATGTGGAGGCAATCCTGATGCCTGTGGGTACGGCTGAGGGTATCACTGTCAATGTACATGTGGACGGGAGGGATTTCACCTATGCCCTGCCGCCTACCCATGTGTGGAATCCCGGCATGATCTATACTTACACTCTGAATATGAAATCCGGTTATAACTGTGAGGTGGACGTGGACCATGTGCCGATGGATGAGGAGTATTGGAGCACTTTCGGAAAGACCGACCGGATTGTCATGAGGGATTGCGGGACGGACAGGATTTATATACGGCCGAATTATACGGGATATGGCTATGACACCTATACCGGTGAGGGTAAGGTCTGGGGATTCTTTTTGCGGTATAGAAACCGTGGAGGTGGGGAAGACTTCGCCGGACAGGCACGGTTCGTGCTGATGGATGGGGACAGGATTGTGGAACAGTACCAGCCGTTTGATATCAAATGCGGAAACGGTGCATGGGACGGATACTGCAAGTATTGTTATGTGCAGGCCGTGCCGGGGACATACCGGCTGGCAGTGCTGTTCAAAAAGAACGGGGAGTCAGCCTGGTTCAAGCCTTACGGATACGATCAGAATTCCAATGACGGGGAATGGATGTATGAGGTGAGACCGGCCACTGATATGCCGGCACTTCGTATGATAACATTGGAGAACCAGAAATGCAATACGTTTCTGGCATATCCTGTTCCTGATAATGACTGGTTCAATATAGTCTATACGCTTTCAAACAAAAGCAGGAAAGCCATGAAAGGGACTATAAAGGTTGTATGGGAGAGGGAGTTTAAACTGGAATCCAATTCCTACAGACCGAGTGCCAAAGCGGATAAAAATGACAGCCTCAATGATGAAGAATGGCGTGATGAGCTGGGAAGCTGTACTGTTGACATAGCGGCAGGAGTACGTTTTTGGAAAGGAATAGTGTCCTGCAAGTTTCCGGTCCAGAGAAAAGAACCATGGCGCATTCATGATAATGTTGGTTATTGCACTCCAATAGCCCATTTGTATTATCAGCCAGAAGGAAGCAGTGAGTGGAAGCTTTTGCGGTGTGACACAGAATACCTGTTCAACCGGAACTATCCGGGTTCCGAGTCTGCAAAAATGGATGAAGCGTTCAATTATCTTTATGTGATTCCCAAAAGTTGGTAAAAGACGATGGCAGGAACTATTCCTCTTAAAGAAAAATAGGACATAACAGTCAATGTATTGGTTTACAGAAGAGCCACATAGAAAGATTTCAAACTCTTCTTTACTCTCCTTGTAATAAATCTGGCTGTTAGTATTGATGTTTGGAATAGTGCGGTTTATGATAATGACAGCCGGTATGTGCAATGTGAACAAGCTGGAATGCCTTTTTCTGAAGGGTTCCGGCTTGTTTATTACATGGCTGAAAAAACAAGACAAATAAGAGGGTTGTGTCCATAGTGTTCCTGGAACATCCGGTATTTGGGTAGAATTCCGGTAGAAAATGTTTTCTCCACCCTTTTGAAGGAGAAAAAGTACGGACAGACGGTCTTGCAATCGCTCCGTTCCGGTGTTTTATCTTGAATTTTGTTACGTTTTTTTATTTTCTACCATTGTTCTACCAGTAGGGCGGGGAAAGTAATGATATCACACTTTTATCAAGGAATTACATATAGAATGCAGGGTTATATTGGTCAGATTTAGTATCTTTGCAAAAAATGGTACTGATATGGAGGACAAGTTGATTTCCCGATATGATATTTTAGTGAACCGGTACAAGGAACTTGTATCTGAGAAGCTGAGCAGGAAAGATTTTATAGAATACAATGAAATTCTATTCTCGGCGCATAGCTGTGCTATAGAGGGGAACAGTTTTTCAGTGGACGAGACCCGCACCTTGAAAGAAAAAGGGCTGGGCATGATCCCCAAAGGCAAGACCTTGCTGGAGGCATTTGAAATCCTGGATCATTTCCAGGCTTATGAATATCTTCTGAAGAATTTGGACAGGCCGCTGACCGAGGAACTCCTGAAGGAAACCCACCGGCTGCTGACGGAACATACCCTCTCTTACAAGACCCAATACGATGAAATACCGTCCAACCCGGGAGAATATACAACAGTGGACATGTGTGCCGGTGATACGATATTTGGGGACCATGAGCAGCTGATAAAGCAGGTTCCCCGCCTGTTGCAAAGCACCCAGCAGGTCCTGGACTCCGGGAAGATCCATCCGATGATCATCGCGGCAAGATTTCATGGATTTTATGAATATCTGCATCCCTTCCGGGACGGAAACGGTCGTCTGGGACGTCTGATGTCCAATTTTATATTGCTCAAAAAAGAACAGCCGCTGCTGATAATCCCCGGTTCGCAAAGAGAGGAATATATCACCGCCTTAAAATATATCAAAAAAGAGCGTACAGATGAATTTCTGATAGATTTTTTCTTCCGGACATCCATAAAAAGGATGGAACAGGAAATAGAGGAAAAAAAGAATCTCACGGAGAATTTTATCAGGGGGATGGAATTTGTTAGAAATGTAAAATCATCCAATGATGACATTTCAGAAATCTAATATTACATTCTGACAGTCCGAACAGTACTTTGCAGGCGAACTTTAAACAATCTGTTACGATTATAAATGTCTCTTTCAAAGATGAAGTTTTAATGGGACAATTAACCAGATCTGTTTCTGTTACCTCAGGTCATTCAGCGACTTACACTGTTTATGGTGTTGAAATCACAGAACGGGAAGATGATAGAGGAAATTACGACTCTTGGGAGGAAAATTATACCTTTGCAGTCACATCGGGATCTCCAGCATCACGATTGGATAGTTATGACAGATATAACGGTGAGGTGTCTGAGAGCATGACCAGCAAAGAAAAATCATTCACTTTGGTTGTGGATGGTGTCACTGTTTGCTCCAATGAACCTATTTCAAATGTTGGCAAAGTTGATAAGGTAATTGGAAACTATAGGTATATTTTTTGATCTAATTTCGCATTACAGATGAGGTTATGTCAGTGTTTTGACACCTCATCTTTCTCTGCCAAACTATTGGATACTTAAAATAAACACATAACGAAAAAGTAAATTTGGGCAAAGCGTAGCGAATTAGCTGATAGAGCGTTCGTTAC
>ERZ1106963.1041-NODE-1041-length-36667-cov-8.947394_pt1 | contig 36667 bp, 28 predicted proteins | sample MGYA00403681_ERZ1106963 | MGnify/ENA primary metagenome ERZ1106963 (study PRJEB35170, sample SAMEA104062407) | human gut metagenome | biome: human gut; feature: human-associated habitat; material: faeces | place: Denmark | collected 2012-05-03 ...
AATCATCATCGCCTTTCAGACTGTCCACACCGTCATTGATGGCGATCAGCCGGACACCGCGCTGCCGCAAAATCTCCATGACCTGGCCGACTTTCAGATAGTCGCGCCCCAGGCGGCTCATGTCCTTTATGACGATGGCCTCCACCCGTCCGGCCTCGACTTCCTCCATCATCGCCAGAAAGCCGGGACGGTCAAAGCGGGTTCCTGATACGCCGTCATCGGTGAAGTGGGTAGGGTTCGGCAGACCATTCCGGCGGGCATAGTCCTCTAACATCTTTTTCTGGTTGGAGATGGAATTGCTCTCGCCCTGTAACTCATCATCACGGCTCAAACGCTCATACAGAGGGGTGATTTTCTCGTTTTTCATGGCTGTACCTCCTGAAATGAAAATGCTCTAAGTGACTGCTTCACTAACCATGACAAAAACCATGATTAAGAAGTCACTTAGAGCATACATCTCCCGCCGCCATCTTGAATTTGCGGTACTGCTTCACAGCAAAGTGGTCCGGGTGCTCCTTTTCCAGCTTGGCGAACAGGATGTCCACCGGGCTTTGGAACTCCTCGTCGTCCTCCCGCGCCTCACTGGCGTTGATGAGGTCCAGCAGGGTGATAAAGTTGCGCTCCTCCGGCTCCGCCTCGTACCAGATGTACCCGATGAGGGCAGAATAGTACAGCCGCTCGGCCTTCACCCAAAAATCCTCGGAGCTCTTTTCGCCCTCGCCCTTGGTGTTGAGGATCAGGGCGTTCACCAGCTTCAAAATATCCTTCTCGCTGCGGATGTACGCCAGAGGGTTGTACCGCATGGACTTCTTGAAGTTGATGAGGTTCAGGCTTTTAATGCGGTATCCCTTGCGATCCAGCAGGGCGCCCACTTCGTTCAGGATGGTGCCCTTCGGGTCAGTGACCACATAGGAGGAATGGCACTGGAGCAGGTTGGGCTTGACAAAGAACCTTGTCTTTCCGCTGCCGGAACCGCCAATGACCAAAATGTTTTTATTCCTGGCATACTTGGGCTCCTTGGGGCGGCTCGACATGGTGATCCGTTCCGTCTGAGTGAGGAGGACGTTCTGGAAGAAGTCCGGGTCTGCGTAGGGAGCGATGTCGGCCGGGGTGCCCCAGCGGGCGCTCCCGTACTCGATCCCCCGGCGGTATTTCTTCGCGTTCTTGCCTTTGGAGTAGACCGCCAGTCGGATCAGCACCGCGCCGGCGGCGCCCATGCACAGGTCCAGCAGATGGAAGCTGGGCGCCAGGCTGGCAAAGGCCGCCGAAAAGCCCTGCCCGATGTGGAGCAGCTTCTCCGAGGCGTCCGCCCCAGGCGCCAGCCGTATCCCCTGGCAGAGCTTGTCAAAGAGATACACGAAGATGAGATACGGGAGGTTGAGGATGAGCTGCTTTTTCAGCTTGTCGGTCATCGCGCCACCTCCCGGTCCTTGGTCTTGACCTTCTCCCGTTCCCGGTGTTTGGTCTTTGACTGTTCCTGAGCCTGGGCCAGCCTCTCCCGGATGGTGGGGCGATTCTCCCGGCCCAGGGTCATGGCGGTGAACTCCTTGAAGGCCGGCTGGAGCTGGTCTTTATCCTTCGCCTTGAAGAACACATAGTAGTGCGGTGGGTCGGTTGTGGGGTCCTTTTTCAGGGCATAGTCGATGTCATACTTCTTCGCCACCGCCGAAAACGCCTTGATGTTCTGCTCCGTGATCTCGATGTTGGTCAGGGAGGCCCCATGCTGTTTGAGCTGGTGCAGGGTCTGTTTTCCCTGGTGTAAGCTGCGCTGGGAGGGCTTCTTCTGCATCTCCTCCAGCACCTTTTTCACAGCCTTTTGGAGCAGGTCCGCCGTCATCTTGCCGGTCTCCACCGAAAGAGAGACCACGCCCTGGGTGATTTCTTCCTGCACGCACATCACCTCCGATCTCCGCCGCCGTACATATCGTGGCTCACCAGGGAAGTGTAGTAGCTGTCGATGGTGGCCGGGGCGTTATACAAAGCGGCCAGCAGGTATTTCTTGATATTGCGGACATAGGTGGTGTTCTCCCGCATCCGGTCCAGCACATACTCGATGTGGGAACTGTTCAGCTTCAGGAACCGGGACTTGACCACCTCCGCCGGGTAGTCGTCCCCGGCGATACGGATCATCTCCCGGTTGGAGCACACCGTGTCCACCATGAGCTCCACCAGCTCGTCCAGGCGGTCACGGTCAAGGCGGTGGTTCTGGATGAGGCAGTCATACTCGATGTTCTCCAAAATCAATTCCCGATAGCTCTCCCGTTCCCGCATCCGGTCCCGTCCTTTCTGGTCCGAGCCCCTGGGGGTTTGGGGGATTGATAGGACAGGATTTGATCCTTCCGTACTTGATAGATCTTTTTTTGATTTTTCTTTACTTGATCTATTAGTATTTAATTGTGCGGGGTTTCCCTGTTCAGGTTCTTCCAAGACAGGGGAAGCCTGTTCAGGATTATCCAAGACTGGATTTTCCCGTTCAGGTTTTTGCGGTTTTGGTTCCGGCGGTCTGGGCTGCTCCAGGATGGTGTACTCGATGGCGCCGAGCTGGCCGTTGGGGTTGCGGACCCGCTGGCGGATCACATAGCCGTGTTCCTCCAGCTCCCGCACCCCGGCGCAGATACTGTCAACGCCATCCTTGCAGATCCGGGCCAGCCCCTTGGTGGTATAGTCCCACTCCTCCGGCAGGGAGAGCATGAGGGAGAGAAGGCCCTTCGCTTTCAGCGAGAGCGACTTGTCCCGCAGGTGATGGTTGGACATCACCGTGTAATCGCGGGTTTTCTCAATGCGGAATACCGCCATATTGGATACCTCCTTCCTTCGGTTTTGAAAAGTGTTCGTTTCGGCGGGTTTACGCCCCCATATCACCGCCCGGCCTCCCATAAGGAAAAGGATATGGGCGGCCTCGTTTGCGCCGCCCACAGGCGAAAAAACAGGGGATTTCCCACCCTAAAACGCACACTAAATTTGGGGATAGAAAAAGGGCGACTGTTAAAAAACAGCCGCCCAAAAGGGGGTCTAATACAAGTTGTTTGCTATCCGACAAGCCCGGAAACCGTTGATATTACGGGATTTTTTGAAAAGTTCTGTATCGCCATTCGTACCAAAAGCCGGAGCAAAGGTAACTTTGCTCCGGCTTCTTTTTTGCTTATTACGCTTTTGCGGCGTTGACGAGGATGTCCACGCACTGGTCTATGCCCAGGCGGCCGGAGTCGAGGCAGATGTCGTAGTTCTCGGCGAGGCCCCACTGGTGGCCGGTATAGTGGCGGTAGTAGGCGCGGCGCTTGTCGTCCTTCTCCTTGAGGCGCTTCTCGGGCTTTTCCGGGCGCTCGCCGTACAGGCGGACGATGCGGTCGGCGCGGAAGGCGTTGTCCGCGTGGAAGAACGTGTGTAGGCAGTCCGTCCTGTCGCGCAGGATGTAGTCCGCGCAGCGGCCCACGATGACGCAGCGCTCGTGCTCGGCGAGGTCTTTGATGATGTTGTGCTGTATAATGTAGAGCTGGTCGGAGATGGGCAGGCTGCCGCTGCGGGCGCCCTCCGCGTTCATGACCCAGTTGAAGAGAAAGCTGCTGGTGGAGCAGGCGTATTCGCCGCTCTCGAGTATGTAGCTCTCGGCGAGGCCGCTCTCCTCGGCGATCTTCTTGACGAGCTCCTTGTCATAGTATTTCCAGCCGAGCCTCTCGGCTGTTTCCTTTGCGATGGTCCTGCCGCCGCTGCCGAACTGGCGGCTGACGGTTATTATCCTAATGCCCATTTCTGTGCCTCCTTCTTCCGGCCCCGGGAGGGGCTTGGTCGGCTTACCGACGGGACCATTATACCACGTTTTTCCGCAGATTCACATATTTTTTCTGCACAGGGCCAAAAATGAGGGCCGTCAACACTGACGGCCCCTTTTTTCGGCTCTTTTTTGTCTCATTTCACCACGCCGTAGCGCAGTTTGTAGTAGGCCCAGCAGCGCATGCGGCTCACGAGGGCGGCCTCTTCGGCCGTCGGCTCCGTTGTGATCTCGCCGTCGGCGCTCTCATAATAGCCGTTGTGCAGCACGGGTAGCTCGCGGCGCATCTCGTTGAGGAAGGCGAACCAGGGCGAGACCTCGCCGCGTCCCGTGAGCTCGAGCACGGCGGCGCCGAGATAGCAGGCGCTTATCCGCCCGTCGGCGGGCAGGTCGAGCGCCTCGATCGCGTTTGCAAAGTCCAGCGCCTCGGCCGCGGCGTCGTTGCACCAGAAGAGGACGGGCGCGGTGTAGGCCGCGAAGGGGTCCTCCCCTCCTGTGACGCTTGCCGCGGACAGGCCGAGCTCGGCATAGCCCTGGCGGTTGTCGCCCAGGTACGGCAGGTGGTCGCCGAAGAACACCAGCAGCACGGGCTCGGACTGCTCGGAGTAGAACTCCGTCAGGTCCTCGAGCATCGCGTTGGCGTCCCTTATGCCTTCGGCATAGACGTTCACGGCGGTCTGGATCTCCGGCGAGAGCTCCGCCGTGGTCTCCACCTCGGGGCAGACGTAGTCGCCGTACTTCTCGGCGGTGTAGGACATGTGGTTCTGGATGGTGACGGCGTAGGTGAAGTCCAGCCCGCCGCCGGCGCTCTTCTCCTCAAAACGGGAGATAAGCTCGCGCAGGACGCTCTCGTCCGTGACCCAGCTGCCCTTGTACTCGGCGTCGAAGTCCTCGACGAAGAAGCTCTCGTCCGCGCCGAACCAGTCGTAGACGTTCTCGCGGTTATAGAACCAGCTCTGCCCCGGGTGCATAAAGCAGCTGGTGTAGCCGTCCGCGCCGAAGATGCGGAAGATGCTGTCGAGGTCGCGGTTCACGGTGCGGAAGGCGGTGAGCGAGGGCGCGGCGGGGTTGAGCAGGTTCGTCTGCATACCGGACGCGACGTCGAACTCCGTGTCCGCCGTGCCGCCTGCGAAATAGGGCACCACGATGTGGCCCGCCCAGGCGTTTTCGCCCTCGGCCAGGGTGTTGTAAACCTCCATCGGGTTCTCGCCCTCGGGGAAGACGAACACGTCCTCGTTGAGGATGTCCGAGAAGGCCTCGTTCATGACGAACACGACGTTCACGTCCGCGGCGTCGGGCGCGCTCTCATAGCCGGTCTCCCAGGAGGCGGCCTCCTCGCGGTCGAAGCCCTCGGGCTTTTCTATTTTATATGTGGAGAAGTGGTAGCAGAAGTAGTAGGCAAAGCCGAGCTCGTTGTTCACGGAGCTGAGGTTGTAGGGCTCCGTGGTCTCGAAGGAGTTGTAGAGGTCCGTGGAGCTGTACACCAGCCCGACCGCGCCGACGAGCACGGCGAGGCAGAGCACGAAGCCCATGACGCGCACGAGCGCGCCGCGCTTTTTCGGCGCGTCCTCCGACTTTTTGAGTGGCAGCAGCACGCCCAGGACGATGAACACCGCCGTCATCACAACAAGGCAGCCTATCTGGAACCAGGGCAGGGTCATATCGTAGCTGCCCGCGGCGTCCGCGGCCTCCTTGATGAGGGAGATGTCCCTCGGCACGAAGGGTTCGCCGCGGATGGTGAGCTTGACGCGGTTTATGAGGGACATGGCACCCGCTATGAGTCCCACGAGCGCGGAGCTGAAGAACACGTTCCGGAACGCGAAGGCAAAGGCCGCGGTGAGCAGGGCTATGGGCAGCCAGTTCAGGAACAGAATGAGCGGCTGGCGCAGCATCTTGCCCAGCATGGCCAGGACGGAGACGGGGTGTGTCCAGAGCACGAACAGCGTCACCACAACGCTGCACGCGAGGCCGAGCAGTATTGCCGTCAGGAGGCCGACGGGCCTGGAGTGTCGTTTCAAGTCTCTTCCCGCTTCCTTTCAGCGTATTGCGCGGGCACGCGGGTGAGGTAGTTCCTCGGGCGGCCGACGGAGGCGCGGCCGTATTCGATTGCCTGCACGGGGCAGGCGCTTATGCAGGCCATGCAGTGCATGCAGCGGCCCTGCCAGACGGGGCGGCCGCCGCGCAGGGAGATGTCGTTCACGGGGCAGAGCTTTGCACACTTGCCGCAGCCTATGCACTTGTCCGAGACGCGGAAGGGCCTGTCCTTGACATAGAAGGTGCGGAACATGTCGTTTACGATACCGCTGCGGAGCCTGTCCACGACGCCGATCTTCGGGTCGGCGAGGGGCCTGCCGGCGGCGATCTCACGGGCGCCGGCCTCTATGCCGGGCTCGGCGCGCTCGATTATGGCGGCGGCCTCGGCGCTGTCGGGCGTGGGGAACATGACGAGGTAGTTTTCGGGCATGACGGCGACGCCCGTGCCCATGTACTCCAGGCCTATGTCCTCGCAGAGGCGGCGGCAGTACTTGGCGGCGTTGCCGGGCTCGGAGCCGCAGGTGAGGTAGAAATACAGCTTTCGGCTGCCCTCCCACCTGGCGCGGCGGAACATGGCCTCGATGGAGCCGGGTATGCGCCAGGCGTGAGTGGGCACTACGGCCACGAAGGGGCGCTCAGACGAGAACGCCGCGGGGCCTCCGTGCTTGAGCCGGTCGTTGAGCGAGACGATCTCGTCGCCGGTGACGGCGGAGATGATGCGCGCGGCATACAGGCTGTTGCCCGTGCCGGAAAAGCAGAGTATCATATGCTCTCCTCCTTTGCCCAAGATGATATCACGAAGGGGAGAAATTAACAAGTTTTTTACGCGGTCGGATTTTTTACTTACATTTGGGCCGTAAATGTGATAAAATATACACGAAATAACAATGAGTAGGCCATATTTAACGACAGGTGGGGCGAAAATGTATCAAATCGGAGACTTGATAGTATACGGAGGAACGGGCGTCTGCCGGGTGGAGGCGGTGGACACGCCCAAGCCCAGGCCCGGCGAGGCGGCGCGGCAGTATTATCTGCTCAAGCCCCTGTATCAGGACGGCACGATACGCATCCCGGTGGACACGAAGGTATTCATGCGCCCGGTCATCAGCCGGGAGGAGGCGGAAAAGCTCATAGACGCCATACCCGGCATGAGCGCCGAGGTATATCACGACCGCAACTTCACCCAGCTCGCGGCCCACTATCAGGAGGCCCTCGGCTCCCACAGCTGCTCGGACCTCATAGAGCTCGTGATGTCCATCTACGCGAAAAAGCAGTACGTGGAAAGCAGGAAGCGCAAGTTCGGCCAGGTGGACGCCCGCTTCATGAAGCGGGCCGAGAACCTGCTCTACGGCGAGTTCTCCGTCGCCCTGGGCATCCCCTTTGACGACGTGCAGGGCTACATAGCCGACCGGGTCTCCGGCGCGGCGGAGGAATGAGAAAAGGCCCCGGGCCAAGTGACCCGGGGCCTCATTATATTGTATACGTGTTTTCGCTCAGGCGGCGCGCTTGCCGGCGAGCTTGCGGACGATGACGCAGAGGATCATCGTTATCACCATGTCGGGCAGGGTGTTGCCGACGACGATGTCCACCGTCATCAGCACGCGGTAGAGCACGAAGCCCACCAGCCAGACGGAGAGGTTCACCCAGTCGAAGGAGAGCTGGAAGCTCGAGCGCCTGAGGATGAAGTTGTCGGCAAGCTGCACGGCTATCATGGGCGCGAACACGGAGCCGATGAGGTAGAGGAAGTTCGTGATGTCGTCCATCGGGAAGAGTATCGCCGCCACGGTGCCGATGACCGTCACGACGACCGCCACCCACTTGCCGGAGAGCTTTTTGGAGAGGCTCTCGGAGGAGATGCCCGCGCTCCAGGCGTCGAGGAAGGTGGTGGTTACCGTGGAGAGGATGAGGATCACAAGCGCCGCGATGCCGAGGCCGGCCTTCACCATGATGAGGGCTATGTCGCCCTCGCCGGTGTAGATGGCCGCGCCCATGCCGATTATGTACATCCAGCAGGACACGAGGCCGTAGGTCAGCGTGCTGGCCAGGGTGGCGGCAAAGGGCTTTTGCGCCTCGCGCGTGTAGTCGCTCACGAGCGGCAGCCAGGAGAGCGGCATCGCCACCGCGAGCTCCACCGCCGCGCCGAAGCTCATGGCCTCGCCGAAGGCGGAGGTGTCCGCGCCGGGGTTGCCGTCGAAGAAGATGACCTTGCAGAGCACCAGCGTCAGGATGAACAGCGCGGCCATGGCGATCTTGTTCACCCAGCCGAGGTTCGTGATGCCGATGAGTATCCACACGAGGATGAGCACGCCTATGACGAGGCACCAGACCCAGGCGCCGGTGTCGAAGATGCCGTTGGTGGCGAGAGCGCCGTCGTAGATCATGATGGCCGTCCAGCCCACGAGCTGCAGGACGTTCAAAAAGGCGAAGAGCAGTCCGCCCCTCTTGCCGAAGGACATCTTGACCGTCTCCATCGCGCTCAGGCCCGTGCGGCCGCCGATGAGGCCCGCGAAGAAGAAGAGCGCGCAGCCGATGATGTGGCCGACGACGATGGCGAGGATGCCCTTCGTCATGCCGAGCGGGGCAAAGTAGGTGCCGGTAAGTATCTCGGCGATGGACACGCCCGCGCCGAACCAGATGAGGCCGTTCTGGAAGGTGGAAGTCTTTTTCATGCGCGCGCCTCCATTCTGTACTCGGCCTTTATGTCAAAGGCGTGGTCCATGGGCCCGGAGCCGTGCCCGAGGTCGAGCATGGCCGCAAGGGCGCCGGAGAGGTAGGTCTTGGCGCGCTCCACGGAGTCCTCGAGGCTGAAGCCCTTGGCGAGGTTCGCGGCGATGGCGCTCGAGAGCGTGCAGCCCGTGCCGTGGGTGTTCGGGTTGGCGATGCGCCTGCCCATGAACCAGCGGGTGGTGCCGTCCGGGTGGCAGAGCAGGTCGTTGGCGTCGTTGGTGTCGTGCCCGCCCTTGCAGAGGACGGCGCAGCCGTATTCGGCGCTGATCTTCTTCGCCGCGGCCTCCATGTCCGCCGCGCCGGAGATGCTCAGGCCGGAGAGGATCTCCGCCTCCGGGATGTTGGGCGTGACGACCTCGGCCAGGGGCAGCAGCGCGCGCTTGAGCGTGTCGATGGCGTCGTCACGCAGGAGCTTTGCCCCGCTCGTCGCCACCATGACGGGGTCGACGACGATGTGTTTTGCGCCGTACTCGCGCAGCTTCGCGGCGATGAGCTCGATGAGCCCCGCCGAGGAGACCATGCCTATCTTGACCGCGTCGGGATAGATGTCGGTGAACACGGCGTCTATCTCCTCGGCCAGGAACTCGGGTGTGGCCTCCATGATGTCTGTGACGCCGGTCGTGTTCTGGGCGGTCAGGGCCGTTATGGCGCTCATGGCGAATACGCCGTTGAGAGTCATGGTCTTGATATCCGCCTGGATACCGGCGCCTCCGCTGGAGTCGCTTCCAGCGATAGTCAATGCTGTCTTCATACTTCTCTTCCTTTCCAAGCATTGCTTTTGTATAGCGGCGCAAGGTGGTGCCCCCAATGCACCGCTTGAAAAACGGGTCTTACCCGGTTTTCTGCGTGTTATTCACTTTTCCGCGAGTTTTTCGCACAGCGGCAGCAGCTCGCGCGCGGCGGCCTCCACATCCGGCTGGGCAAAGAGCGCGGAGACCACGGCGACGCCCGCGAGGCCCAGGCCGTCGAGCTCCGAGATGTTCTCCCGCGTGATGCCGCCGATGGCGACGACGGGGATGTCCACGGCCTCCACGACGCTGCGCAGGCCCTCAGGGCCTATGGGCGAGGCGTTTTCCTTGGTGCTGGTGGCAAAGGCGGCGCCGGAGCCGATGTAGTCCGCGCCCGCGGCCTGGGCGCGCCGGGCCTCCTCCGCGTTGTGCGCCGAGACGCCGATTATCCTGTCCTGGCCCAGCCGCTCGCGGGCGAGGCCGGCCTCGAGGTCCTCCTGGCCGACGTGCACGCCGTCCGCGCCGGACTCCACGGCGATGTCGACGGCGTCGTTTATTACGCACTTGACGCCGTGGGCGCGGCAGATTGCGACGACCTTTTTGGCCTCGTCCAGAAATTCGTCGTGCTCCAGGTGCTTTTCGCGCACCTGCACGAAGGTCGCGCCGCCTCTGATGGCGGCCTCAACCTGGCGGCAGACGCCCTCGGCGCCGTCCGTCCAGGCCCTGTCCGTCACGGCGTAGAGCCGGAGCTCCGCGGGGTCCATTTTCATAGCCATTCCTCCCAAACAAAAAACGCAGGCACGCCAAATAAGGCAAGCCTGCGGCAGAAGCTGCAATATTTCCCTACGTTGGCATTATCCAAATCAGGTCGGGTCGAGGCTCTCGCCTCCTCTCAGCCCTCACAGAGCTCCCCTGTTGACGTGAATTATTATACGCCCGCCTTTTCCCGATTGCAAGCGGAAACTTGACAAGGCCGCGCCGCGGTGAGATAATGGGCTCGCAAAAAACAGGGGAGCCTCCGGGCTGAGAGGAAGTATTCGCTTCGACCCTATGACCTGATGCGGGTAATGCCGCCGGAGGGAGTCATTTTCGCCTGCCGGCTCCCGTATGGGAGCCTTTTGTTTTTTGACGCTCTTTAAAAGGAGGCGCGAGGGGAAAAGAGTTTCGGCGTGCCGGCCGTGCCGGCGGCGGATGGAGGGGGAGCGCCCTGCGTCCGGGCCAGATATGCAGCGATGGGAAGCCGTGTTCCGGCGTGAGAGGAGGCCAGCAAGCCTCGACCGACCTTGTATCCTACGGGGGAAACGCCGCATATCGCCGTTTTTCTCCGCGTCTTTTGATGAAAAGGAGTGTCAAAAATGAGAAGCAACAGCACCAAGAAACTCGCTATCGCCGCCATATTCGTCGCGCTCGCCGTCGTGGGCAGCGCCTTTGTCAGCTTCCCCGTCTTCGGGAGCAAGTGCTCGCCCACCCAGCACATGGTGAACGTCTTGTGCGCCGTGTTCCTGGGCCCCGGCTACGGCGTGGGCGTGGCCTTCTGCGCCAGCCTCATCCGCAACCTCGTCGGCGCGGGCACGCTCATGGCCTTCCCCGGCAGCATGGTGGGCGCGCTCTGCTGCGGCCTTGCCTACAAGGCGCTGCGCAACAAGAATGAAGTCGCCGCCATCCTCGTCACGCTCGTGGCCGAGATGCTCGGCACCGGCGTTCTGGGCGGCCTCTGCGCCTGGCCGGTGTCCATCCTGTTCATGAACGGGGACGCCGCCACCCTGGCCGTCACCGCCTACATCATCCCCTTCCTCATCTCCACCGTCGCCGGCTCCATCATCGCCGGCGTGCTCGTCTTCGCCCTCAGGGCCGGAGGCGCGCTCAAGATACTGCAGAGAAGTCTGGAGCTGAAATAAATGCCCGAGCTCACCCGCCTCGACGATATACGCCGCCGCCGCCCGCTGCTGCACTGCATCTCCAACATCGTGACCGCCAACGACTGCGCCAACATCGCCCTCGCCCTCGGCGCGAGCCCGATGATGGCCGAGGCGCCCGAGGAGATGGCGGACATAGCCCGCATAGCGGACGCGGAGGTCCTCAACTGCGGCACGCCCTCCCGCGCGAAGTTCGACGCCTGCCTCATCTCCGGGTGCGAGGGCTCGCGGCAGGGCAAGCCCGTGGTGCTCGACCCCGTCGGCGTGGGCGCCAGCCCCTGGCGGCTGGCCGAGGCGGGCCGGCTGCTCGCGGCTTTCCGCCCCGACATACTGCGCGTGAACCTCTCCGAGGCGCGCGCCCTGCTCGGCCTCGCCGGGCGCGAAAAGGGCGTGGACAGCGCCGGGGACGCCGACAGGCAGACCCGCGCCGCCGTCGCCGCGGAGCTCGCCGCGGCCTACGACTGCGCCGCGCTGCTCTCGGGCGAGGAGGACATAGTCGCGGACGGCCGCCGCGCCGCCGCCATAACCGGCGGCAGCCCGCTCACCCCGCTCGTCACCGGTACGGGCTGCATGCTCTCCGTCCTCTGCGGCGCCTTCGCCGCCGTGGAGCCGAACGCATTCGACGCCGCGCTCATGGCCTCCGTCTTCTGGAAGGCCTGCTCCGAGCGCGCCGAGCACGTCTCCGGCGGCGCCGGGCCGGGCTCCCTGCGCGCCGCGCTCATGGACTCCGCCCGCGCCCTCGTCCCCGGCTCCCCCTGCTTCGACGGGCGGGTGCAGGCGCTTTAAAGCGATGATTTTTTTGAACTCCCGGACGCCGTTTTGATGCCCGGGAGTTCTTTTTGTCCGCACTTTTTGCACGGGAGAGGAATTTTACAGAAAGTTTGCTTTATTCTTCACATAGTTGTGATATACTACGAGCGACCCGAACGAGGAATAATAACAAGGTCTGACGAAATCAAAGGAGGCATTTCAATGTCGGAGATTTTCAGAAAGCCCGCGACCGAAGAAGAGCTTGCCGCCATGAACAGGTACTGGCGCGCCGCCAACTACCTCTCCGCCTGCCAGCTCTATCTGCTGGACAATCCCCTGCTCGAGAAACCGCTCAGCGAGGACGACATCAAAAAGAAGATAGTCGGCCACTGGGGCACCGTCCCCGGGCAGAACTTCATATACACCCACCTCAACCGCGTCATCAAGGAATTCGACCTCGACATGATATACATCTCCGGCCCCGGCCACGGCGGCAACGCCATGGTGGCCCAGGACTGGCTGGACGGCAGCTATCAGGAGGTATACCCCAACATAACCCGTGACCGCGAGGGCATGCAGCGCCTCTTCAAGCAGTTCTCCTTCCCCGGCGGCATCCCGAGCCACGTCGCGCCCGAGACCCCGGGCTCTATCAACGAGGGCGGCGAGCTGGGCTACAGCCTCGCGCACGCCTTCGGCGCCGTGACCGACAACCCCGGGCTCATCGCGGCCTGCGTGGTTGGCGACGGCGAGGCCGAGACCGGCCCGCTCGCCACCAGCTGGCAGCTCAACAAGTTCATCAACCCCAAGACCGACGGCGCGGTGCTGCCCATTCTGCACCTCAACGGCTACAAGATCGCCAACCCGACCGTCCTCTCCCGCATCAGCCATGAGGAGCTGGAGAGCTTCTTCCGCGGCTGCGGCTGGGAGCCCCACTTCGTCGAGGGCAGCGACCCAGCCGAGATGCACCGCAAGATGGCCGACGTCATGGACGAGTGCATAGAGAAGATCCTCACCTATCAGGCCCACGCCCGCGAGACCGGCGACCTCAGCCGCCCGACCTGGCCCATGATCGTGCTGCGCGCGCCCAAGGGCTGGACCGGCCCGGACTACGTGGACGGCCTCAAGGTGGAGGACTACTGGCGCGCCCATCAGGTGCCCATCCAGCCCGACACGCCGGAGCACATCCGTCAGATAGAGGACTGGCTGCGCAGCTACAAGCCCGAGGAGCTCTTCGACAAGGACGGCCACCCGATGCCGGACATCCTCGCGCTCGCGCCCGAGGGCAAGCGCCGCATGGGCGCGAACCCGCACGCCAACGGCGGCCAGCTCCTGCGCGACCTGCGCATGCCGGACTTCCGCGACTACGCCGTCGACGTCCCCTTCCCCGGCGCGGTCGAGGCCCAGGACATGACCGCCATGGGCTACTTCGTCCGCGATATCTACCGCCTCAACTCCACGGAGCGCAACTTCCGCGTCTTCGGGCCCGACGAGACGGCCTCAAACCGCCTCTCCCCCGTCTTTGAGATAACCGACCGCGCCTGGAACGGCGAGACGCGCGACATCGACGACCACCTCGCCCCCGACGGCCGCGTCATGGACTCCATGCTCTCCGAGCACGTCTGCCAGGGCATGCTCGAGGGCTATCTGCTCACCGGCCGCCACGGCTTCTTCAACAGCTATGAGGCCTTCATCCGCATAGTCGACTCCATGTTCAGCCAGCACGCCAAGTGGCTCAAGGTCTGCAACCAGCTGCCCTGGAGGAGCGACATCGCCAGCCTCAACTACGTCCTCGCCTCCAACGTCTGGCAGCAGGACCACAACGGCTTCACGCACCAGGACCCCGGCTTCCTCGACCACGTCGCCAACAAGAAGGCCGACGTCGTGCGCCTCTACCTGCCCCCCGATGCAAACTGCCTGCTTTCCTGCTTCGACCACTGCATCCGCAGCCGCAACTACGTGAACGTCATCGTCGCGAGCAAGCACCCGCGGCCCCAGTGGCTCACCATGGAGCAGGCCGTCAAGCACTGCACCCAGGGCATAGGCATCTGGCAGTGGGCCTCCACCGACGAGGGCCAGGAGCCCGACATCGTCATGGCCTGCTGCGGCGACACGCCGACGCTTGAGACCCTCGCCGCCGTCACCATACTGCGCGACGCCTTCCCCGAGCTCAAGATCCGCGTGGTCAACGTCGTCGACCTCATGCGCCTGCAGAGCGAGGAGCAGCACCCGCACGGCCTGAGCCAGCAGGAGTACAACGCCATCTTCACGGCCGACAAGCCCATCGTCTTCGCCTTCCACGGCTACCCGAGCCTAATCCACGAGCTGACCTACAAGCGCATGAACAAGAACATCCACGTGCGCGGCTATATCGAGGAGGGCACGATCACCACGCCCTTCGACATGCGCGTGCTGAACCGGCTCGACCGCTTCAACCTCGTGCAGACCGCCGTCTACAACCTGCCGCAGCTCGGCAACCGCGGCGCCTACCTCATCCAGCAGATGAAGGATAAGCTCGTCGAGCACAAGCAGTTCATCGCCAAGTACGGCGTGGACCTCCCCGAGGTCGCCAACTGGAAGTGGACCAGCGCGAAATAAAAAAACACAGCACAGCGCCCGCCCCGAGAATGGGGCGGGCGTTTTTTATTTGTTCTGCACCTCTCCCGCACCGGAGAGGGAGGCGCCGAATTTCCAGCCCTCGGGCGCGTTGGGGCGGGCTGTGAGCTTGCCGTCCTCCACGGCGAGGCCGAGCAGGTCCCCGGTCACGACGCGGAAAAACCAGCCCGCGGAGCCGGTGTACCAGCTCCAGCCCGCCTGGGCATAGCGGTCGCTGTTCGAGTACACGTCCGCCGCGATAACATAGGGCTCCGCGCCGTACTCGGGCGCTAGCCGGGGCAGGACGGCCTTCAAAAGCTCCAGACCCTCGGCCCGGCGGCCGGTGCGCAGGCAGGCCATGGCCAGCCAGATGGCGCCGTGGGTGTACTGCCCGCCGTTTTCGCGGAAGCCGGGGCCATAGCTTGCGATATACCCCGCGCGCTCCGCCCCGTCGCCGAAGGGCGGGTCGAAGAGCTTGACTATGCCGCCCTCGCGGTCGAAGAGCCGCTCCAGCGCCGCGTCCAGGGCCGCGTTCACCTTCTCCGGCGCGGCCTCCCGGCACATGGCGGCCCAGCTCTGGGCGATGGAGTCTATCCGGCAGCCGCGGCCCTTTGCGGAGCCGAGCGGCGCGCCGTCGTCAAAATATCCGCGCAGGTACCAGCCGCCGTCCCAGGCGCGGTCCGCCGCGCGGCCCAGGCGCGCCGCCGCCGAGAGCAGCGCGGCCGCGCCCGGCTTGTCGCCGGAGCGCTCCAGCAGCGGGGCAAAGCGCCGCGCCGTGTGCGCGAAAAACCAGGCCAGCCACACGCTCTCGCCCCGGCCCCCGACGCCGACGGCGTCCATGCCGTCGTTCCAGTCGCCCGCGAGCATCAGCGGCAGGCCGTGTTCGCCCACGCCGCGTTTGATGACTCGCGAGAGCGCGAGCGCCGCGTGCTCGAGCACCGTGCCCGGGCGCTCCGCGGCCGAGGCAGGCTCGTAGCGCGTATCCTCGTGCGGTTCCAGCTCCTTTGAGTCGAGGAAGTGGCAGTTTTCGGCCAAAATCGCCGCGTCGCCGGTCTTTTCGACGTATTCGCACACCGCCCAAGGCAGCCAGAGCAGGTCGTCCGAGCAGCGCGTGCGCACGCCCCGGTCGGGCTCGCCCTCGTGCCACCAGTGCATGACGTCGCCCTCGAGGTATTGGTGCGCGCAGGCCGCGAGTATGCGCTCGCGCGCGTACTTCGGCTCTATGAGCAGCAGGTTCACCGCGTCCTGCAGCTGGTCGCGGAAGCCGTAGGCCCCGCCGCTCTGGTAGATGGAGGTGCGCGCCAGCAGCCGGCAGGCCAGGGTCTGGTATACCGCCCAGCCGTTCATATAGCGGTCGAGCTCCGGCGAGGGCGTCTTGAGCTTGAGTTTGCCCGTGATCGCGGCCCAATGGCGCTTCGTCTCGTCGAGCAGCACCGCGGCGCGCTCCGGGTCGGCGAGGCGTTTGAGCTCCGCCGTGTCGAGAAAGCCGCAGGCGATGACCCGCGTCCCGCCGCCGGGCAGCCGCGCGGAAAATATCGGCCGCCCGGCGTATTCGGCCTCGAGCGCCGCGTCGCAGGAGAAGGCCGCGCCGAAGTCCAGTCCCGGCGCGCCGCCGCGCGGGTTCCGCGCCCTGAGCGCGCCGTTTTCGACGCGCGTTACGGCAAAGGCCGCGTCCCGGTTCTCATAGGCCAGGCCGGGCCGGAGCGTCCAGGCGAGCTCGCCCGGCGCGTTCTCTATTATCATTATCCGCGCGTCCGCGCCCTGCGGGATGAAGAGCGTCACGGCCGCGCCGCCCTTTTCCCAGCGCGCCCAGCCGAAGCCGAAGCGCACCTTCGCGCCCGCAAAGAGGCTCTCCCCGCCGCAGAGCAGCGCCTCGGAGCCCGACGCGGCGAGGTCGCCGTCGAGGCCCTTGTCCACGCGCAGCTCGCGCGCGTTGCGCAGCCACATGCCGGCGGGGCCGCAGTCGGCCGCGAGCGCGCCGAAGCTGCCGTTCGTGAGCGGCAGCGTCCAGGCCCGCGGCGGCAGGTTCTGCCTCGCGTCGAACTCGAACGTGCCGTCCTCCAGCCAGCGGCAGGGCACCGCGCCGCCGCGCCGAGCCCCGGGCAGGGGCGGGCGCTTTTGGGGCGGGTGCGCGGCCTTCGGCGCCTCGGGCGCGGAGAGGTCCACGACCAGGGCCGCGCTGCGCAGCACGTCCTGCGCGCCGGAGATGTCCGCCGTGTGCACGCCGCCGGGCGCGCCGGCCAGGGCCTCCAGCCCGTCCTTTTGCAGCAGCTCGGAGATGGAGCGGTCCAGGCGGCGCAGATAGTCCCCGCCGTCGCGGGTGAGGAACACTAGGTCGCTCTTGACGCCGCAGACGCGCAGCAGGTCGTGGCGGCGGATGAGGTCGCGCGCGGCGCGGAGCTGGCCCTCGTTTTCCAGCGCGGCGCAGATCACCGGCTCGTCGCCGGAGACGCCTATGCGCCAGAGCGCGTCGCGCGGCGCGGCCTCGGGCCCGTAGCGCGGGAACACCAGCGCCGCGGCCATGTTGACGGCCGAGGCGAGGTCGCGCGCGCCCATGCCGCCCAGCGCGGCGCGGGCCGAGAGCATGTCGGCAAAGTCCTGCGCCGCCGCGGCGAGCGCGCGGGAGGCCGCGTTGAAGGCCTCGTCCGCCGTGGGCCCGAAGGCCAGGGCAAAGCGCGCGGAATAGCTGCCAGACATCGGTGCGGAGACCTGGGCCGAGGCCCGCACAAAGGGGTGCGAGAGCCAGCCGAGCGCCCCGCCCAGCCGGTCCGCGCGGTATTCGAGCGGGCGGTTGGACTTCAGGCAGAGCCAGCACTCGCCCCTCTCGCCCCTGGGCAGGCGGCGGATGAGCAGCGCGCCCTCGCGCACGGAGGCGTGCATACCCAGCCGCCAGTAGGCCGGGTGGCCCTCCCAGTCGCGCGGCCTCGCGAGCGTGGGCTCGAACTCGAGGCAGAGCCTGCCCTGGAGGCCGCGCTCGGCGTTTATTTCGACAAAGCGCACCTCGCACATGTCGCGCGCGGAGACGGCGGCGGAGCAGAGCGTGCGGAAGTCCCCGCTCCGCCCCTCAAAGCTGAGCGCCCCGCCGCGCAGCGCGTGCGTGAACTTGAGTTCCCCGGCAGCCCCCGGCAGGGGCAGCAGGTCCACCTCGCCCGAGGGCGTCTCGAGGTATATGCGCATGCCCGCCGGGCCCTCCAGCGGGCTCTCCGGGCCGCGGTAGACGCTCACGCCCCCGGCGAAGGCCGACGAGAGGCCGCTGGAGGTGAGCATGAGGTGGTAGACCCCGTTCGAGACGGGGTAGCAGTCGGGATAGGCCGCGTCCGGGCAGCTGCCGCCCAGCTCCCAACCGGCTCCGGGGGCGCGCTGGGGCTTTTCCGGCGGCTCCGCGCCCCGGCGGCGCAGCGTGACGGCGCCTATGGGCAGGCGCTCCTCAAGCAGGCAGCGGTGGGCGCTCATGGCCGGGTCGGACATGAAGCGGCGGCACATTATATCGTCAAGCAGGCAGTTTGCAACGGCGGTCAGGCTCATGCCGAGGTGGTGCGCCATGACGCAGCGCACGCTCTCGCCGCCGCGGCCCGAGGTGCGCGAGGGCGTGTAGTCCACGGCCTCCCAGAGCCCGAAGCGGCCCGTGAAGCCCAGCGAACACAGCCGCCGCAGATTGCGCACCGCCGCCTTCGGCTCCACGGCGAGGGCCAGGAAGCTCGAGTAGGGCGAGACGACGAAATCCGCCTCCATGCCCCGCCGGAGCGCCAGCGCGGCGCTGCCGTGGGCCTTGTAGCGGTAGCTCAGCGCCGGGTCGAGCGAGAAAAACGCGCTCTCGGACTGGCCCCAGGGCTCGCCGTCCGGCATGTCCCGGCGCTGGACGTAGAGGCAAAAGCGCGCGCTCTCGTAGAGCAGGCTGTCCCGGCACAGCGGCAGGAAGAGCTCCGGCATGAGGTATTCGAACATCGTGCCCGTCCAGCTGGCCATGCCGCGGTAGCCGTCCTTGGACACGAGGGCGCGGGAGAGCTTGCGCCAGTGCCGCCTCGGCACGTCGCCGCGCGCCACGGCGAGATAGCCCGTGAGCCTCGCCTCGCTCGCGAGCAGGTCGTAGAGCCCCTCCGAGAGCTTGCGCGCGCTCTCGTCCCAGCCGATGCGGAAGAGGCGGCGCTCTCTGTCATAGAGCGGCGCGAACTCCATCGCGTCGTATAGCGCGCCGGCGCGCGCGGCGAGGTCGGGCCGCGCATAATCGGCCATGCCGCGGCGCAGCACGGCGAGGCAGGCTGCGAAGTTGCCGCTGTCCACGGTGGAGACGTACTTCGGCAGCAGCGGGCGCAGAGTGCGCGTGTCGTACCAGTTATATAGGTGACCGCGCCACTTGGGCAGCCTTTCGCAGGTCGCGAGGATGTGCTCGGCGAGGCCGGTCATCTCCGGCACGGAGCAGAGGCCGAGGTCCGCGGCCGCGAGCGCCGAGACCAGGGCGAGGCCGATATTCGTGGGCGAGGTGCGGTGCGCAAGGCCGGTGGGCGGCTGCTCCTGCCAGTTGTCGGGCGGGAGATAGTTGTCCTCAGGCGCGCAGAAGGCCGCGAAATAGGCCCAGATCTTCGACGCCTCGCCCAGCAGGAAGCGCCTGTCGGCCTCCGGCAGGGGCGGCACGTTTTTCTTGGGCCTGCCCAGGCGCGGCACGATCAGCGCCGCGATGAGCCAGGCGAGCCCGAAGGCCCGCCCCGCGGGCGCGGGCGAGAATATGAGCAGCGCCAGACCCGTGACCGCGACGGGCCAGGGCTCGAGCCATTTGCGGGCCCGGCCCTCGCTCTGCGCGGCGGTCTGCCAGGCGAGGAGGTTGCGTTTTGATATGGCCATGCGCCAGAGCGCGAGCCAGATGGCGCTGAGGGACACGAAGGCCTCCCAGGGCAGCAGCGCGAGGCGCAGGAGTATCTGCAGGAGCCGGCCCGTCAGGCCGTGGGGCGTCGCGGAGTGCAGGCGCTCCCGGTCGCGGCGGAGCAGCGCGGTCCCCAGCGCGGGCAGCACGCCCGTGCACAGCGAGAGCAGCGCGAGCAGCCCCGCGCAGAGCGAGGCCGCCGCGGGCACGGCGAGGGCCCAGATGAGCGCCGCAAGGCAGAAGGGCGCACAGAGGCTGCGGCGCAGGCTGTCGAAGAGCTTCCACCTGTCCGCAAAGGCGAAATTCCGGCCCCGCCTGAAGATGAAGCCGATGTTCTGCCAGTCGCCGCGCACCCAGCGGTGCTGGCGGCGGAAATATGCGCCGGGGTTGGAGGGGAAGCCGTCGGTGAGCTCCGTGTCGCTCATGTAGCCGCCGCGGAGGATGGCGCCCTCTATGGCGTCGTGGGAGAGGATGAGGTTCTCCGGCAGGTCGGAGCAGCCGCGCAGCAGGGCGTCCACGTCGAGGATGCCCTTTCCGGCGAAGCCGCCGCGGTCCGTGAGGTCCATCCAGACCTCGCCGCAGCTCGCGCCGTAGGGGTCCGTGCCGCCGGAGCCTGCCATGACGCGCGAGAAGGGCGTCTTCACCGCCGAGGGCAGCTCCACGTCCATGCGCGGGTGGATGAGCCCGTGGCCGGAGACGACGACGCGGTTTTTGTCGAACACCGGGGCGTTCATCGGGTGGAGCATCGCGCCGATGAGCTCCCGCGCCGAGCCGGGCAGGAGCCGGGTGTCGGCGTCGAGCGTGAGGATGTATTTCGTGCCGCGCAGGAGCGCCGCGTCGCCCGCCAGGATGTTCAGCCCGCCCGCGTCCCCGCGCAGCAGCCGCGCGAGCGAGAGCAGGGCCCCGCGCTTGCGCTCGAAGCCCGCCCAGACGCCGTCCCGCTCCCGGAGCGTCCTGCGGCGGCAGAAGAGGAAAAAGCCGCCGCCGTATTTGTCGTTGAGCTCCTCCACGGCGCGCGCCGCCGCCTCGCAGGCCTCGGAATCCCCGGGCAGGCTGCGCTCCTTCGCTTCCGGCAGGTCCGCGAGCAGGCCGAACATGAGGTTCTTGCCGCAGTCGCGCGAGGCGAGGGCGAACTCCTCGATACGCCGCGCGAGCTCCGCGCCCGAGTCCGGCCCCGAGAGCAGCGAGGACACGACGCAGATGCATCTCCCCTCCGCCGGGACGCCGTCCTCGAGCTCCAGCCGGGGCACGAGCCGGGGCGGGAGTACGTGCAGCAGCACGAAGTCGCAAACCGCCTTCGCCATCTCCCATACAGCCGGGAGCGCGAGGACGAAGAGCGGCAGGCTCATGAAATAAACGCCCAGGAATCCCGCAATAATAAGCGCGGGCAGCGCCTGGGCCAGCGCATAGCCGCGCCCGGTGCCGTATTTCGGCTCGAGCAGCGCGCCGACGTGGCCGCTCTCGCCGCACTCGCGGACCACGGCCTCGGCGAACTCGAGCTCCTCCATGCCCCGCCGCTTTGCGAGGACGCGCACGCGCTCGCGATAGGCCGCGCGGCTGCGCTCGTCCATCTGCGGATAGACCCCCGCCGGGTCGCGCCGGAGCGCCGCCTCGACCATGTCCGCGCCCTCCAGCAGTTTTGTGAGGTCAAGCGTCGCGAAGAGGCGCAGCGAGGTTATGCAGTTGGCGAGCGTGGCGGCGTCGATGCCGTCCGTCACCGCGGCGCGGATCTCGGCCGTCAGCGCAAGGCGCAGGGCGGGCGCGAAGAGGCCCAGCTCCCGCATCGTGAGGGGCAGATCGCGCTGAAAGTCCGCGAGGTATCGCTCCGCGCGCTCCGCCGTGACGGCGCCGCCGCTCTCGCGCACCAGGGCCGCGCAGGCGGAGACTATGACCGCGCTGCCGCCCGAGGCGCGCAGCCGCCCCGCGCCGCGAAGCTCCGAGGCCGCGAGCTTGCCCTCGCGCTCTATGAGATACCAGTTGTCGAGCAGCCAGTCCGCGCCCGGGGGCAGGTCGCGGCCGCGCCTGGCGAGCCGGTCGTGCTCCCGGCGTATGGCGGCGAGCGAGCGCGCCATCTCCCGGGAGAGCGCGCGCCCGGTTACGGTGCCGGAGCTGGTTTCGGACATGTATATCACCTGTCTTTTTGTAAATTCGCAAGAGTTACTTTTCCCCGCCCGGGCGCTTCGTATACCGGCGGGGTGTTAAAGAAAAACACTTGACAGCGGCGCGCCGTGCGTGTATAATCACTGAGGCTGTAAAGCGGCCTTGCTTTACACCCGGGAGGTGGCTTGGAAGTGGCGGAGGATCCCGTACTCAGGACGATGCTCTTCGACTTTTACGGCGAGCTGCTTACGGACAAGCAGCGGGAGTATTTCGACCTGCACTACAACGAGGACCTTTCCCTCGCCGAGATCGCGGCACTTACGGGCATATCGCGGCAGGGCGTGTGGGACATCATAAAGCGCGCGGAGGCGACGCTGAAGGAGATCGAGGCCAAGACCGGGCTGGTGGCGCGGTTCGCCGCGAGGCGTGAGGCGCTCGCGGACATAGAGAACCGGCTCTCCGCCCTGCTCGATTCGCCCGACGCGGCGGCGAGGCGGATATCCCGCGAGGTGATAGACGCGCTGCGCGGCCTGGACGACTGACGGAGGTATCACATTGGCGTTTGAGAGCCTTTCCGACAAACTGAATGCGACGTTCAAAAAGCTCAGGGGCAAGGGCCGCCTGACGGAGACGGACGTCAACGAGGCCATGCGCGAGGTGCGCCTGGCGCTGCTCGAGGCGGACGTGAGCTACAAGGTCGTGAAGGACTTTGTAAAGCGCGTCTCGGAGCGCGCGAAGGGTGCGGAGGTCATGGAGAGCCTGACCCCGGCGCAGATGGTCGTGAAGATAGTAAACGAGGAGCTGCGCGCCCTGATGGGCAGCGAGAACCGCAAGCTCAACATCTCCTCGAAATCCCCGAGCGTGGTCATGCTGGTCGGCCTGCAGGGCGCGGGCAAGACGACGAACGGCGCAAAGCTCGCCGCGCTCATGAAAAAGCAGGGCAAGCGGCCGCTGCTCGTGGCCTGCGACGTCTACCGTCCCGCCGCGATAAAGCAGCTGGAGACCGTCGGCGCTCAGCTGGGCATCCCCGTGTTCCAGATGGGCCAGGGCGACCCGGTGGAGATAGCCAAGGCGGGCATAGCCCACGCGAAGAAGTTCGGCAACGACCTGGTCTTCCTCGACACGGCGGGCCGCCTGCACATAGACGAGGCGCTCATGGACGAGCTCAAGAACATCAAGGCGGCGACGGAGCCTGCCGAGATCATGCTCGTAGTGGACGCGATGACCGGTCAGGACGCGGTGAACGCGGCCACCGCCTTTGACGAGGCGCTGGACATCACAGGCGTCATGCTCACGAAGCTCGACGGCGACGCGCGCGGCGGCGCGGCGCTCTCCGTCACGGCGGTGACGGGCAAGCCCATAAAATTCGCCGGCATCGGCGAGAAGCTCGACCAGATAGAGGCCTTCCACCCGGACCGAATGGCCGGACGCATCCTCGGCATGGGCGACGTGCTCACCCTCATAGAGAAGGCGGAGCAGAACCTCGACGAGAAAAAGGCCGCCGAGATGGCCGACAAGCTGCGCCAGAACAAATTCACGCTGGCCGACTACCTCGAGCAGATGAAGCAGCTCAAGGGCATGGGCTCCATGGAGGACATAGCGGGCATGCTGGGCATGAACGCCAAGAGCCTCAAGGGCGCGAAGGTGGACGAAAAGGCCATGGCCCGCACCGAGGCCATCATCCTCTCCATGACGCCGAAGGAGCGCGAAAACCCCGGCATCCTCGGCAACTCGCGCAAAAAGCGCATAGCCGCGGGCTCCGGCACCAGCGTCGTGGAGGTCAACCGCCTGCTCAAGCAGTACGACATGATGCTCCAGCTGGTGAAGCAGATGTCCGGCAACAGCCGCAAGATGAAAAAATTCGCCAAGATGGGCGGAATGCCCGGGATGCCCGGCATGGGCGGCTTCCCCGGGATGTGAGACCGGTTATGACCGCCAAGGCGGCATGACATACAAGAACAATCAAACGGAGGTGAAAATAAATGGTCAAGATCAGACTTCGCAGGATGGGCGCTAAGAAGGCTCCCTACTACCGCATCGTGGTCGCGGATTCCCGCAGCCCGCGCGACGGCAGGTTCATCGAGGAGATCGGCACTTATGACCCCCTCGCGGACAGCGAGAAGCTCAAGGTGGATCTCGAGCGCGCCAAGTACTGGATCGCCAACGGCGCCCAGCCGACCGACACCGTCAGGGGCCTGCTCAAAAAGGCGGAAGCTTAAGGAGCTGCAACTAAACGATGAAAGAACTTTTGACCTACATCATACAGAGTCTCGTCGAGAATCCCGACGAGGTCTCCGTGACCGAGCGCAAAGCCGAGGGCGAGACCGTCTTTGAGGTCAGGGTCGCCGAGGGCGATATGGGCAAGGTCATCGGCCGTCAGGGCCGGATCGTCAAGGAGATCCGCGTTCTCATGAAGGCCGTCGCCCAGAGAAAGGGCAAAAAGGTGTCCGTGGAGATCATGGACTGAGCTTAAGGGAGGCGTTTTTGCGCCTCCCTTAGCTTGCTTTTTGAAAAGGTGGTTCCGGTATGAAAGAGAGATTTATCGAAGCGGGCGAGATAGTGAACACCCACGGCGTCAGGGGCGAGATAAAGATCCTCCCCTGGACGGACTCCGCGGAGTTCCTGGCCGCGTTCCGCACACTGTATATAGACGGCAAACCGGTCCGGGTGCGCTCCTCCCGCGTGCACAAGGGCACCGTCCTCGCCGCGCTCGAGGGCGTGGAGGACGTGAACGCCGCCATGCGGCTCAAGGGCAGGCGCGTCTTCATAGACCGGGCCGACGCAAAGCTGCCCGAGGGCGGCTATTTCATTCAGGACATAATCGGCGCCGAGGTCGTCACCGAGTCCGGCGAGCGCGTGGGAGAGCTCACGGAGGTCATAGACGCCCCCGCCTCCCTCGTCTACGTCGTGCGCGGCGAGCGCGAGAGGCTCATACCCGCGGTGCCGGAGTTCATACTCAGCACGGACGCGGACGCGGGCGTCATCACCGTCCGGCTCATAGAGGGGATGTAGAGTGGAGCCTTACAGGATAGATATCATGACCCTGTTCCCGGGCAGCATGAGCTCCGTGCTGGGCGAGAGCATCATCGGCCGCGCGGCGAAGAAGGGCGCGGTGGAGATAAACTGCGTCCAGATACGCGACTACACCGAGAACAAGCAGATGCAGGTGGACGACTACCCCTACGGCGGCGGCTGGGGGCTCATCATGATGGCCCAGCCGCTCAAGAGCTGCCTGGACGACATCATGGCCAAGGCCGGCAAGCGCCGCAGCCGGGTCATATACATGTCGCCGCAGGGCAAGCCCTTCAACCAGCAGGAGGCCAAGCGCCTGCGCCGCGATTACGACCACCTCGTCCTCGTCTGCGGCCACTACGAGGGCATAGATGAGCGCTTCATAGAGGAGTGCGTGGACGAGGAGATCTCGCTGGGCGACTTTGTGCTCACGGGCGGGGAGATAGCGGCCATGGCCGTGGCGGACTGCGTCTGCCGCATGGTGCCGGGCGTGCTCGCCGACGAGGAGTGCTACACCGGCGAGAGCCACTGGGACGGCCTGCTCGAGTACCCGCAGTACACCCGCCCCGAGGTCTGGGAGGGCCGCGCCGTGCCCGAGGTGCTGCTCACCGGCGACCACGCCCTGGTGGCGAAGTGGCGGCGCAAAAAGCAGCTAGAGCGCACGCTGGACAAGCGGCCCGATATGTTTGAGAAACTGGAGCTTACGGACAAAATGGACAAGAAACTGCTTGACGAGATCAAATACGAGCGCCTGCCGGAGGGCGAGAAGCTCCGCTTCGACCCCCGGCGCGCAGAAGAGGCGGACGTTCCGGCAATAATGCAGATAGTCGCCCAGGCCCAGCGCTATCTGCGCGAGAGCGGCGTGGACCAGTGGCAGGACGGCTACCCGACGGAGAAGGTGCTGCTCACGGACATAGAGTTCGGCCAGGGCTGGGTGTTCGAGCACGAGGGCGAGCTCGCGGGCTACTGCTGCATCTCCATGCGGCACGAGCTGAGCTACGACGCCATAGACGGCGCCTGGCTCACCGAGGGCGACAACTACGCCGTCGTCCACCGCGCGATGATCTCCGACAAATACCGCGGCACGCGCCTCGCGCGGGACATGTTCTCCCTCGCCTTCGACCTCGCGGCCGGCATGGGCAAGGCCTCCGTCCGCGTGGACACTCACCGCGACAACCGGGCCATGAACCGCCTCGCGGAGAAGGTCGGCTTCACCTACTGCGGCGAGGTGGACGTGAGCCTGATGGACCCCGGCCACGACTCCAGGCGGAACGCCTATGAAAAACTCATCTGACAGGGGGTCATCCAATGATAATCGGCGTTGATATGGGCGCTTCTGCGGTCAAGGTCTGCGTGCTGGAGGGCGGCGAGGTCGCCTTCACGCATTACGAGCACGGCCGGGGCGGGGACATCCCCGCGCTGCTGGAGCGTCTGGGCATAGACGCGGGGAAGGCAGAGCTCATCGCGCTCACGGGGCTCTCCGCCAAGAGCTCCGGCCTCGAGCGGCTGGGGCGTCCGGTGAAGTACATACCGGAGCCGGACTCCATCGGCGAGGGCGCCTGCTCCCTCACCGGCCGCGACAACCTCATCGTCGCCAGCATAGGCACGGGCACGGCCTTCGTCCACGCGAAGGGCGGGGTCTACACCCACCTTTGCGGCACGGGCGTCGGCGGCGGCACGCTCAAGGGCCTCGCCGTCAAGGTGCTCGGCGAGCGCGACATGCGCCGCTTCGACCACATGGCCATGGACGGCGACTGCGGCAGGGTGGACCTCCTCATCGGCGACTTTGTCGAGAGCTACGGCATACTCGACCCGGAGATAACCGCCTCCAACCTCGCGCGGCTCGACCCCATGGCCACGGACGCCGACTGGGCCGCGGGCCTCGCGAACCTGGTGCTGCAGGTCATCGGTACGATGAGCCTGCTCGCCTGCTCCAGCAGCGGGGCCGAGAGCGTGGCCGTCATCGGCGCGATGGCGGATACGGAGCCCTCGCGGGCGAACTTCGCCAAGTTCCAGAGGGTCTACGGCAGGGACTTCCTCATCCCGGAGCACAGCGCCTGCGCCACCGCGATAGGCGCGGCAAGGAGGGCAATGTGCGTCTGACAAGTCCCAACGACATCCGTGCGCTCATGGAGCGGCACGGCGTGCATTTTTCCAAGGCCCTGGGGCAGAATTTCCTCATAGAGCCCTCCGTGCCCCGGCGCATCGCCGAGGCCGGCTGCGAGGGCTCGCCCGAGGGCCTCGCCGTATTGGAGATAGGCCCCGGCATAGGCTGCCTGACGGTCGAGCTCGCGGAGCGGGCCGAGCATGTCGCGGCCGTGGAGCTCGACCGCATGCTCCTGCCCGTCCTGGCCGAGACGCTGGCGGACCACCCCAACGCCGAGGTCGTACCCGGCGACGCGCTGAAGCTCGACCTCGCCGCGCTCATGCGGGAAAAGTTCCCCGGCGCGCGCTGTCGGGTCTGCGCAAACCTGCCGTACAACGTCACGACCCCCCTGCTCGCCAAATTCATCGACGCGGGCATATTCGAGCGCATCACCGTCATGATCCAGCGCGAGGTGGCCCTCCGGCTCACCGCCGCGCCCGGCACGGCGGATTACGGCGCCTTCACGGTGTACCTCACCTGGCACTGCGAGGCGGAGCGGCTCTTCGACGTGCCGCCCGAGTGCTTCATGCCACGGCCGAAGGTCACCTCCTCGGTCGTGCGGCTCACGCCGAGGACCGCCCCGCTCTGCCCCGTCCGGGACGAGGCGCTCATGTTCCGCTGCGTGAAGGCCGCCTTCGCCCAGAGGCGCAAGACCCTCTCCAACGCCCTCGGCAACGGCCTCGGCTCTCTCAAGCCCCTGGTGCTCCCCGCGCTCGAGCGCGCGGGCATAGACCCCCGCGCGAGAGGCGAGACTCTCTCCTGCGCCGACTTTGCCCGGCTCTCGGACGCGCTCTCGGGACTTTTAACTGAAAATTAACATAATCGTCTAAAGAGAGTTAGGAAATAGACAGATATTCTACTTGAACTGCGCGGAAAATGATGTTATACTTTCCACGGGTTGTATGATACGTCTGAATCGTGTCAAAACACTTGTTAGGTCAAATCTTCATATATATCTGAAAGGACGTTGAAGGATGAGCAAAAAGTACGTTTACCTGTTTTCCGAGGGCAACGCCAACATGCGTGAGCTCCTTGGCGGCAAGGGCGCCAACCTCGCCGAGATGACGAACATCGGCATGCCCGTTCCTCAGGGCTTCACCATCTCCACCGAGGCCTGCACCCGTTACTACGAGGACGGCGAGAAGATCGCCCCCGAGATCGAAGCTGAGATATTCGAGTACCTTGCCAAGATGGAAGCGCTCGTCGGCAAGAAGTTCGGCGACAAGGAGAACCCGCTGCTGGTCTCCGTCCGTTCCGGCGCCCGCGCCTCCATGCCCGGCATGATGGACACCATCCTGAACCTCGGCATCAACGACGAGGTCGCCGCCACCCTGGCTGCCAAGAGCGGCAACGTCCGCTGGGCTTACGACAGCTACCGCCGCTTCATCATGATGTTCTCCGACGTCGCGATGGGCTACGATCGCCTGAAGTTCGAGGCCATCATGGACGAGCTCAAGGCCAAGCGCGGCGTTGACAACGACGCCGGCCTCACCGCCGAGGACATGCAGGAGATGGTCAAGCGCTTCAAGGTCCTGTACAAGGAGCTTGCCGGCGTGGAGTTCCCGACCGACCCGAAGGTACAGCTCATGGCCGCCGTCCGCGCCGTGTTCGGCTCCTGGATGAACGAGCGCGCCATCGCCTACCGCCGCATGAACGACATCCCCAGCTCCTGGGGCACCGCCGTCAACGTGCAGATGATGGTCTTCGGCAACATGGGCAACGACTGCGGCACCGGCGTTGCCTTCTCCCGTGACCCCGCCACCGGCGAGAACAAGCTCTACGGCGAGTTCCTGATGAACGCCCAGGGCGAGGACGTCGTCGCCGGCATCCGTACCCCCCAGACCATAGATCAGCTCCACGAGACCAACGCCGCGGCCTACGACCAGTTCGCCGCCGTCGCCAAGAACCTCGAGAAGCACTACAAGGATATGCAGGACATGGAGTTCACCATAGAGCAGGGCAAGCTCTACATGCTCCAGACCCGCAACGGCAAGCGCACCGCGCAGGCCGCCTTCAAGGTCGCCGTCGACATGGTCAACGAGGGCCTGTGCACCAAGGAAGAGGCCATTGCCAAGATCGACCCCAACTCCATCAACGCCCTTCTGCATCCGCGCTTTGACGATAAGGCCCTGAAGGCCGCCACCCCCGTGGCCTCCGGCCTGCCCGCCAGCCCCGGAGCCGGCTGCGGCGCCGTCTACTTCACCGCTGAGGAAGTCAAGGAGCACGCGAAGAACGGCCCCGTCCTGCTCGTCCGCAACTTCACCAGCCCAGAGGACATCGAGGGCATGGCTGTTGCCCAGGGCATCCTGACCGCCACCGGCGGCCGTACCAGCCACGCTGCTGTCGTCGCCCGCGGCATGGGCGCCTGCTGCGTCGCCGGCTGCGGTGCCATGCACATCAATGAGGAAGAGAAGTATCTCACCATCGCCGGCGTCCGCGTCAACGAGGGCGAGGTCATGAGCATCGACGGCAACACCGGCAACGTCTATGTCGGCGCCATCCCCACCGTCGACGCCACCATCAGCGGCGACTTTGCCACCGTCATGGGCTGGGCGGACTCCATCCGCAAGCTCAAGGTCCGCACCAATGCCGACACCCCGCGCGACGCCGCCAACGCCGTCCGCCTGGGCGCCGAGGGCATCGGCCTCACCCGTACCGAGCACATGTTCTTCGACGCCGACCGTATCCCGGCCATGCGTGAGATGATCCTCTCCACCGACGTCGAGCACCGCACCGCCGCTCTCGCCAAGCTACTCCCGATGCAGCGCAGCGACTTTGAGGGCATCTACAAGGCCATGGAGGGCCGCCCGGTCACCATCCGCCTGCTGGATCCCCCTCTGCACGAGTTCCTGCCCACCGCCGAGGAGGACATCAAGGCCCTCGCCGACGACATGGGCCTCACCTATGAGTACGTCAAGGGCACCATCGAGAGCCTGCACGAGAACAACCCGATGATGGGCTTCCGCGGCTGCCGTCTGCCCGTCAAGTACCCCGAGATCGCCGAGATGCAGACCCGCGCCATCATCGAGGCCGCCATCAACGTCAAGAACGAGTGCGGCTACGACATCGTGCCCGAGATCATGATCCCGCTGACCTGCGAGTACAAGGAGCTCAAGTACGTCTCCAACATCGTGAAGGCCACCGCTGAGAAGGTCAAGGCCGAGAAGGGCAGCGACCTCAAGTACCTGGTCGGCACCATGATCGAGATCCCGCGCGCGGCCCTGACCGCCGACGAGATCGCCAAGGAGGCCGAGTTCTTCTCCTTCGGCACCAACGACCTGACCCAGATGACCTTCGGCTTCTCCCGTGACGACGCCGGCAGCTTCCTGCCCAGCTACTACGAGAAGCAGATCTTCGACAACGACCCGTTCGAGCGCATCGACCAGATCGGCGTGGGCAAGCTGGTCGACATGGCCTGCAAGCTGGGCCGCGCCACCCGCCCGGACATCCACCTCGGCATCTGCGGCGAGCACGGCGGCGAGCCGAGCAGCGTCGAGTTCTGCCACCGCGTCGGCCTCGACTACGTCTCCTGCAGCCCCTACCGCGTGCCCATCGCCCGCATGGCCGCTGCCCAGGCGCAGATCAAGAACCCCCGCGCGTAAGCTGACAGCATGATAAAGAGCCCTCCGGAGCTTCCGGAGGGCTCTTTTTTGCGGTTTTGCGTCCTCACCTCCTCGGCCTAGGGTCGTCAGTGAGGCCGAGGATGTAGTCGGCTGAGGTGTCATAGAGCTTTGCCAGCGCCACGAGTATGTCCGTGGGCAGGTCGCGATAGCCCTGTTCGTATCTGAAGTACTGCGGCTGCGACATCCCCAGCTGCGCCGCAACCTCTCTCTGCGTCAGGTCATGGTCCTCCCTGAGCTCCCGCACTCTCCTGTAATACGCCATCACACGCCTCCTGATATCCATATAGCTATCTTGACGATACCTCAAGGATGTGCAATAATGGCCGTGTGATAACCATATGGATATGATGCGACCCGCTCCCAGCCCCTGCCCCAAGTCGGGCGAAGATGAGTCCCGACCACCGAGGCAGGAGCGCTCACGCGGATGGTTGAGCCGCCGGGGTAAAAAGCGCTTTTCTTTGGCGGCTCGACACCGTTTCTTTGGGCAAGCACCAAAGAAATGGGGTCGAACGGCAGGGCAAGGTAACGACTACCTCCCAAGGAAACGGCGCACACGCACAAGCGTAAATAAAAGGGGGAAACCCCTTGATAGGGTTTCCCCCTTAGACCCCCTTCCTGATCTCATTTGAGCACAAGAGAGTTCCGCGCTCTGCGGAGCGCGGGCATGGGCTCTGCCCCTGCACCCCGCCGCCTTTGAAAAGGCGGGCGAAACTTTCAAACGCGCGCGATGCGCGCAGAGGAGCTCGGGAGGTTTTTTGGCTTTGACAACGGATAGCGCCCGGGATATAATGGGGCCATGATCGCTCATACGACACACAAGGTCTGGCACCAGCACAGGGTGCAGCAGACCCGGAACCTCACTGAGGGGAACCCATACAGCCTCATCATCCGCTTTGCGCTGCCCATCTTCCTCAGCCAGGTCTTCCAACAGCTCTATAACGCCGCGGACTCGGTCATCGTCGGGCAGTTCCTCGGAACGGACGCCCTGGCCGCCGTGAGCTCCTCGGGTACGCTGATCTTCCTCATGGTCAGCTTTTTTAACGGCACCGCGCTGGGCGCAGGTGTCGTCATTTCGCATTGCTTCGGAGCCCGCGACGAGGACGGAGTCTCCCGCGCCATACATACCGACCTCGCCTTCGGCATCGTCGCCGGCGTGGTCCTCACCGTGGCCGGCGTGCTGCTCACGCCCACCTTCCTCGTCTGGATGGGCACCGACCCCGAGGTCCTGCCCCAGGCCATCGAGTATTTCCGCTACTACTTCTTCGGCGTCATCGCCGTCGTGCTCTATAACATCTGCACCGGCATCATGAACGCCGTGGGCGACAGCCGCCGCCCGCTCTATTACCTCATCTTCTCCTCGCTCACCAACGTCGTGCTCGACCTGCTGTTCATCGGCGTGTTCCACTGGGGCGTCTGGTCGGCCGCCTTTGCCACCACCCTGGCCCAGACCATGAGCTGCGTCCTCTGCTTCGTGCACCTCACCAAAAAGGGCAGCGTCTATTCGGTCAGCTTCCGCAAGATACGCTTCCACGGCGACATGCTCCGCCGCATCCTCCGCTACGGCATGCCCGCCGGTATACAGAACTCCGTCATCGGCCTCGCCAACGTCATCGTCCAGACCCAGATAAACTCCTTCGCCAAGCTGGCCATGGCCGCCTACGGCTCGCAGTCCAAGATCGAGGGCTTCGCCTTCATGCCCATAACCAGCTTCAGCATGGCCATCACGACTTTCATCAGCCAGAACCTCGGCGCACAGAAGTACGACCGCGCAAAAAAGGGCGCGCGCTTCGGCATCATCTCCGCCGTCGTCCTCGCCGAGATCATCGGCGTCATATACTACGTCTTCGCCCCCACCTTCATCGGCATCTTCGACGACAACCCCGGCGTCATCGCCTACGGCGTGCAGCAGGCCCGAACAGCCGCGCTGTTTTACTTCCTGCTCGCCTTCTCGCATTCCGTGGCGGCGGTCTGCCGCGGCGCGGGCAAGGCCTTTGTGCCCATGCTCATCATGTTCTCGGTCTGGTGCGTGCTGCGAGTGGCGTATATCGCCGTCGTCATGCGCGTCTTCGGCGAGATCGGCTACATATATTGGGCCTACCCAATAACCTGGGGCATCAGCTCGGTGATATATCTCATATATTTCCTCTTCTCCGACTGGATACACGGCTTCGACCCAAAAGTGCCGAAGTCCCAGCGGAGCTAGCGGATATCTCGCGGGTCCGGGGCCTCCCGGGCCCGTTTTTTCTGCCCTGCGCCCGGCGCTTCGTTCACAAATAATTTACCTCCTTCGGGATAAATTGTATGGCAAGGGCGGCATTGTGTGCTATAATATCGGGTGATTCACAAGACAGGAGGGGTGCCGGATGGAGTTTCGGCGCGAGGAGATCCTGCCGGGCGTGTTCCTGACCGCCCTGCGCACCGACAAGTTCAAAACCGCGTCGCTGAGCCTGAGCCTGCTCACGCAGCTCGACGCCGAGACGGCGTCCATGAACGCGCTCATCCCCAGCGTGCTGCGGCGCGGCACCGTCCGCTGCCCGGACCTCGACAGCCTTGCCGCCTATATGGACGGGCTGTACGGCCTGCGCGTGGAGCCCGTTGTCCGCTGCATAGGCGAGATACAGGCCCCCGGCTTTTACGCCACCTTCCCCGAGGACCGCTTTCTGCCCGGGAACGACCGCCTGCTCGACAAGGCGGCGGAGCTGCTCGGCGAGCTGCTGCTCACGCCGAACACCCGCGGCGGGCTGTTCCTGCCAGATTACGTGGAGCGCGAGCGCGCCCGCCTCGCCGAGAGGATACGCGCCAAGCGGAACAACAAGGACGCCTACGCCGTCCTCAGGCTCATAGAGCTCATGTGCGCCTACGAGCCCATCGCCGTCGGCTCCCTCGGCTCCGAGCAGGCCGCGGAGGACATACACTATGTCGCCCTCTCCAAGCACTATAAAAATCTCATCGCCTCCTCGCCCATCGAGGTCTTCTACTGCGGCGCCTCCGGCTGGGACGACGTGCTCTTCGCCGTCTCCGGCGCGCTGGAGGCCCTGCCGCGCGGGGAGATCGACTGGGACCTCGGCACCGAGATACGCATGAACTCCGTCGAGGAGCAGCCGCGCGTGTTCAAAGAGCACATGGACGTCAGCCAGGGCAAGCTGGCCATCGGCTGGCGGCTCGGCGAGTGCATGGAGGAGCCGGACATGGCCAGGCTGCGGGTCTTCAACGCCGTCTACGGCGGCTCCGTCACGTCCAAGCTCTTCACGAACGTCCGCGAGAAGCGCTCCCTCTGCTACTACGCCTCCTCCGGCGTGGACATACAAAAGGGCCTGCTGCTGGTCTCGAGCGCCGTGAACTTTGAGAACTTCGGCGCCGCGCGCGAGGAGATCCTCGCCCAGCTGGAGGCCATGCGCCGCGGCGAGATAACGCCCGACGAGCTCGAGAGCGCAAGGCTCAGCTGCGCCTCGGCCCTCCGCTCCGTGGAGGACGACCCCTTTGCCCTCGAGGGCTACTGGCTCTCCATGAACGTCTCCGGCGCGGAGGTCAGCCCCGGGGAGCTGGCCGCGGCCTGCGAGCTCGTGACGGCGGAGGACGCCGCCGGGATCGCCCGCAGCTGCGAGTGCGACGCGGAATATTACCTCTGCGGAAAGGAGGACGCCGCGGATGAGCCTGAAGAGGACTGACTTTGCCAACATAGGCGAGACTCTGTACACCGGCACTCTGGAAAACGGCCTGCGCATCGTGGTCGTCCCGAGGCCGGGGTTCATGAAGAAATACGCCTTTTTCGCCGCGAATTACGGCGGGGCCGTGCGGAACTTCTCCGTGGACGGCCGCCGTGTGGAGACGCCCGAGGGCGTGGCGCACTTCCTCGAGCATAAGATGTTCGACATGCCCTGGGGCAACGCGCTGGGCGTCCTCTCCGCGAGCGGCGCGCAGCCCAACGCCTACACCTCGGACTTCATAACCGCCTACCACTTCGAGTGCACCGACGGCTTTGAGAAGGATCTCGACACGCTGCTCGAGTTCGTCTCCACGCCGTATTTCACCGCCGAGAGCGTGCTCAAGGAGCAGGGCATCATCGGCGAGGAGATAGGCATGGCGGAAAACGACCCCGGCCACGCCGTGTACTACGGGCTCATGCGCTGCCTCTATGAGAACTGCGCCGTGCGCGACAGCGTCGTCGGCACTGTGGAGAGCATAGCGCAGATCACGCCCGAGATACTCACGGACTGCCACCGGGCCTTTTACGCGCCCTCGAACATGCTCCTGTGCGTCGTGGGCGACGTGGAGCCGGACGCCGTCGAGGCCGCGGCCGTGCGCGCCCTCCCCGCCGAACGCGCGCCGGTGCCGCAGCCGGATTACGGCCCTATCGAGGGCCTCGCGCCGTACAAGACACGCTTTTCCCGCGGCATGGACGTCTCCGCGCCCCAGTTCATGATAGGCGCCAAGCTGCCGTGCGAGGGCAGCGGCGACGAGCTGCTGCGCAGGCAGCTCGCGGCGGCGCTCTCCCTGCGCTGCCTGGCCGGCACGTCCTCGCCGCTATACACGGGCATGTACGCCGACGGGCTCATCCGCAGCCTCTGGAACGAGGCCGACTGGGGCCCCTGCGCGGCCTATGCCGTCCTCGGCGGCGAGAGCCCGGAGCCGGAGCGGGTGCTCGCGCGCCTCTCCGAAGCCGTCGCCAAAGTCGCCGCAGAGGGCTTTGAGCCCGACGCCTTTGAGCGCTGCCGCCGCGCCGAGTACGGCATGCGAATCCGCGCCCTCGGCCAGGCCGCCGGCCTTGCCGACAGCCTCGCACGCAGCGCCTTTGCCGGCACGGACTGCCTGCGCGGCTTTGAACTGCTGCCTCAGCTCACCGCCGAGGAGTGCGCCGCCTTTGTCTCGGAGCACCTCGCCCCGGAGCGGCTCGCGCTCGCGGTGGTACAGCCTGAGCCTCGAAAGGATATGTGACCAATGCCAACTATGATTCGAGACGCCGCCATCAGCTTCCCCATGCTGGGCGGCCTCACCCTTGACTTCCCCGCGAGCTTCGAGCTCTTCGGCCACACCTTCTACCTCTACGGCGTGGTCATGGCCATCGCCTTCATCGCCGCCGTGTTCTACGCCTCCAAAAGGGCCCCCCGCGTCGGCATAAAGGGCGACGACATCTTCGGCCTCGTCCTCTGGGTGCTGCCCATAGCCATCGTCGGCTGCCGCGTCTACTACGTCATCGCCGAGTGGGACCGCTACAAGGACAACTTCTGGGACGTCTTCAAGATCTGGGAGGGCGGCATAGCGATGTACGGCGGCACGATAGCCGGCGTCATCACGGTCATCGTCTGGAGCCACGTCAAGAAGATCCGCTTCGGCGCGACGCTGGACGTCGCCTCCTCGGGCCTCATCCTCGGCCAGGTCATCGGCCGCTGGGCGAACTTCGTCAACCGCGAGGCCTTCGGCCGCGAGACGGACATCTTCTGCCGCATGGGCCTCACGACCCCGGACGGCACCACCTACTACGTCCACCCGACCTTCCTCTATGAGAGCCTGTGGAACCTCATCGGCTTCATCATCATAGACCGCTACTGGTACCGCAAAAACCACCGGAAGTACGACGGGCAGATCTTCCTCTTTTACGTCCTCTGGTACGGCGCCGGCCGCGCCTGCGTGGAGGGCCTGAGGACCGACAGCCTGTATATCCCCGGCACCAACATACGCACGTCCCAGCTCGTGGCCGCCGTATCCTCGCTCGTCGCGCTGGTCATCCTGCTGGTGAATATAAGGCGGCCGCACAAGCCGACCTATGTCTCCACGCTTGAAGCCGCCGCTGCCGCCGGCGACGCCCCCGAGGCGGACGCCGTGACCGAGACCGAGACCACCGAAGCCGCCGGAGATGGCGCCGACAGCGCCGATACCGGCTCCGACACCACTGAAAAAACGGAGGAAAGCAAAAATGACTGATTACAACGACCTCATAAAGTCCCTCAAGACCGCGGCCGGCGGCTTTGCCGACATCGCCCGCGACCTCGCCGGAGCGGCGGGAGACAAGGCCCGCGACCTCGCCGGCGGCGCCGGTGAGAAGGCCAAGGCCCTCGCCCGCCTCGCCAAGCTGAGCATGGAGCTCAACGCCGAGCGCGAAAGCCTCAACAGCGCCTATGCCGAGGTCGGCAAGCTCTATTTCGACTCCGCCGACAAGACCGCCCCCGGCGAGATGTACGTCCGCGCCTTCGACCGCGTCATGCTCTCCCTGGCCGCTATCGAGCGCATGGAGACCGAGCTCACCGAGCTGCGCGCGAGTCTGAACGACGGCGCCGTCAGCGACGCCGACTTTGAGGACATCGTCACCGCCGCCGAAGCCGAAGCCTCCGGCGACGACGGCTCCATCGAGGTCGAGATAACCGAAGAGGACAAGACCGAGGAGTAAACCGGCAAGCAACAGCCGCCGCCCAAA
>ERZ1106963.1063-NODE-1063-length-36283-cov-7.652396_pt1 | contig 36283 bp, 47 predicted proteins | sample MGYA00403681_ERZ1106963 | MGnify/ENA primary metagenome ERZ1106963 (study PRJEB35170, sample SAMEA104062407) | human gut metagenome | biome: human gut; feature: human-associated habitat; material: faeces | place: Denmark | collected 2012-05-03 ...
AACATGTGTTTCGACGTTGTGGGACAGCAACTGAGCGAAGAAGAAATACAACAGTTGTAAAGAGGGAATGGGTTTGATCAGGCGGGAGCAGGCGGGACACGCTCAAACGACGACGAGACGGAGTTTACTCAAATCGCGGGGAAATTGATGTGCAGAGGCGGGGATTGAGGGGAAGAAAAGAGTGTGCGGAAGGAATGTGCGGAAAAGCCGGGATCGCTCCCGGCTCTGTTGTTTTAAATCACTGTGCGAGACGGCGGCGGGTCTCGGGATTGCGCCACAAGACCTCCCGGCGGCGCTGCTTGGCGAGGACGGAGCCGGCACCCTGCAAGCCCGATGCGCGCGTGCGGCCGGCGGCGGAGCAGACGACGTCGACCTCCACGCGATCCCAGCCGGCGGCTTCCAGAGGAGCGTAGATGGCGTTGTCGTAGCCGGAGAGGAGCACGGCTCCATCGTAGCGGAGGAGCGTCTCGACAAGCTCGGCGTGGTCGGTGTCGCGGAGCTCATGGGCGTAGCCGCCGGCTTTGCGGGCTCCGGCGACATACGGCGGGTCGCAGTAGGCAAGCCAGCCGGGACCTGCAAAGCGCGAAAGGACGTCGCGCCAGTCACAGCACTCGATCTGCACGTGCTGGATGCGCTTGTGCACCTCCGGGAGGTTGCGGAAGCTGTTGATCCACGCGGCGGTCGGATTGGTCGTCACGCCCGTGCCCCACGAGTTGCCGAACAGGCCCGAAAAACTTTGCCGGGCGACGTAGAACCAGCGGACAGCCTGCTCGACGGGGTCGTGGATCGCGGGCCATGTACGGGCGCACTCCTCGTAAAGCTCGCGGCTGTAGGGCATCAGCGAGGCGCGGGCGAGAAACTTGGAAAAGTAATCGACGTCCGCGATCACGCGGAAGAAGTTGACCACGCCGCGGTCGACGTCGTTGTAGACCTCGACTTCGGCCGGCTCCTTTGCGATGAGGATGGAGCCGCCTCCGCCGAAGGGCTCGATGTAGCGCGTGTGCGGCGGGAGATTGTCGAGAATCAACTGTTTGATTTTGGGGCTGGCTTTGCCGCCGAACCACGGGAACGGCGAGCGGATTTTGTGATTGGTCATGTTGCACCTTGAGTTGCGCCGGATGGAGCCGGCAGAATTTTTGCAAAAAAAATGCCCCGGCGGGTTGCGCAAACCGATTTCCAGATGTAGTTTAAAAACAGTAGTTTGAACGGAAAACGGTTTCGGCATGTGTCGCCGGGGCTGGAGAAACATCGGATTGCCGTCCGGCGTTTCTCCCGTTCACTTTTTGTTACCTCGCTATAACATGGTCACCTCCCTGCTGTTTGATCCGAAGCTTGAGCGCCTCGATTATTTTGTGCCGTTTGCCGGGCTCCAGCGCGTCGAAGTCCGGCGCGGTGAGGCTCGTGCCTGCGGCGGCATTTGCGATGCCGGTCAGGTATTTGTCCGTGCGCTCACGCGGGTGCAGAAGCGGACAAAGGTACTGCTCCCAGAGCACCCAGATGTATCTCGAATCACGGTAGAACGCGCGCTCGCGCCGCCAGTGGTCGAGACGGCGCAGAAGCTCACGAAGTCCCCCGTCGGTGAGTGCTGCGGCGGACGCGGTCTCGAAGTTGTCCCAGAGGAAATCGCGGTAGACATCGTCAGGCATGGATTTTGCCTTGAGCTTGGCGTGGACGGCGGCGAGCAGACGCGCGCGGAGAGATTTTGCCGGGGCGGTCATGGTTACTTGTCCTCCGGCCAGACACCCGCGTCCGTGCGCCATTTCACAAAACGCTTGAGGTCGCGCGGGTCGATGCTGCGTCCCTGCGAGCGCGCGAACTCGTCTGCGCGCATGAGGTCGCGGTAGAGCGTGCGGAGCTGACCGTCACCGGCGCGAGCGGTCTTGAGCGCGTAGGAGACAAGGTCCTCATCGGGATCGTCGAAGTAAGCGTCGAGCACCTGCCGGACCTCGTCGCGGCGCGGGATGTCAGGGATGTCGACAAGGTATTCGACGCGGCCGAAGAACTGTTCGTAGTAATCGGCCAGCCGGCCACGTCTCATCTCGGCGAGATAGACATCGGTGAAGATGAGTGCAATGGCACATCCGGTCATGTCGTGGAGGTCGCGCATGAGCTCAATCGGACCTCCGGGTCGTCCGGAGCGACTGAGGAGATGTCCTGCCTCGTCGATGATCAGGACGTTGCGCGGAGAGAGCGTGGCGCGGAGGCTCTGCTCGCACTCTGCGCAGTTGCCGGAATGGGCGACGCCGCGAGCGGAGCAGAGGAGATTGACGAGCGCGCGGCGGGTACACTCGGAGGGAGCGCGGAGATAGGTCGTGCGTCCGTGGTTGTTCTGGGTTGCCCACCACTGCGATGTGTAAGTCTTGCCGCGTCCGGTCGGACCTGAAATATAAACGATTGCGGAGTTGTCACGGGCGTAGTCGAGAGCTTGGATGATGTACTCTGCGACGATGGTCCGGACGAGCGGTCTGCGGCGTTCGACGCGTTTTTTGAGTGCGGCGATTGCCTCGAAGATCTCCTTGCGGATGCTTGCGGGGACGCGTCCGGAGAAAGTTGGTCTGACTTGAGTTTCCCAGTCGAGGTTGCCGAGCTCGTGGCAGAGATCGGCGGCCTTGCGTCCTTCGGAGTTGTAGTATCCCCAGAGCCAGTTGACGAGGTCCTGTTCGGCTGGGGTGTAGTTGTTGAGACCTTCGGTGAAAGCCTTGTAGGAGAGGACACTGTTTGTTTTTTCGTTAGAGTTCATCTTCGAATTCCTTTTGTTTGAGTTTGTGGTTGACCATGAATTTATGTACATCCGCCATGTCGAGCTCGTCATCGGGCTCGGGGCGAGGCGGCTGCATCCAAGTTGAGATTTCCTCGTCCGCCGGGGCGGGCGGGACGGGAGGTGCGGGAGGTGGAACTTCATCCGGCGGGAGGACCGCGGGGATGGAGTGATGCGTGTAGCTGTGAGCGTCGCCCTTGACTTTGCTGACGGTATCGCCGGAGACGATTTTTGCGCCGTCCGTGGCGAGCATAAGCTCAATCGGCGAGGCGAGATAACGTCCGTCGGTGAGGTCGTCGAGCATGGTGTAGGCGTCGCGGAGCTGTTTGCGCTGACGCCCGATGGACTCTGCGATTGTCTTGCGCGCTTCCGCGTCGTCAAGGGCGAGCGCGGCGATGCGGTCGCGGGTGCGGGCCTCGCAGACGAACGCGCCGTCGAGCGTGTAGCACATGACATGGTCGGGGTCCATCGAATCGGTTTTGATGAGGAGCTTGTCGCCCCAGCGCAGCTCTTTTGCGTAGAACTCTTTGCCGTCGAAAGTGACGCAGGGGCCGCGTCCGACGGTGCGCACGGCGGACGGTTTGAAGAACGCCATGCGGAGACGGTCGCCGGAAAGAGCATTTGAGCGGTCGAGCTGCGCCCAGATTTCGGCGGGAGATTTGCCCGCGTGGATCTTGCCGGACTTGGGCGTGTTGTGCCACGAGCGCAGCCAGCGGTCAAAAATTTCGGAGAACTGCTTGAGGGTCGGGAGCTCTTCCGGGTGCTTGTCGTAGTAATCCGCGGACAAGGTGCGCTCGCCGGGATGCGATCCGAGGTAGTCCGGAAAGAGCTTGTCGAACTGCTGCATCATATCGCGGAACGCGCGCTCGATGGTCTTTGCGCGTGCGTTGTAGGCGATGGAGTTGACGAGAGTGATTCCGAGTTCGCGGAAGATGCTGTGAGTGTGTCCTTCCGCCTCGAAGTCTGTCGAGAAGCCCTGTGCGCAGTAGTCCTTGCCGTTGTCGAAATAGACATGAGTCGGAGCGACTCCGCCGGAGCGGCAGAAGTAGAGACGCAGCGTATTGATGAGCGTCTCCGAGTTGACTGGCGACGTTGTGATCCAGTATGAGGCGAGATACCATGACCGGGCGTCGAGAAGTCCGGCAATGTTCGGGCGGACGGCGACCCATTTGTTTTGCGCCGCGTTCCAGACTTTCACGCGGGTGTCGAAGGTGCGGGAGTCTCCGATGAGACACTCGCCGGGACGCAGACCGGACCAGTCGCGACGGATGAAATCGACGCAGCGGTTTTTGTAAGCCTCTTCGCCCTCTCGGGCGAGGATGAGCGCGCCGGGGTCGAGTCGCTTGAGCTGATAGTTCACCTGTGCAATGGTCGGGACGGGGCAAGTCTTGTCAATGTCACGCATCTTTGCGCACGCGAGCTTGTAGGCCTGCGTGACCGGAAGGCGGTTGCGGTTGAGGTAAAACGCGAAAAAGTATTCCCAGAACTTCCGGGGGCCCTTGCGGTCGCGCATGCCTCTCTGATAGCCGTCACAGAGAGCGTCGAGCGCGGCGTCCGGATTTGTTACGCCGATCAGGCGCTTGCTCCAGTTGCGGTAGTTGTTGTAGATGAGTGCGGAGCCGCCGCCTTTGCCGGATTTGACGAGCAGCGGAAACTGTGCGGCGTAATTGACTGCGACATACGCCACCGCATCCGGGTGAGTCCGCTGCTGGGTCTTGATGACCGACTGGACCAGACGGATGAAGCTGAGACGCTCCAGCGCTTTGGCGCGGACGGCTGCGGGAAGCATTTCCGCTCCCGTGGCGGCGACGGGGAGATTGGTATGTGCAACACTCGCCGGAAGATTGTTGCATGCGACAGTCTCGGACAAGTCGGACGTTTTGGGCAGAGCGGACGGAATGGTGGTAGCCGGAATGTTGCATGCGACATTGTCCGCTTGATTGTTGCATGCGACAGTCTCGGATTGGGCGGATGCAACCGGAATGTTGCATGCGACATTGTCCGCTTGATTGTTGCATGCGACAGTCCGCACTGGAATTTGAAAATTGAAAACGCCCATCATGCTCTCCTTACGCCTGCGCTGCCCGGCTGATTGCCGCCTCTATTTCGGAGACCTCATCAAGCAACGCCGCTTTGACACTGGAAAGGAATGCCACATCGGGCACGTCCTCATGTTTTTTAAACTCAAGAGCGGAGCCCAGAAGACGGAATCCTCCGTTGAGGAGCAGAGCCGCGCTGGCATCATCGCGGACTTCGGAAAGCAACGAGGCCTGCTGCATCTTAAGGATCGAATGTACGATCGTGGAGAATTCCGGTTCCTCCGAACTATGCAATCCGCCGTCTGTGTTTTTCGGCTCTTGAACCGCCTCGCCGATCCAGAGTTTGACTGCATCACGGAGTTCCTCACGTGTCATCTTGTCGATGTTGCCGCCGAGGTGAGAGGCAAACGCTTTAAGCTGATCGGCGGGGATACGGGTCAAAGCAAGCAGCTTGTTGTAGGGTAAGTGGAAGAGCTGGGCGAAGAATGCTTTGTCGTCGTAAAACGCAAGTAGGAGGTCTCCGATGACGCGTCTGTGATCGCGGTCTGCACCGTCGATGTCAAAGTTCTCGCGGCACCAGTCCGCCCATGCGGCGACGGCTCCGGCGAAGTGATCGCGTCTTGCGGACGCGATCAGCAGCGAGGTCACGGGGACGATCCGGCGTGCGATCCGGACGAGCTGTCCGGCCGCGGCGGTCTTCCCCTCCAGCGTCTCCGGGATGATCCCGGAGAGCAGATTGTCAAGGTTGATTGGTTCCGGCATGTCACGCCTCCAGCAGGTTGTCGAGATAGCTCTTGCTGATCGTGCACTTCGGGTTGTCGCCGGCCGGGACGTAGGTCACGCCCGGGACGTCGACGCCCGCCGCGCAGAGCTTGGCTATCGCAGGTTTGACGGGTTTGATCTCCGCCTGATAGATGAAGTACCCGTTCTCATCGGCAAAGGCCTTCAGGGACTCCAAAGCGTCCTTGTCGACCTTGACGGACGAGGGGTCCGTCTCGATGCCGTACGTGCCCTGATCGCCGACTTTGTGTTTTCTTGGTTTCACAAAACGTTCGGGGTGCGCCATGATGTAGCGCAGGAGCTCTGACTCCAGAGCCTTGTACTCCGTCACAAGCTGGGCGACGGCGTCGTGGTGCTTGACCTCGATTTCCGCGATCCGTTTGTCCTTCGCGGCCTCTTCGCGGCGCATGGAGGCTTTGAGCGCGACCATGCGTTTGAAGAGACCGTCGGCGTCCTCGACGGTCATGGCCTGTATTTTTCGGTTGTCCTGCAGGATCGCCATGTCACGCCTCCTCGCAGAGCTCTGCGACTTTTGCGCTGACGCGGGGGCTGTTCGCGCCGGCGAGGATTTTGTTGACCATGCGGGCGGAGATCCCGAAGTATGCTGCGAGGTCTTTCACGGGGACTTTGCAGGCGGCCCGCAGCTGTTCAAGCAGATGTTTGGCCGGAGAGCTTGCAAAATCATTGGGCCAGCATTTAATTTCTTCGGTGATGCGGTCGGACGGAGCGGACTCTTCGGACGTGTCGGACGGGGCATGATGGAGGAACGGGGAGACGGTGTGTTCCGGTTCGTCTTCCGGCTCCTCCGGGGCGGGACCGTCGACAACGAGGTCGCCGTCACCGTCAAGGGCGTTCGCGCCGAACTCATCCGAGAGATCTTCGAGCTCGTCGTCGAGGACCTCTGCGATGATGTTGCAGCACGAGTTGACGCCCGCATCGCAGTCTGCGATGGCGCGGATGGTTCTGAGCTGGTCTTCGATTCTTCTGCGGTTTTCTGCTTTCATTGTGGACTCCTTTTGTTATTTGGCTTCCTTGTCGTAAGCCTGGGTGTAGTTTTCGCATTTTTTGTGAGCCGGATGCGCGGGACAGTTTTTGTCTGCGCAGATCCAGCACTCCTGATAGTTGATTTCCTTCATTTCCATGATGGTTCCTTTCATTCAACCGGGGGGAGCCGGTCGTAGATTTCTGTCGGGACTGTCAGCTTGAGCAGTCGCCGGACGTTTGACTGCGAGACGCCGCGGAGCTCCGCGATGCGCGGAGGGGTCATGCGGCCGAGGTGCGTGTAAAACTGGATCCACGCCCAGTCGGGATGATCGGCGGCGAAGAGCATCAGCGCGATGATCTTGCGCTGCGTCTCGTCGCCGAGCGCGGCGAGCCAGTCGCAGCGGCGCAGATCGGCGTTGACGTCGGCGAGGACTTCCGCGAGTGAGGTGTCGGTGTCGTCCATCAGAGCACCTCTGCGGCTTTGAGAGCGACGATGATCCAGCAGGACGCGACAGTACCGAGCATGCCGCCGATCACCGCCGCTCCGAAGACTATGGAAGATTTGTTCATGGTCGGGACTCCTGATTTTTAATTGCCGAGTTCGGGGAAGAGACGGTCGGTGAGAGCGTCGAGGTCCTGTTCCCGGCGGAAGCGGTAGCACCGGAGCAGATCCAGCGCGAGCGCGGATTTGTCGGAGGGAGCTTCGGACGGTTCGGACGGTTCGGACGCATCGGACGATTCCGGCGCGGGTTCCGGGATTGTCACGGAGCCGACGCCGCGCAGACGTTTGAGCAGCGCGTCCCATGCGGGATACACTTTGCCTTCCGTGCGCATTTCGCGGACCGCCGCGGCGTACGCCTCTTTGCGCGGCATGGTTTCAAACGCGCGGAGGTAGACGCCCGCAAATTCGCGCCACTGCGCATCGGTCATCTGCCGGCGCGGAAACTGGTTGTTTTCTTGGGTTGGCATGGCAGGGCTCCTTAGTTTGTGTGTTTGTGGCTTGTGGATCTGTGCAGGTCTGCCGGAGATCGAAGCCAATGCAAGATGCAATCGCGGCATGCGGGGAAAAGACGGCAGACGCTTCCTAGCAGGCAGAAGGAGAAGGTGCCGTTGGCAACGAACAGTATATCTACAAGCTGTTCGATGGACGACAGTTCGCGGATGGCATCGAAGTTTGTTTTTGCGGAAGTGCTGATGCTGCACTTTTCATCTTCCTGCGTGCAATGATTATTTATAGTGAGTTTAACAGAGTCTTGACACAAAATACCACCGTTGTTTTTGCAGATTATTTTGTCCCCTGAAAAGTTGCCGGAGCATATTTTTGCAAAAATTGTCGTTTCCCGAATGGTTTTCAGAAGTTTGTTTTTCATGGTGAGGATCCTCAGTTTGAATGTTGTTTGTGGCTTGTGAATTTGTGCAGGTCTGCCGGAGATCGAAGCCAATGCAAGATGCAGTCGCGGCATGTGGGGAAATCGTAGCAGACACCTCCCGGCGGGCAGAAGTGGAGGGTGTAGTTGGCAACGAACAGTATATCTACAAGCTGGTCGATGGACAATTCGCGGATGGCGTCGTAGTTTGTTTTGGGAGTGACTTGATGTGGCATGGTGGCGGGTCCTTTAGTTTGCCGTGTGGACGGCGGGGATGGTGCGGTTGTGTGCGTCGATGTTTATGGTGCAGCCCTTGCAATAGGCTGCGGCGATGAGGATGAGGGCAATCAGCACAACTGCCGTGCCGCAGCCGAGCTCGTGTTCTACTGTGACTTGCTTTGACATGGTCGAGGCTCCTTTAATTTGAATGTTGTTTGTTGCTAGTGAATTCAATCAGGTCTGCGGGGGAGCAACCGAGAACGGCTGCGTAACGGGCTGCCATGCGCCCAGTTCTTACGCCGTCTTTGCAAGCGCGGTTAATGTTCGAGACTTTCCCCTTGACAAGTTTTGCAAAGTCCGTCTGGGACATCCGCAATGCTTGTAAACGATCTTTAAGCTTGGTCATCAGCGCCTCCTATGCTTTAATCCATAATCTTTCTTGTACTAAGATAATGCATTAATCCATAATTTCAAGTAAATTTTTTATTTTTTTATGGAAAAATACATAATATGCGCTATGTTATTCCATGAAAATATGGAAAAGAGCATAGTATGAACATTGAAATGTACGTGAAGTCATCTTTGACGCAAGCTATCAAAGAGGCAGGAAACATGCGGAAGCTGTCGGAAAAAGTCAAAGTAGACTATTCGACAATCAATCGCTTCAACAGTGGAGATAACGAGATCGGCAACATGCCGCTCAAAACGTTGATAAAGCTATTTCCAGAGCTTCAGATTTTTTGCTTCAACTCTGACTTTATCAACAGCCGTCAACCTGTGGGTGATGTCGATGTCGAAACACAACTCTTATCCATTTTCCGCGGATTATCTCATGATCGTCAATTAGAATGTTTGGTCATGGTCGCGGCGAATTTCGGGGCAAGAGTAAGAGAAAAAACAAAGGAGAAAGAATAATGGATTCCATAAATTTTTTTCAATCGTACAACTTTGCAATCTCTCCAGCTGAATTTCTTGCCTGCGTATGGGTTGTACGCAAAGAAATCCTCCCAGTGATCGCCAAAGTTAAAGGATGTTCCATTACTGAGGAGCAATGTATCGACAAGGATGTTTTTCGAAAAATTCGGTCAGATATATTAAATGGAACGTTTTCCTCAGAATATTATGAGAAAAAAGAGCTCTGTTATTTTTCTCATCAAGCCTTGAGCTTATATGCGGTTTTTATTGACGTAAAAGATAATGTTCATAAGCCTGATCAAGAAGAAATTATTAAAGCTCGCGATGTATTGGCTTCTATCATAGTCCCTGATATTGTTGGTAACTTGCCGACACTAAAATCATCTTTACATGAGGGGAAGATAGAATTTCAACTTCAAAAGTTAAGATTGCTATAACTTTCATTCAAGAGGGTGAGACGGGAGAAAAAGAATCAGACTAGTCGGACGGGTCAGACGAGAGAGGGGTTGGAAACAGAGTCGGGCGGGTCGGACAACAGTGGCTGGATGTGTGTAAAACGGTTTGCTCATTATGTGCCATGTTGCATGCGACATTTCTCTCTATTTGAATGGTGCATACACCATTCAAAAGACGGTTGACACGGGAAGTTTGAGTTTAGCGAAGCGAAAGTTATGATCCCGGGATCATAAAAAATGAGTAAACCGTTTTTTCTCTCTTGACTATTTGTTTATCTGTGCTATGTTCCTGATGTCGGCATTTTTACCGACGGCACGACATAGTAAAGGAGATAAGAAGATGGCATTCAAGGATTATGAAGAGATGGTGAACACCTATCTTAAAGATAATTCAACGGAGGTATTTGGTAACTTCAGCAGTGAACATGCTGGTTTTATCATTGCCAGCTTTCTTGAATCTGCCGAAAATTCCGTTGATATTTTTTCCGGAACTTTTGCAGATGCTTTTTACTCTGCAAAGGGTATTGATGCGTTGCTCATTCAGACCGCTAGGCGGTTGCAAAAGAATAACGGACGGATAAGAATCATTACCATTTCTGGCGAAAAAAGCGATCTGCTTAATAAGCTAGAAAAAGAAATTAATGATCCGAAGAGCTTCTCTTATATTTCAGCAAAATTTAAAGGAGCTCCAGAACCAAATCATTTTATGATAGTGGACAACATGCGCTATCGTCTTGAAGCACCGCATCCACCTTTCGATGAAACAAGCAACTGTATCCATGCAGAAGTCTGTTGCAATGGGAAAGCCAAGGCAGCAGAGCTTACTCATTTTTTTGACAGAGCTTGGAAAGTTCTTGAAGATAAGGCAAAAGAAAAAGCTGTGAGCAAGAAATGATGGAATTTTGGGTTGGGATGTCCCCGGATTTACTCTTGCAGCTTTGGCTTGTGTTTGAAGGATTTTCATTGTGGAAAATCCTTCAAATGCCAGATAAAGTTGGTGTCGTGCCAACTGATTTTTCTGTAATATGCGAGTCTATATCACAAGGAGAAGGTTCGTTTTCAGAAAAAGTCGATAAAGTAAATGAATTTAAGGTCGTTTTGAAAAAGTATAATTTCTGGAAACCCATAGTCGCATTTTTAGAAAAAACTCACTTGGAGGTTTTTCTACTAATTGCCCTAGTACTGGCGTCATTAATTGTCAAATTTGAAACACCTGTAGTTCGAGGCTGGTTGACATGTTTGCTCGGAGTATATATGCTTCTAAAATTTGCTATATATAAATTTGCAAGGCACGCATTCTCCAATTATCAAAGACAACTCAAAGAGCTTGTCCCGGTTTCACTGCCTCAAGACAAATCTCTGACTTTTGAAAATTTAGATATTCATAACTGACGCACGCACGCCACGGTTTCCGGGATTTCCGGGGGCATGTAAAACGGTTTGCTCAAATCGTGGAGGCTGATGTACCATGTGAGGATGCGCCGGAGGTCTTCGGGGTCGAGTTTCTGTTCCAGTTCAAAGCGGAGGACGGTGCCGGTGTAGGTGGAATCAAGCTCCATGCCGGAGAGGTCGGGACGGAGACGGCGATATTTCCGGACGGCTTTACGAGCGATTTCCGAATATGAGAACGGGGTTTGTTTTTCCAGAAGTTGAAGATCGGCGAGCAGTTTTGCGCCGATGCGGGCGGTCTGTTTTTTCAATGATGTGATGTGCATTTTTGATGGTTCCTTTCTTTGGCGGTAATATGTAGCCTGTTTTCAGAAATTTCAAGTGACTACATAATTTTTTGCGGATTTTTGTCGAACTGGTCGGACAGAGTCTGACGGGTCCGACGGAAGGATAATTGGCGATTTCAGGGTAAAAATTACACTCAATAATCCATAAAAACATGTTTTTGTCTGCGCGTTTTTGCTTATCTATGAGGACCATGTTTTCCGCTGACGCGGCGGGAATACCTTTTTGTTGTTGTGAGGGACAAGCCGAGCCCGGCGGCATATCCGGGCGACTAACTATGAAAGAAATTGCGCACATGGATTCGCTTTATCAGGCTTTGCTGTCGCTGCTCGGAGGCGGGATGTCCGGCTGGATCATCGTCAGCCACCAGAAGCGTCTTGACAAACGCGACGAGGAGGAGCGCAAACAGGCGTACGAGGAACTGGAGAAGATGCGCGATCAGCGTCAGACGACGCTGGAGCATACGATCCATGAGCTCGCAAAGAAAATCGACGATCATGTGCGTGAAGATAAAGCTGAAGTCATATTGAATCAATTGAAAAACATATCCGGAGCGCAGGCGAGTCAGAACGCAATCATAACCGGGATGTCCGGTGAAGTGAAACAGCTGCTGGTGTCGGACGGGAAACGGAGCGAAAAGCTCGACAGTCTGGACCGGTATATCAAGGGCGTTGACGCGTCGCTCCGGGAGCATAAACAACAATACCATCCGGGAGCCAAGCGATGAACATTTACGCGATACGACAGGCGATCATCCGGGCGATGCACCGGTTTGCCAATCCACAAAATTTCGAAACGATTCTCGGCGCGCGGGAGCTGATCCTCGCGGCGGGGAAAATCACATTTACCAACGACGACGTCCGCATTTTCCGGCGCGAATGGAACTTCCTGATCGAGCAGGGATATCTGCAGAGGATCCGGGGCTGGGACGATTACGCGCGTCTTTCGGGCGACGTCCGGAGCAGACTGGATGCGGTCGATCCGCTGACGGGGAGCAATCCGTTTGCGGAAGACGAGCTGATTTGCGGACCGGACGCTCTCCGGTGAGGAGGCCTGCATGAAGAAAAAGAATGCGGGAAACCGCTCGAATTACTCCCTGATGCCGTTTGACGTCAGGTTCAAAATCTGCACGCTGCTGCACGATGGAGCGACCGCGGAAGCGGTTGCGCGTGAACCGGAGGTGGCTGCGGCGTATGAGCGTCTGGGGATCAAACTCAACCGCAGTGCGGTGATGCGGATCAAGCGGTGTGCGGAATACAAGCACATCTGCGCAAAGCTGGAGGCGGGTCGACTCAAGGAAGAGAACGACCGTCTGGCGACGGCGATTCTGCGGGATACGCGGTGTGCGGAGACGATAGCAGAACAGGCGAAAGTCGTTCTGCTTCAAGCTGTTTCGGATATTGCGGATTTGCCGGAGATGTCGGATGAGGCGCGCGTGAAAGCGTTGCGGAGTCTGACGCAGAGCGTGACCGCTCTGAGCAGTCAGGGGAAGGACCGCCGGATCGCGGAACTGCAGCGCAAGCTGGAGTCGAAGGATGCACAGCTGCGCGCTTCGGAAGAGGAATGGAAAGCGCGGGAAGCGGAGCTGGAGTATCAGCTTGCGGAGAAAGACCGCCGGATTGCGGAGCTGGAGAAGCAGGTGCCGGGCGTCGATTCCGGCAAAGTCGCGGATGCAATGGATGCAAAATTCGGAGTTTGACAATGGGATATTTTCTGCCATATCAGCAGAGGTGGATCAATGATGATGCGCCGCTCAAGCTGTATGAGAAATCCCGTCGAACGGGCATCACTTACGCGACGAGCTACCGGGCTGTCCGGAAGTGTCTGCGCGAGCCGGAGAAGAGCAGTTTTGTGCAGTGGGTGAGTTCACGCGACACCTTGACCGCCAAAGAGTTTGTCACTGACTATGTCGCGATGTGGTGCCGCGAGGCGAATGCCGTTGCGCGAGGTCTGCAAGGGGACAACGTCGAAGTTGTCGACGAGCAGCACGGCATCACTGCATTTGTCGTGAGGTTCAAGAATGGCGCGCGGATCTGCTCGCTGTCGAGCAATCCGATGGCGTTTGCCGGAAAGGGCGGCGATGTTCTGATCGACGAGATGGATCTGCACGAGGATCAGGAGACTCTGTACGCGATGGCCTATCCCTGCATCACGTGGGGCGGTCAGCTGGAAATCGTATCGGCATACAGTGCGGACGGATCGGAAAACACACAGTTTGCGCAGCTCTGCAAAGAGGCGAAAGGGGAAAATCCGAAAGGTTTCTCGTTCTACCGGACTACGCTGGATGATGCGATCGCCGAAGGTTTTGTCGAGAAAATCAATGAAAGCAAGCGCAGGAAGGGACGGGCGGAACAGAGCCGGGAGGAGTTCCGGGAGATGATCCGCCGCGGCTGCATCAATCAGGATGCGTTTGCGAGTCAGTATCTGTGCATCCCGAATCAGGCGAGCGGACAGCAGGCGGTTGCGCCGGGTGATTTGGCCGCTGCGAAAAAAGATTTTGAGATTTTGCGTGTGCATCTGACCGGAGACGGCACGGTGCTGGATCTGGTTGATCCGTGCGCGGAAGCGTATACACACCGGGAATATTGGCGCGACCTTGCGGAGCTCTGGAAACTGGAGCGGCCGGCGGTCGGTTGGGATATTGCAGTGACCGGGGACCTTGCGTGCATCTGGATAAACACACGCACCGCTGATGATGTTTACCGGCTGGCGGTGTGCCTTACGCTCAAGGGGTGCAAAGTGGAAAGCCAGCGCCGTGTCATGGAAGCGATTTTTGAAGCTCTGCCGTATGCGGTAGGCGCGGGCGATGCGTCCGGTCTCGGTACGTCGGACTGTGCAAAACTGGAGGCGCTGTTCTACGGAAGGTTTGCAGGCGCAAAGTTTACCGCGCCGTTCAAGCTGACGATGTACACGACTCTGCAGGGAGTCTACGAGGCGCGGCGTCAGCTGTTGCCGGCTGGACGACCGGAGATTGCCGCGGACGTTGCGGCGATGCGCAAATCTGCGAGCATGGCAGAGCGTCTGATTTTTACAGCCGGACGGAATGAACTTTTGCCGGACAGTCACTGCGACCTGATGACGGCCAATGCGCTGGCGGTCTGGGCGGGAGAGACGATCGGCAATGCGGGTCCGTGCTTCATGGCTCCGGTTGAGCGGAAACCGCAGAGACTGGAGTCGGAATGGGAATTTATGAACCGGAGGAGAGGTTATGATTTTTGACCAGTTCGGACGTCTGATTCCGGAGAGGGACAGACATGTTCCGGTGAGCGGAGCGCAGATTGTGCTGGAACCGCTGACGGACCGGGAGAGCCGTGATGTGTCACGCGGGCTCACGCCGCAGTATCTGGACCGCATCCTCCAGCAGGCGAACGGCGGAGACACCGAAGCGCAGAGCCGGTTGAGCCGGGAACTGCCGGAAAAGAATTTTGCAGTTGCTCATGCGCTCCGGACGCGCCGCAATGCGCTTTCGGGGTGCGGGTGGCATCTGGAGCCGGGCGACGGCTCGGCGCTTGCACAGGAGGCCGCGCAACGTCTTAAAAGCGACCTTGACGCAACGGGAATGCTGCATCCGGAGCTCGGGCGGATCGAATCCTTTCCCGGACTGCTGCGGAATTTGAGCGACGCCATTCTGCCGGGCTTTTCGGCGGCGGAAATCGTCTGGCGTCCGGGCGGACGCGGATTCTACGGGTTCCGTCCGATTGAGCAGCGGTTTTTCAGTTTTGCAAAAAGTTACACGCCGCGACTGCGCACGACGGGGCATCTTTACGACGGCGAAGAGATTGCGCACGGCAAGATTATTTTTCATGAGCTTTGCGACGGCGGCGATCCGGTGCGCGGCGGTTTGATCCGTCCGCTGTGCTGGCTGCACTGTTTTTCCCAGCTGAACATGAAAGACCGTCTCTCCTTTATCGAACGGTACGGAATGCCGTTCGTGCGGGCGACGGTTGATCAGGCGACATGGGACAAGGAGAAAGTGACGCTGAACGATTTGATCAGCAACTTCGGTCCGCGCGGAGGCGGTGTGTTTTCGCGGGGCGTTGAAGTGGATTTGCTCCAAGCGGCAAACTCGAACGGAGACGTCTATGCCGCGCTTGCGCAGTATCTGGACGATGCGATTACAAAGGTGCTGCTCGGTCAGACCGCAAGCAGCGGCGACAGCGCCGGGCTGTCCGGCGGCGACGCCCAGAGTCAAGTGCGCGACGACATCCTCTGCGCTGATGCGCGGGCGATGGAAGACACCGTCAACCGCGATCTTTTTGCGGTGTGGATGGAATTCAATTATCCAGCCGGAACGCCGGTGCCGAAGCTCCGTATTGAGACGGAGCCTCCGGAAGACGGCAAAGCGGAAGCCGATACCGCTCTTGTGAAAGCGCAGGCGATACAGACGCTTGCCGCTGCGGGATATGTTGTCCCGGAAGACGAGGTGCGGAAGGTGTTCGGCTATGCGGTGACGTACCGCGAGCCGCAGCAGAACCCGGCGGGCTGGTCCGGTCAGTCGATGGAGCTTGCGGAGCCGGTCAAACCGGAAACTCCGCGCACGGAGCTTGCCGATGCGCTGGAAGCGTGGCTGGGACCTCTGGCTGATGAACTGTCAAGTCTGACAGACGGGCAGGATGTTTCGGACGAGGAGTTCGGGAAACGCCTTGCGGCATGTGCCGACGGAGGGAAAAACGGCTCGGAAGCGTTGCAGAATTATCTTGAAGGACAGATCTACGAAGGTCTTGCATACGGAGCGGGAAAATGACTTTTGACGAAGCGAACGATTACATCCGGCACAGAGTGAGCAAAACGACTGCGCTCGGGTCGCACGGACTTTCACGGACCGTTCCGGCAAAAATCCGCGCACACTGTTTCTTTTCCGCGCGGGTTGCGAACGAGCGTGTGCTCCGGAAAATCCGGGAGGTATCGGATGCATTCAGCGCGGGAGAAATCAGTCAGGCGGATGCGCGGAGTTCTCTGCGTTTGTGGTTGCGCGGTCAAGGACAGGATGACGGGAGCGCCCGTATCCGCAATCTTGCGAGCAAGGCGAGAGTGGATTTGATTCTGACACAGAACAAGCGCATGGCCGTTGCGGTCGGGAAGTATGCGAAAGACCGTGATCCGGCGGTGGAAGAGCGCTTTCCCTGCTGGAAATATCATGCGGGACGCAATCCGCGCAGCAGTCACCGGAAATACGACGGAATGGTCTTCCGAAAGGACGATCCCATCTGGCGGAGGATTTATCCCCCGTGGGAATTCAACTGCAACTGCTGGGTTGAAAACACGGACGAAGAGCCCGTGAAGTCTTCAGTTGCAGAAAAGCTGACTCCGGGCGGACCTCCGGCAAGCGGCTTTGAATTTGATCCTTCGGATGCATTCGAAGATTACAAGGTTGACAATTACCGGTTTGGTCAGGATGAATCCGGGATGATCATCAAGGCGCGCGGTGAAGCGCGTCGGCTTGAGAAAGCCGAACTGAAGCGGCTCTACCGCGATGTGGAAGACCGACAGCCGGGAATCATTGAGCAATCCGACGATTTCTGGAACGGGCTGAAACCGGAAGAGCGCGACTTGATTACCCGCTACACGGCAAGCGACCAGTTCGAAATGAACAAGGCGAGCCGCGGAGCTGTTGAGATGACCAACGCCGTGGCGAAGGAGATGGACGAGCTTTCGAACGTGCTGAAAAAAGCTCCGAAATACACAGGCGGGCAATGCTACCGCGTGATTAATGTGTATGACGATGCTCAGCTGAAGGAGTTGGAAAATCACCTTTACAATAGCATTTTCGGTCTGAAAGGCTTCAATTCAACTTCAGTAAGCATGGAGGCGGCGAAACAGTATGCCAATCCGAAAGCGGATTACCGAATCGTGTTTCACATTGTGCGGAGCAAGAGCGGTGCATTCATCGGTCAGCATTCATGGATCAACACGGACAAGGAAGTACTTTTTGATAAAAAAGTAAAATTCCGGGCTTTACAACCGTGGGAAAAGGGGTATATTAAAGAGAACCTGAATAACGACGGTTTCCGGCATATAGCAATCGTGGAGGTGTAAGATGCAAGAAGAATGGTATGAACCAAGCCCTAGAGACATTCGCCGGGCAAAAGCTTTTGCATCCACTGCTTCGGGACAACAAATTGCAAAGCGAGCATTTGAAGCAAATCATCGTTGTCTTGAGTGGCGTATTCAAAACGAAGGTTTTACTCCTTCTCCAGAAGCAATGGCAGAACATGAGAAGTGGCGAGCTGGGCATCCGGAGCTTTACACGAATCCTCACAAATAATCTTTAACTACATCTGGGCGATTTCAGGCCCGTTTGAAAACACGCTGATGAGATACTCCGCGTGTTTTTTCGTGTTCATTTTCCGGAGGAAACATGAAAATTCTCATAACCGTAGACATGCGGAACTGTCTTGATGCAACCGCAAAGATGGCACTGGAGGGGCAACTCCCGGAGTTCGCGGCCAAAACACTTGCAGTTTCGTTGCGGGATAAAGCGGAAAGCAATGCCCGCAAAGTTATCGGCAACGGCGGTTTCGGTCAGGAGCTCGCGGCCGGAGTTCGGGTCAGAACGAACGGAAGCGAAGTTATCGTAGATCACGTCACCAACGATACAAATCATCTTGCAGAACATGTGCACGACGGCGGTCCGATCCGGCATCCGCAGGGAAAATACCTTGCAATCCCGATTGACCAGTCGGTCAAGGGGGAAATGGCGCGGGAACACCGCTGGCAAACGCCGGACGGGAAACCGCTCTTCCTGCGCAAAAAAGGTGACGGTTTGCACGGGAGGGCATATCTTGCAGAACCGCGCGGGAAACGCGGAAAACTGAAAGCATTGTACGTGCTGGTCAAGGAGACAAAACCGCAGCGCCCGCGTCCGTGGTGGCCAAGCGATCAGGAGTTTATTGAATTGACCGAAAGAGAGCTTGCATGGTGGCTGAAGAAAACGCTGCCGGAGAGAATTTGAAAGATATCCGGACCAGCCGGCTGGTCGGACAAAGTGGAAACAAGAAGAGGTTTGCGCAGATGAAGATAACTGAATTTTCCGTCATGGAAATGTCGGAAGTGGAACGAACGGCGGACGGTCTTCCGAAGGCATGGCCGATCTTCCGGGCGGGCGAAAATATTGTGACACGGCGTGATTCCATGCCGGTCAATCTGGAATTGTCGCAGGAAGACCTGCAGAACATAGCGACATATCAGCGGGCGAAAGGAACGAAGATTCCGATCGACTGTCAGCATGTGGTCAGCAATCTTGCAGGGAAGCTGGGACTTGATGAACCTGAACTTCTGAAGCGGCTGCCGCGTTACAGCGGAGTTGCCGGGTTCGGGAATCTGGAAGCGCGCGATGGTGCGCTGTATCTGACGGATGCGGAATGGCTGCCGATCGGATCGGAGGTGATGAAAGCGGGACAGTACCGCTACTTTTCGCCGACGATCCGCGGGCTTGACGGAAAGAGTCCGCTGCGCGTGATGAGCGTGGCTCTGACGAACAATCCGTGTCTGCAGCACTGCGCGGATCTTGCGGCGAGCGAAGACGAAGAGGTGACACCCGAAGAGGTTCGGGCGGCACAGGAAAACATAATCAAACACAAGGAGGCAGATATGCCCGAAGAGTTGAAGACGGAAGCGGCGGTTGCCGCGCCCGCAGCGCCCGAACCGGAAAAGAAGGCGGATGAAGAGCTGCTGGCAATTCTCAAGGAAGTGCTCGGCGACGATGTGACGCCGGAGAATCTGAAAGTGACGCTTGCGGCGCTGAAGACAAAAGCGGAGGCGACGGAAGAGCTGTCGGAAAAGGTCCGTGCTCTGGAGCTTTCGGAGAAAGCGCGCCGGGAGCGCGAAGAGCGTCATTTCCGCAAAGAGGCGGAAGAGAACGGATTCCGTCGCGGAGTGCTGACTCCGGCGGATCTGGAGAAGCCGTACATCAAAAACATGAGCGCGGCGGAGCTTTCGGAATATTGCAGCAGTCTTCCGGACGGGTGCAAGGTTCCGGTGAAAACTCTGGAGCTTTCGGAGACTGAAGGTCCGCAGAGGGGAATGGAACGGGCGCATCTTACGGATGTGCAGAAAGCGATCTACACATCCACGCAAAATGCAAAAAACATGAAAGGGTGACAAGATGCCTGAGATTATCAAGGAATACTCGCTGACGAACAAGGAACGCGATCTTTCGAGCGCGATGAACACCGTAATTGCCGAGAAGGGGACGTTCCTTTCCCGGTTCAAAAGCGCGGCGGCCGCGACGAATCACAAGCACGAGTGGCTGGAAGATCAGATCAAGGGACGCGGTTTCAGCGTTACCGCTTACGCGTCCGGGAAGGCGACGTTGTCGGATGCGGACTTCCGCAAGGTCAAAGTCGGCACGCGCTTTATCGTGAAGGGCAGTCCGGCGGTGTTCAAGGTTACAGCGCTGGATACGGCGGCGAAAAAGATTACGGCGGAAGTGCTTGCTGCGAACGGAGATACGACCAAGACCGCGCTGGCCGCGAACGACGTGTGCCGGATCGTCGGCGTGCCGGTGCGTGAGAACTCGCGCGAAGGAGACGGCGAGTACACGCGCCGTTCGGTCGGAAGCGCATACAACTACACGCAGATCATTCGAAAGGATCTCGGTTTGAGCAACACTGCGCTTGCGACGAAGACGATTGATCAGGTGGAGAACTCGATCGCGCGTCAGACCGAATACGCGCTGCAGGAAATTGACCGCGATATGAACCGTGCGGCAATCTGGGGCGTGCGAACGGAAAAGAATGAAGCCAGCGACGTCTTCGGAGAAGCGGGCGGGCTTTACGCGTTTGCAAACGCTCTGTCAATCGACGCGGACGGCAAGCGCCTGACGAGCAAACTGGTCAATGACGCCGTGATGAAAATTCTGGATGAAGGCGGTCACGCGTCGACGGTTTACGGCACGCCGAAACAGATGCGCGTGCTCGGCAACGAATACAAGAACAACGTTACCGTGATGCGCGACGACAAAGCCCGCGGCGTTTATGTTGCGGTTGTGGTGAATGAATCGAACGGTCAGAACATTGAGCTTGTCGGCGACCCGGACTTCCGCGACGAGGATGTCTTTGTTGCGGATGACGACTGCTTCGCTCTCAGCTGGATGCGTCCGGTCGGGGATACCGATTCGACGGCTCCGGATGCGGACGGAATCAGCCGGAAGATGATCGGAGAGTTTACGATGGAGTTCCACAACGCCAATCAGCGGGTCTGCCGGATCAAGAATCTGATGGATCCGGATGCGGCGCTGCGCGAGATTGAAAACGATCAGCGCAATGTCAACATCAATGGCGGAGCGATGACGATTTCCGCCAGCAGTGTCACGGTCCAGCAGACCGGAGGCTGATGATGTACGCGAGCGCGGAAGACCTGAGAAAGCGTCTTGGGGCGAGCGTGTTTGATGAGATTTACGCATCCAGTGAGCCGGACGGCGATGAGTGGTCCGGCGATCTGGAATCGGCAGAGGCGGAAATTGACGGAGTGCTTGCACTCCGTTACCGTCTGCCGCTCCAGCAGCGGCGCACGCTCCAGCTCCTGAAAGACTGGACATTGACGCTTGCGGAAGAACGTGCGTATGCACGTGCCGCGGGCGGAAGTTTTTCGGACAAAATCAAGGAGCGCGCGGCGCAGGTGCGCAAATATCTGGAGGACATCCGGACCGGACAGTTCCTGCTTTCCGGAGAAAGTGAAAACGATCATGGAGTATTCACGCTCCATAAGAGTGATCCGGAAGTTTTCGGACGCGGGAACATGGAGGGATTCTGATGAAAGGACTGCAGGAAAGTTTTGCGGAATTGCGCAAACTGATTTTACGGAAGTTCGCGACGGTGCGTTTTACGACCGTGCAGACGCCGGAGCAGTTCCTTGTCGAAGTCCGGGCGATCGGACGGGAGCGTCTGCCGGGCGTGCTCGTGGTTTACGACGGCACGACGATTGCGGACGGCGTCCGGGAGGATCAGGTGACGCTGGTGCTGGTCGACCGTTTCCGGGCGGACAGCGACGAACGCGCGCTGTCGGTGCTCGAAGCGACGGAAAAGCTGCTGTCGCTGTTTCCGGCGGACGGACAGGATCTCGACGGGGTGTGGACATTCCCGCGGGACTGCCAGATTGCAAGTCCGGACAGGGATTTTGCGGCGCTCGCGCTCGGCGTGAGCATGAGACAGAGTAACGGATAAAAAACAAGCGGAGGAGAATATGGCGGAGAAAACGATTGTATTCGGGCTTGCGACATACAAAGGGATCGTTGCGGGCGTGCATCTGCAGTCGGTCACGTACACCGAGACGGCGTCCCCGGCGGAAGCAACCGCGGAAGACGGCAACATTGAGCAGATCGACTACTACGCGAAGAAAAAAACGATCCAGTGTCAGGGTAACGTGACCGCGGACAATGCGTTCGCGCTGAGCGTCGGCGGCGAGCTGACGGTCGGCGAAGACACGTTCACGATTGAGAGCATCACATTGACCGAATCGGTCAACGGTCACAAGACGGCGCAGATCAACGGGACCTCGCCGGTCAAGAGTTCCGGGGGATGAAGAAGTACGGCGTTGAGGAGCTGCGGCTTCTGGCCGGCAGGGAATTCAATGCAGTTCTTGCGGCGGACGAGGAGCTCAAACGGCTCGACGGTCTCAAGTACGACAAAGCCGCGGAGACGCGCGTGCTGCTGGAGGTTCTGGGGGTGAGCCGGTATTACATCGGGTCGCTGCCTGTCTGTGCGCTGACGGCCGCGCGCTGGGCGTTTCTGTGGCTGCTGGGAAGTCCGTTCGTCATCGGCGGGACGGTTGATCAGGCGTCGCTGGATACGGCGCTGTACATTTTGAGTGTGCAGGATCTGCACAAGCTGCCGTGCGCCGTCGAGGAGCTGCCGGCCGCGGCGTCCGGTTATGCGGCCGCGACGGGGCTGTCTCCGGAAGAGATTTGCGCCGGCGTCCGGACGATGATCGACACGGCGTTTCTGCCGCTGCGGATGCTGCCGCCTGTCGTCAGCCCCGATGAAGACGCGTCGCGCTTCGACGGCATGTGGGTTTCCCGCATCGCCGGACTCGCCGCGCAGGAATCGGGGATCAGCTTTGACGACTGCCTGCATGGGATGAGCCTCTCGTGCGCGTGCTGCCTGTACGTGAACCGTCTGCGGCGTGAGAGCTGCAAGCCGCAGGAGATCCGGCGCAGACCGACTGCGGAGGTCGAAGAGATGATCGAACGGCGGATGGAGGAGCTGGAAGAGCAGTTCCTCGCGGAGAAAAAAATCAGAGCAGGCGGTACGGAGCGTTCCGCTCTTTGAGTTCCCGTCCGGCGTCTCCGGACAAAGTGTCGAACTTTTCCGCGGAGGCGATGAGCAGAGCGAGGAGCGGACCGCTGAACAGCAGAGTTGCGAAGCCGACGGTGCAGAGCAGCAATCCGGCAAGGATCACGCCGGGTGCAATCAGCAAAATCGCAATCAGCCAAAGACAGTCAAAAATTGTTTTCCGCAGTTTCAGGTTCATATGAAGCCTCCCAGCCTTACATTATCACACAAAAAACGAAAGTCAAGTTGCCATGCCGACGGTGTTGAAAATTGAACTGGACGCGTCGAAAGCGGAGCGGGATCTGGCGCAATTCCGCACGAAAGTCGAATCGCTGAAAACGCAGGAGAGCCGGCCGGCTGAAAAAACAATCAGCGTAAAGGTCGAGACGAAGGGGGCGACTGCCGCGATAGCCAGGACGGGGAAAGAGCTGAAGGCTGCGACGGTCCCCGCGGAGACGTTCCGGACGCGCGCATCGGCGGCGTTCAGGAATGTCTGGAAAGATTTGTCCGACGGCGAAGGGCTTGTGAAAAATCTGACAGGCGCGCTGAAAGGGGTGCTGTCGCCGGTCGGAGCGATCGGTCTCGGCATGGCGGCGCTGGGCAAGATCGCCGTGGACGTGTGGGACCGGATGACGCTGTCGGCTGCGGAGTATCTGGAACGGAGCGGCCGCGCGGCGGACGTTGCGGAGAAAAAGCGTGAGAAACTGCAGGCGGAGCAGGCGCAGGAGCTGCGTCATCTTGCGGCCTTGCGGGAGCTGGCGTCGCAGGAGACGCTCTCCAACACGGCCAAGCAGGAGGCCGGAGTGCTGCTGGATCAGCTGTCGGCCAAGTACGGCAGCCTCGGAGCCGCCATCGACAAAACGGGGAACCGCCTGACCGGGTTCGACAAGGCGCAGGAAAAAATTCTGTCGAAGATGCGGCGCGACCGGATTGCGGCGGGAGAGGAGACCTACTCGCGACTGCAGGACAAAGCGTTTGCGCAGGTGCAGTATGCGGTGACGGGCATGACGCCCGGCGAGGAGACGCTCAACAAATTCGGGCTGTCGTTGCGCGGCGCGCAGAGCGCAAAGCAAACCGCGGCGGAGGTGATGCGGAGTCAGCCGCTGGAGAAACAGCTTGAGTTCGCGCGTCACATGATGACCGATGAATCGCGCACGCAGGAGGAGATGGACCGCTGGGGCAAGGCTGTCGATGTGCTTGAGCAGATGGTCGAGCGCAGGAAAGAGCTGAAAGCTCTGGAGCGGACCGGTTTTGCGTCCGAAGAGGAGCGGGCGAATGCATACCGCGAAAACGCGGCGCTTGATGCGTCGGTCCGGCGCAACGGCGAACAGGCGGTGCAGACGGCGTCCGACCGGGCGTTCGCCGCGGAGCGCGACCCGGAAGGCAAGATCGCCAACCGGGAAAAACTGATTGCGGGTGAGCTGGAAAAACAGAAGCGTCTGCATGAAGAGATTGCGAAAGCGGAGCGTCAGACCAAGCGGGGCGATTTTGAAAATCAACGTCTTGCGGCGAAGAAGCGGATGCTTGAACTGACTCTGCAGCTGCAGGAGTCCGAAGGGAAAATTGCGGGCTGGTCGGAGCAGATCGCTCAGATAAAAAATCAAACCGCGCAGCGTCAGCTCGATGCGAAACGTCAGCTTGACGAATCGCGCGAGGAACTGGCCATCCAGCAGGCGCTGGTCAAAGGCGAGTACGACAAGGCGGAGGCGTTGCGTCTCCAGCTGGAGCAGCGGAAAGCCGGACGTCAGTACAGCGCATCCGAACTTGCGGAAATCAAAAAACAGAACGCGGAGCGTCAGTCGCTGAATCTGCAGCGGGGGATGCAGGATCAGGCGTGGGGAAGCTACATCGACATCCTCAAGCGCACCGGAAACGGGAAGCAGGCGGAGATGGAAACCGCGCTGCGGAACGCGGAGCGGACGAAGGGCGGCAAGCTCACAAACGAAGAGACGGAGCTTGTGAAGCGTCTGACGGAGCTGACACACAGTCTCGGCAGCGCGCGCGGAGCGAGCCTCGGCGACACGTCGATCCGGACGAACGAGCTGACCGCGCGCGGAGGGTTCGCCGGGGGCGTGAGGCTGCCGGAGGCCGAGCGGTACAACGAGGCGATGTTGTCGAGCAGCAAACGAATTGAAGGGTATCTGCCTGAAATCAAAGCAATTTTGAGCAAACTCGGGTACTACAAATAATTGAGGAGACAAATCCCATGAAGGTGCAATTCCGGTCGCGGAGGAGAGAGCGGGACGAAGACGGAGCGACGGAGACGGTTGTGTATTTCGGTTCGCGGGAGGAAATCGAAGGATTTTACGAGTCTCTGGAGCCGGGCAAGGCGGTCGACGGGCTTCCGGGCGCGCTCGACAGTGCGGAGATGTCGCAGGAGAGTCCGGCGATCTGGCTGCTGACGGTGCGCTGCACGAGCGGCGGAGACGACGCGATCGAGATGCCTCAAAAGGCGTGGGGCGCAAAGACCTGCACGCTCAATGCGGGGATGCTGTCGATCCCTCTCGAAAATCATGAAAATTATCTGCCGTGCTGGAATCATTATCTTTTTGCCGCGCCCGGCGCAGGCGACCCGGGCTGGTTTGAGAGCCGCAAGACGACCGCGCTCAGCGACGCCGAGGCGGAGCAGTACGCCTGGGGAAGCACGCTGTCGGATGCGCCTGTCGTCGAGGGCAAGCGCTGGAAATGCATCTGCGAGCCGGTCAAGCCCGGGGTGACAAGCTATGACGTCGCGACGTATCAGGTGACGGAAGTCGCGCGGTACCGGTCGATGAAACAGGCCGGTCAGGCGGTGCAGGGACGCATCAACACGATCTGCAAACCGAGCTACGACTTCGGCGTATCCGGCGGCGACTGGAAGTGCGACGGGGCGAGCGTGAGCTACAACGGGCGCTGCTGGCTCGGGACGCTGACGTACACGCGCAGCGGCGACGACAGCGGCTGGGACAAGGACCTTTACAATTTGAAAGGCAAACGATGATACTGCCATCCAAAATCGAGGCGGGGACGCCGATTGCGCGGACGCGCGCGAAAATCAACGAGATGATTGATTACCTCCAGTCGATCCGGCTGGTCCGCGGTCCGGGCATCCTGCTCCGGGCTCATCCCGGCGGAATCGTCATTGAGGCGACCGCGCGCGGAGCTTCCGGCGGCGGGAGCGGAGCCGGAGACGGCGGGACGTATGACGGACCGTTTGCGGTAAGCCGGAAAGTCAGTGAGAATAAAGATGAAGACGAAAACAGGAATCTGTGGCATGTCAACGGCGGGATTGTGCGGATCAACGGCTGGGGCGTCGAGATTGCGCAAACCGATTTGACGGTGACTGCCGGTCAGGCGGTGATCCTGACGGTAGAGCTCGACAGCTCGGCGCCGCACGGCGTCGGCGGCGGGGCGTTGAGCGCCGGGACTCCGTGGACGGAGAAGAGCACACAGGAAAGCCTGACGGTCGCTCTGATCAAAGAGGACGACGACGGCAATTTAACTGTGGAACAGCAGGTTTACGGGACGCCGCTGATGCTGCTGACGGGGACGTGCAAATGAGCGGAGAATTCTGTGTGCCGTGGCTCAAAAACGGGCGGCTGGTTCTGGACGACGAATCCAAGCTGGTCATGCTGAGCAGGAAGTGTCCGTGCAAGAGCGTATGCGAGAGGGAAATTCCGCTGCATGTGAGATTCCCTTTTCCGTTTATCGAAAAAATTGTGGACACCTGCACCTTGACCCTCGACGGTGTGACGGAAGACGTTGTCTTGGGAAAGAGCGAGCAGTTCTCGAAATTTTCGAGCAACAGATGGTTTCATCCGGACGATTTGAATCCGGATTACGATTCGCAGGCTCAACTGAAATACGAGATGGGACAGATCACCTACTCGCAATACATGGCGACGAAGGATAAATATCACTACAAATCCACCGAGGAGGCAGATCCGGAAAGCGGAGACATTTGCGCTGATGTTTGGCGAACAAGTGTTGTTTTTCGTGGATCAACGCTTTGGCTGCATGTTGGATTCGGCTGCGACAATGCTCCTCAAGCAGGTTATTCGCTGGAAGCGGAAGGCGACGACGAAGAGGCATTTTACCTGAACAAAGTCTTTTTTGAATTTCCGGCATATTTGGGGATTCAGCGGGCATACGGCGAATATTTTTTCGCGACGAAGTTTCCGGTTGCGACACACGGGACCGCATGTCAGATCATCCGCGGCGCGGCTCCCTATGCGCTGCCTGATTTGGAGCTGGTGCAAAACACTCCGGTCCGGTCGCGGGAAAACGGCGAAAAAATCGCGGACTGGCTCAAAGAAGTTTGCGACGGGAAGAAAACGTGGTTCACCCGAAAAATCGGAATTTATGGAGCGGGAGGCATAAAGATTTATCAGGATCGCCTCTGTGTACTGCAGGAGCGGTTCAGCGGTCATCTTGGCAACTTCCGTGACGATCACCGGACTTACACATGGACCGGGCAATGTTCAGGAGAGGGAAGTTACAATTTCAACGTTTGAGGAGGTTTGCATGGCTTGCGGCTGCACGAAAGAGGCCGGAGAACGTCCGCACCCGATGTCGCAATGCACGGAGTGCGCGAAGAAGCATTTCGACGACGCTTATGCGAGTTATCGGGAGTTTAGTTACGAGCGCGAAAACCGGGCGCATATCCACGGTCAGCTGCGGAGTCTGGTGAATCACACCTACAAAGCGCACCGCGCGATTGCGGAGGCGGCGCGGGAACTTGCGCGGCTGATTCTCTACGCCGAAGACGATGCGGAGACGGACAAACGGTTTGCGCAACTGGGCCGGATGGTCGATGCGGCGTTTTACGCGGAGCATCCGGAGGTGCCGGCGCGGCTGGAAAAATTGAAATCGGAACAAAACAAACAGAGGAGATGAGGATGGATATTTACTACGATCTGACCCGGCAGTGCAGGGTCGACATCAGCGGGACACGAACGACCGCAAAGCCGAAAATCCGGTTCCGGGAGCAGCCGGAATGGAAAATCCATTTTGTCGATGAGCGCAATGCTGCGGTCGGGATGGGGCATGTCGCCTCATGGCGCGCGGCGGTCGACCGGGATTTTTCGAGCTCGACGGCTCCGATGTGCCGGACGCTCGACAGCTCGATCGACAAGAGCGGCGCGGCGCTCGGCATTGTGACTGTGCCCATCAATGCGAACACGTCGAGCGCAAAAGCGGCGATCGACGGTCAGCGGAGCATCAACGCGTATTTCGAACTGTGGGGGCTGGATGCAAGCGGCAACCCGGCGGTTTATCTGGAAATCGATGTCGCGTTCGAGGGCGTGGTTGATCCGGATCTCGGCGACCCGCCGGCGGAAATCGTTTCGGGGCTGGCGAGCAAAAGCGAGATCGCGGCGATCGTCAACGGCCATGCCGTGCTGTCACGCTTGAGCATCAACGCATCCGGTCAGCTGTGTCTGGACGGAAGGGCGATCGGCGGGACAACGGACAGCGGAGGAGATGAGCCGGATCCGACTCCGTCGACAGACAAAATGTACTACGGCTACATCGACACGACGACCGCGGGCGGGATGACTGCGATCACACAAATCACTCCCGCGATGCTGTCGGCTTCGGGGTTGACGGAGGCGACTCCGGCGGTCATGGACAAAACGGGCGTTTCCGGCGTGCCGGAGGCGGCATGGCTGACGGTCCTGCTGCCGGCGGCGTCCAATCTCAAGGCGCGGAAATTCGACGGACTGACAGGTCCCACGGAATTCGAGCTCAACAACGGTGCGGCGAACACCGGATCAAACGGCGGTTCGGTCACACTTGACGGGACTGCGTACAAGGTGTACGGCGAGTTCTGTCTGGTGGGCGGCGAATATTTCATTTATGTGGAACAGGCGTAAGGTGAGGATGGAAAAATGGCGATCAATGTATCAGGGTCGTTGCAGACGACCGCGGTGAACTTGCCGCTCGACGCCCGGAGCAGGATTGCGACGCTTGACGACGTCGCGACGATTGTCAATCCTGTGCTCGGCGGAATTTTTTACTGCGTCGCGACCGGCCGGCATTACCGGATTACAAAACTCAAAGCGCAGACGAGCGGACCTTTCACGGTTGCGGACAAGCAGGTCGACACCTACGAGCAGCTGCCGAGCAAATCCGACGTCGCAGCCAAAGCGGACGCGGAGCACACGCACGCGCAATACGCGCTGAAAACGGAGGTCGATTCTGCGATACCGCCGCAGCGGATCGTGTTCGACATTTCCGGCTTGACGAGTTCGGCGCTGGTCTCGCTTGTGATCGAGTTCGACAGCGACGCCTCGTTTCCGGACGGTTCGACGACGCTGGAAACCTATGACTCCAAGACCGACGCGGCCGGACGGTTTGTCGCGTGGGGCGGCTTCGAGCTGAGCCGCTATCCGGCCGCCGGCATCGGCGCGGCATACAACGGCGGCTGCGTGATTTTCATCGTCCCCGATTCGGCGCGGGCAAAAGGTTTTTACCGCTATGCATGGCGCAGCGAGGCCGGGGAATCGCAGGGCAACTTGTCGAGTAAACGTTTCGGGTGTCTGAGGGCGGTGACGCATCAGGCGCTCTTCGAGGATATTTTTTAAGGAGAATCAAAAATGCGCAAACTGATTTGTCTTCTGCTTTCCGCGTTCGCGGGAGCGGTGGCGCTGGCATGTCCGACGCCGTCGACGGAAGAGGAAAACGGAGTGACCACGACGACAACGTATCCGAGCGAAATCGACCGCAAAGCGGACGATATGATCAACGGGTACCGCGATGACGTCGAAAACAGCTCGGTATGCAAAACGATCGACCGGCTGGAGTCGGATTATCAGGAAGCCTTGAAGCGCAGCGGCGGGTTGAGCGACCCGGGCGACATTGTCGTCAACGGGTCCGGGTCTTCCGGAAGCGGGTCAGGCGGAAAAAAGGACCACAGGGTTTTCAATCTCGACCCGAACGGCAATACCGACGCCGATGTTCTGCAGGACTGGTGGAACAAGATGAACGGCGGACCGAACATCGGGTCCGGCGACCATCTGACCTCCGGTGACCTGACGTCAAGCAGCGACGGTCCGAAATACGGATGGACGACCGGGAACAACACGTCCGGCGGCTCCGGCACGTCCGGCGGAACGGGCGGTGGAACGGCCGGAGGTGTTGCCGGCGGGTCAAGGCCTCCGGCGCTCGCCCCGGGCTCGACTGCAATCATCGGACTCGGCGACGGCAGGAGCTACGATTACAACGACATCGTCGCCGGTCTGACGGGCAACTCCGGAACAACGACGACAACGACGACAACAAAGCCGACCGGCAACGGAGGGGCGACGACAACGACCACGACCACCGACGGAAACGGCGGGTCGACGACAACAACCACGACCACCGACGGCAACGGAGGGGCGACGACAACAATCACCGACATTGACAAAAACGGGAACGGTACGACCACGACTGTCGGACAGGAAACCGACCCTTCGGGCTACACGACGAACAACATCGTGTATACGATCTCCGGCATCGGTTTTTCTCCGGACGGCTTCAGGCGCGCAAGCCAGACTTACACGCTGTCAAATCCGGGACACTCCTGCGGCATGGGATGGAACGGAGCATACACTTCGTCAACGCAGGACTACACCGTGACTTTCAGCGTCGAGGGAACACTCCCCGAGGGAGTGACGTTTGATGCATCAACCAGAAGCGTCTCCGTCGCCGCGGAGCACGGTGAGGGATCGTTCAAAGTCATCCTCACGATAGCGACGCCGGCCGGCAAGGTTTTCGGAATCATCGAGGCGACAATCGTCGTCCCGGCGGATCCGCAGCGTCCGCAGGACGTCACTCTGACGGCCCGGGCCGACGAGCCGTTCGAATACAAGCTCGGCGCATCCGCGGTCATCACGTCCGGAACGCTGCCGGCGGGTCTGACCTTCGCAAACGGAGTCATCTCCGGCACGCCGACGCAGGCCGGCACATACGAGCTCACTTTTTCGGATGGAGTCTGCTCCGGGATCGCGCTGACCATCACAGTCAGTCAGGACGGCTGGATCTGTTCGGAAATCAAGATCGGACGAAATGACGACGACTCGATGACCATCCGCGACGGCAAACTCACGAACGGGGACGGGAGCGTTACGGAAACCAAAGAGATCATCTCGAAAAAGGGTGTCGTTGAAATTACTGCCAAAACGGAAACCACGACTTTGCACTATGACGTGGTCGGTCCGGACGGCGGCGAAGGGACCTTGGAGACGGTCACGAAAACCGTCATTGAAAAGACCGACGGTGAGGAGACGAAACGCACGACGATTGAGACGACCACGACGGATACGCATCCGAGCGGGCGCGTCACCGTTACGGTGGAGACCGTCGTCAAGGACGGAAACGGCGGCGTCCTCTCGACCGCAACGGCGAGTTCGACCACGACGCCGCCGGCGACCGGGAACGACGGTTCCGTAACTCAAGTCACAACGACAATCGACACGAAAGGCAACCGGGTCGACAAGACGGTCACGACCACCGAAAAGGATGGCAAGACAGTCGTCAGAACGGAATACGAGCAGGTCACGACCGGCGGCGGCACCGAAACGCGCGAGCCGCTCGGCTCCGAAGAGGTCACGACCACCGGAGAGAATGGGAAAAAAGAGACCGTCATCGTGAAAACCGCACCGGACGGAAGCTCGACCACGACAGCCGTCACCGTAACGGACGACGGCAAAACCGCAACGGAGGTGACGGAAGTCGTCAGGAAGGACCCGGACGGCAAGCTTCTCGACTGGACCGGCGAGACCAGAACGACCACGACCGGGACGGACGGCTCGAAGAGCGAGACGATCCGCAAGGACGGCTGGCGGGTCTGGAATCCGCGCACAGGCAACAGCGACATCTCGGACGGCGGTGACTACTTCTACCTCGGCAGCGACGGCAGGATTTACATCCACTCCAAGACCGGGACCGGGCTTACGATGAAGACCATGACCGGAAGCTGCATCAACGGCATGCGGTCGCAGAAAAGTGCGCACCGGAAGTTCGTGCTCCGGAAAAATCCGGACGGCTCGGTTGCCGAGTGCAGCGTGGTTTACACAAATGCGGTCTCGCAGTCGCTGCCGGCCCTGCCCAGCGTGACGCTGAAGCGCAAGTCCAAAGTCGATCCCGCCGATCAGTCGAAACTGACGGGGATCACCTACACGCGCGCAGAACTGTGGTACAAAATCAATCCGCAGACGGACAACTGCGACGCCGTGCAGGCCGGAATTGCGACGACGCCTGTGGCTCCGGCGTGGCACAAGGCCGCGGAAGTGACCGGCGCGGTCCTGGATGCGGCGGCGCTCAATGCTCCGCTCAAAATCTTCGGCACGGTGGACATTCCCGGAGCGAAGCAGGGCGACACAGTCCTGTTCCTGCTCTATCTGGTCGACGAGGACGGCTCCGCGAGCGGAGAGCAGCCGGCAGAGGGAGAGTGTCTGCCGCACATCCTGCTCCCGGAAACCAAAACCGTCACGGTCGCGGGCGGCAGCGACGGAGAATTCGCCGGGACAAGTTACACCTCGCCCTATCTTTTCTCCATCGTGTTCGATGGGAAAACGGCTTTGAAATGAAAGGAAATGAAACGTGAAACAAAAAGTTTTGATGCTCGCCGCTCTGTTTGCCGCGGGCGCGGCGCATGGAGAGCCCCTTCATCCGCTGGAACTCGAGGAGACGGCCGGATGGCGCGATTGTCTCTCCGCGCATGAATGCCTTGATCTGGAGGACGACCTCGAGGAGCTCATGGCGGCCGACGGCGTCGCCGTGGACGAAATCGCGGATGTGCCGGTCAAGCCGTTCCCGGTCGACGCGCCTGAACAGGAGAGCGTCCGCGATGCGCCTGAACAGGGAAAAGTCAGGGATGCTCCCGAACAAAACGCCGTCAGGGACGTCGCAAAACAGGAGGCCGTCGCCGACGCGCCCGGACAAAACGCCGTCAGGGACGTCGCGAAACAGGAGGCCGTTGAAGACGTCGCGAAACAGGAGGCCGTCAAAGACGCGCCCGGACAGGAGACCGTCAGGGACGTCGCAAAGCAGGAGGCCGTGACCGATGCGCCCGAAGCGGAGCTGATCCGCGACGCGCCCGAACAGGGCGAGGTCGAGGACGCTCCGGCGATCGCCGCGCCGACCGAAAAAGAGATGCGCGGGAACGTCTCCTTCCTTGAAGAGGCGGAAAAGTATTTCCGGGATGTCGACAACCGCTCGTGGCAGATTCACGGCGGGCATATCGACGCAATGAAGGACTGGCTCGAAATCTACAAAGCGTTCGAGGCGCAGCCCCCGGCGGAGCCGGTGCATGTCCCGCTTCCGCAGGGCGTGCGGATGGTCTCCTGCTTTCATCTGCCACAGGACGACGGCAGGACGCTCCGCATCAATCTGCGCTTTTACCGCAATCAGGGATACAATGCCGTGCTCTTCGTTTACGACGACATCGAGCGGCCGGATGACGCAATCGCCCTGATTCGGAACGTGAAAAATGAGTTCGGTTTTCAGGTGTATGCCGCATACGGTCCGGCCGGCGAAGGCGCGTCGGCTCCTCCGACTTTCCTCCCCCCGGAGCGATACGGCAAATTCCTCCGGACGATCGCTCCGGAAATCGACGGTTTCCTCCTCGGCTGGGGACGGACAAGCGTGCATCTTTTTACGCAGGATCCAGCCTACATGCATTTCGTCTGCTCCGCCCTGCGCGACGGCAATCCGCGCCTGCCGATCCTCGGCGAGATGTACTGGGGCGAAAATTACAAGGTCCGCAAGGTCGGCGCATACTACTTCGGATTCAACACATTCAAAAACGCGAGCGCGGACGTCGTCCAGAACCGCGGGCATCTCGCGATTGACAAGCCGTCGGTCGTGCGCAAACTCCGGGAAGAAACCGGACACGAGGCCGTCGGAGTCGTCATCGGACCGTCAACCGAATGGCTCGCGAAAGGCGCCCGGACTTGGAAAAACGCGCTCGCAGCCAAGCAGCGCATCGAAAAACAGTTTCTTGCCGCGGGCGCGGCCGGAACAATCACATGTCATGCCGACGGCCTGCCCGTCAGCAAACGCAGGTGCGGCATCCCCGTGTACGAAGACATGAGCAAAACACTTTACACTGAAATGAACGCAAAGTAACCCGAAAACGGGACAACCAAAAAACGGGCAACAGCCCAGAAAGAAAGGTCATTATGAAACACAAAATCACACTCGCCCTCGCAGGAATCCTCGCCGCCGGAAGCCTCTTCGCCGTCGACTCCGCGGCTCTCGTCAAAGACTTCCGGAGCGCGCTCGATGCGGGAGATTCCGCAAAGCTCGTCGAGGTCACCAAAACCATCCGCGACGCAAAGGACTACAAGCCCGTCGACGGCTGGCACAAGTGGAAATGCGAGGACGCCATGCTGCAGGCTCTCGTCGGCCGGAGCGACATGAGCTGGAACGCCGTCTGCACGGTGGTCCAGCACTATGTCGCCGACTATCCCGCAACAATCTCCGACAGCGTGGTCGCCCGCTTCCGCTGGCGCGCCATCAAGGGACTCAACAACAAGGATCTCGCGCTCAAGTACATCGAGGTTTACAAGGACTCTGCCGACAAAGGCGTCCTGCCGTCCGTCGTGGAAGCCTACAAAGCCGCAGGCGATGTCAAAACTGCCTATGCGGTTGCGGAGCAGCATCAGCTCTACAAGTCCATGTGGTCGCTCCTGACCTGGAACTCCGGCATCACCGCCAACGACTCCGCAAAACTCTACGAGGTCATCAACATCATCGTCGATGATCCCGACAGCAACCTCGACCGCTGGTTCGTGCAGAACGTTGTGGACAAAACTCTGATCCGTCTCTTCACCGCAAGCAAGATCAGCAAGGATCAGTACGTCTCCACGCTCAAGAAACTGTACCGCCGCTGCTATCTCAACCTCGCCGCTGACCGCGCTGCATGGGAGCCGGTGATCAGCTCCATCAAATTCGGCATCGTCAACGCCGAAAAAATCGACGCGATCGGTCTGTAAGCAACCGCCGGACGGGACAAAAAATCCCGTCCGGCGTGATAAATGGTTTACGCAAATAAGCAAAAAAATCCGTAAAAAAGGTTTACGCAAATGAGCAAACCGTTTCAAATCTGCGCGACGCTTCCCGCGCTGATGCCGCATTGCACAAAGTGGGAGCGCTGGGACGGAAAAACGTGGATTTTCGCATCCGCGATGGCCGTCGAGATCATCCGCAAAGACGTGCGATACAGCATGATCGTCTCGCCCGGACTTACGACCGACGGAGGGTCTATCCCCCGCGTTTTCTGGCGCGTGGCGGGGCATCCGCTCGGCGACTGGCTCCTTGCCTATCTAGTCCACGACGCTTTTTATGCAAGCGAGTATCTGCCGCGCTCGATGGCCGACGAGATTTTTCTTGAGATTCTTTGCTGGCTCGGCGCGCCGCGGTTGATCCGCAACGCTGCATGGGGAGCCGTCCGCGGAGGCGGGCTCGCCGTCTGGAAGCAACACTCGGAGGAGACCGTCGCCGCCGCGCGCGCCCTTATACATATGGATATAGAGAGGCTCACATGAAAAAGATACTTGCTCTGGTACTTTTGCTCGCCGGAGGCGCGACCGCGCTGACTGCGTGCGCTCTCGCCAACGAGCCGCGCGAGCTTGAGGAGCGTCACTCAATCGCGACATCCATCGAGGTCGCGTGGAGGCTTGGAGGCGTGCGCAAAACGCGCGACCGTATCGACGGGTATCACGCCGATGGACGCTTGTCTGACGGTCAGGCGTCCGCGCTCCGCTCCGCCTCGGAACAGGGGCTCGACGCCCTCAAACAAACTTTGATTCAGGAGGATATCCCATGAGATTTCCGCTTTGCGCTCTAAGCGCTCTGCCCCTGCTGGGACTGACCGCCTGCGGCACTTTGACGCAGGATACGACCATCACCACATACGACGCCGAAGGGCGTATTTCGAGCGTGACAAAGACATCCGGCAGCGTGATTCCCGCGATCGTGGAGTCGACCAAGGCCAAGACCGTCATTGCATGGGACAACAGTTGGATTGCCGGCGTGAGTGTCAGCACCGCGACCGTGGACGACCCGACGCCGACCTTCCGTGCGATGGCCGGCCGCAAGGACAAGGGAGTGATCAACCTCTTGCCGCAACATAAGATTGACGTTGTGCGCGACATCATCCCCGCCATCCGCGCCGGAGATCTGAGTGTCAGCACGTCAGGTCTCAATGCCGTCAGCGGCGACAAATAACACCTTCCCGGACCTTTTGCAGTCCGGGATTTTTTATTTTAAAGCCGACGATTTGCGCAAACCGTTTCTGTATTTTTGACGGCACAAAAGAGAAATGGTTTGCTCAAGGCAACTGTGATTTGCGCAAACCGTTTCTCTCTCCGTGCGCAAACTGGGTGGGACTATACAACAGTCCCGGCACATGTATGAGGCGGGAATTTTTGTGGGACAGCAGCCGATCGTTTTGAGTGATTGCCGGATAAAACTTGCAAAAGAAACCTCCAGCGAAAAGTATCCGGATGAATTTCGGATGATTACGGCATGTGTCCTGCAGGACGGCAAACCGTGTCTCATGCAATTTATCTCGAATCAGTTCGAATGGTCGGCCTATTCCATTTGCGAATTGTACCTCGCACGATGGGGAATCGAGGTGTTTTTCAAGGAAATCAAGCAGACACTTCAGCTGGCTGATTTCCTCGGAACCAGCGAGAACGCCATTAAATGGCAGATATGGACCGCATTGCTCACGTATCTGCTGCTGCGTCTCAATGCCTGGCTCAGCGGATGGAAAAGATCGTTCCGAAGGTTC
>ERZ1106963.1067-NODE-1067-length-36127-cov-14.332114_pt1 | contig 36127 bp, 33 predicted proteins | sample MGYA00403681_ERZ1106963 | MGnify/ENA primary metagenome ERZ1106963 (study PRJEB35170, sample SAMEA104062407) | human gut metagenome | biome: human gut; feature: human-associated habitat; material: faeces | place: Denmark | collected 2012-05-03 ...
CTTCCTCGTCGATTTCAGCGGCCAGGGGCTTTACTTCGTTCTCTGCAAATTCGCGGTACATCTTCCGGAGCATTGCATGCTCTTTCGACAGCGTAAAATCCATATTTTGTTCTCCTTACTCTGCGCTTATGGGCAGGAAATTCGGAAACAGGCATCCCGCCCTTTTCCGTTCTGTGGATTTATCCTATCGAAGGCCGAAAGCAATCGTAATAGCTTTTTCTGTTATTCGGAAAACAAATTTTACAAATACATTATGTAAATTTTGTGCGCTATGACAATTTGTTCTGTTTTTCATTGTATTTTGAGCGTTTTTTAAGTATTTTCTATCATTATCAAAACTATACAACTTTCTCTTTTCCATTTGTTAGATTATATATTTTCCGTTTTTGCGTCGTAAAATTTGGGATTAAACGGTTGTTTTTTCAGAAAATATGTGCTACGCTTAATATAACCACTGGATAATTAGAAAGTAGGAAACCCCATGAACAACAACCTCTATATGTCCACCCTGTTAAAAGCCTTCGACATTCTGGACTGCTTCACCGATGACAGTCAGGAGCTGGGAATATCCGATATTTCCGCTCTGATAGGCCTGCCTGTCAGCTCCGTGCACCGCATTATCCAGAGCCTGGAATTTGAGGGACTGCTGTCCCAAAACCGGGAGAATAAGAAGTATGCCCTGGGCAGCAAGATGCTCAGCTACTCGCAAAAATGCGGCCAGTATCAGCGCTTTCAGCAGATTGCCTCCAAGTATGCCGACGAGCTGTGCCGCATCACCCAGGAGAACGTGAACGTGGCCACATGCTCCGGCGACCAGATCACCAACATCTACACCGCCGAAACCCACTTCATCCTGCGGCCCAGTTTCCCGGTGTATACCCCTTTCCCCATTTATTGCACAGGCGTGGGACGGGTGTTCCTCAGCCTTATGAGCGAGGCCGCGCAGAAATGGGTATATGAAAGCAACGCAAGCGCCATTCCCCAGACCCAGGAGGAGTTTCTGACCCTGCTGCGCAAGGCCCGGCAGGACGGCTACGCGCTGGACGATCAGGCCTTTAACGCGGGTCTGCGCTGCGTGGCGGCTCCCATCTACTGCAGCGGTGACAAATTGCTGTTCGCCATGTCCGTGTCTGCGCCGCTGGCGCGGATGGATGACGAGGCGTACAAAAACGCCCGGCAGCTGGTGATGAAGTACGCCGAGCGCATCTCCCAGGAGATCCAGGACGCAGAGTCCCGCCATTAAACGATCGCAGCGGCGCCCCCGCCTCTGCACAGCAAACCGTAAGCAAAGGAGTTATGAACCATGAAGACCCGAGCCCTTAAAAATCTCGTCCCTTCCGCTCTGTTCCTGGCCATAGGGCTGGTGCTGCCCTTCTTCACCGGACAGATCCCCACCATCGGTAAAATGCTGCTGCCCATGCACATCCCCGTGCTGCTGTGCGGGCTGATCTGTGGCTGGCAGTGGGGACTGGGTGTGGGCTTCGTCCTGCCCCTGCTGCGCTCGCTGCTGTTCGGCATGCCCGTTATGTATCCCATGGCCGTGTCCATGGCCTTTGAGATGGCGGCTTACGGCGCTGTCATCGGTTTCCTGTATGCCCGGAGCAGGTGGCAGTGCGTCAAGGCCCTGTATAAATGCCTCCTCCTGGCTATGGTCGCCGGGCGGCTGGTATATGGTGCTGTCACATTCATCCTGATGGGTCTGGCCGGCAGTGCCTTTACCTTCCAGGCTTTCCTGGCCGGTGCCGTGCTGAATGCCATCCCCGGCATCGTGCTGCAGCTGGTTCTGATCCCCGCAGTGATGGTACTGCTGGACCGGACAAAGCTGGTTCGCTTCACCCATCCCAAATCCGAGTCCGCAGCCGAGACGGTATGAGCCAAGTACGATGATTTTAAAAAAGTGCGGCAGTTCTGTGTGAACTGCCGCACTTTTCTATCACCGTGGGGGAACGAGGATACGCAGATGCTCATCGATATTCTCACCGAGCACAATGTAAAGGCCACATTCTTCCTGGTGGGGGATTGGGTGGATAAATTCCCGGAGTCCGTAAAGGCGCTGCACGAGGCGGGCATGGAGGTCATGAACCACTCCAACCACCACGATCATTACAACGCCCTCTCCGCCGAGCAGATCGTTGCCGATGTCACTGCCTGCAACGAAAAGGTCAAGGCCATTACAGGCATCGCCCCCAAGCTGATTCGCTGTCCCTACGGCGAGTATGACGACCACGTCATCTCTGCCATCCGCTCCATGGGCATGGAGCCCATCCAGTGGGACGTGGACAGCCTGGACTGGAAGGATTACGACGCCCAGACTATATACAAACGGGTCACAGAGCACCTGCAGCCGGGGAGCATCGTTCTGTTCCACAATGCCGCGCTCCACACACCGGAGGCCCTGCCCTCCATCCTGGAGTTTATGAGCCAGAACGGCTACACCGTGGTGCCTATAGGCCAGCTGATCTATACCGAAAACTATACCATCGACCACGCCGGACGGCAGACGCCGGTACAGGCAGAATCGGAATCCGCCGGATAATACAGTTGGAGAGGGTGCCCCTGCACCCTCTCCCAAGGACATCATCCGCCTGTGTGAAAAGCACCGGGATATGGCCTTCCATGTCTTCACCAACGGCACCCTCATCGACGAAGAGTTCTGCCGGGAGATGCTGCGTGTGGGCAACTTCTTCGTGTCCATCAGCGTGGAGGGCTTTGAGGCGGCCAACGACGGCCGCCGGGGCCAGCCCCTTCAATGGCAACCATCTGCGCCCCTGCCCCATGCTGGAAAATCCCGACGTGCTGCCGAAGCTGGTGGCCGAAAGCGGCACCCACTCCACAGATCTGGAGGCGCCGGAATCCGCTGAGCACCTGTGCGAAAAGTGCAAGACCTACGCCGAATGCTGGAAGCCCGAGGCAGAAAAGCTCTGGGCGGAGGAGCACTCCTGACAACGCAATACACCATTCATACCCCTTTCCAAAAGAGACCCGCCCTCCTATCCGTTTCGGATGGGAGGGCGGGTCTCTCTGTAACCGCCCCATGCGACAGGCTCTACAAGGCTTTGGCGGGCGCGCTCACAAGCCCCGCCTCCGCCGCCCAGGCCCGGACATCGGCCACGGACGCATCCGTTTCAAACCGCCTCCCCGGAAGGAAGACCGCCTCCGGCAGCAGCGCCTGGATGTTTGCCTCGCTCTCCTCCACGCCGCTGCTGCCGGAGGTGCAGAATACCGCCACCTTTCGCCCCGTGAAATCGTAGCTCTCGGCAAAGGTGCTGACGATCCGGGGAGCGTCGCCGCCCCAGATGGGATAGCCAATAACGATGGTGTCATATTGGTCCCAGTTTTCCACCCGGTTCTTGATAGCCGGGCGGCTGTTCGGGTCGGCCTGCTCCCGGGTTACCCGGGCATCGGCCCCGTGGCCCAGGTCATCCTCGGAGTATCTCTCCTCCGGGATAATGCGGAAGATATCTCCCCGCAGCACCGTGGCAGCCGTTTCCGCCACGGCTTTTGTATTGCCTGTGGCGGAGAAATACGCCACCAGAATGTGCCTGTCTCCGGCATCGGCATTTCTCCCGATGCTGCTGGCCGCCAGAGCCACCGCCGCTATCACCGCCGCAGCCAGCACCGGGATCAGTATTTTTCGCTTCATGTGTTTTCCTCCATCCATGCGTTTGTCCCATAGGATTTGTAATTTTGGCCATTTGATACGGCCCGGTTCGATGGATTTTTTTCTTGACAAATGTACGATTTCGTACTATACTCGCTCTTACATGATTTCAGGTAAGAGGTGTGCTATGGATAAAAACTACGCCCGCCAGCTGCGGCGCATCAATTATCTCGCCAGCGAAATGGACTCGCTGTACCACCTGGCCGACCTGCGCCTGGGCATCTCCGACAGCGTGTCCCTGGTGCTCTACGCCCTCTACGACGGCGAGGGCCGCTGCCCCCTGGGCGATATTTACAAAATGTCCGGCGTCAGCAAGCAGACCCTGAACTCCGCCGTCCGCGCCCTGGAAAAAGACGGCATTCTCTACCTGGAGCCCTACAAGGGCCGGGCCAAGCTGGCCGTCCTGACGGAAAAGGGCCAAGCCTACGCCGAGCAGACCGCCGCCCGCCTCCTCCACGCCGAGCTCCGGGCCTTCGACGGCTGGACGGAGGAGGAGGTCTGCACCCACATCCGTCTGTTGGAAAGATATACCGAGTGCTTCCGCCGGGAAGTGGAAAAGCTATAATTCGCGGCGGCCCGCGGACCGCTTGACGCAGGAGAGAACCATGAAAGACAAGATTCAGTTATCAGATCATTTTACCTACAAGCGCCTGATCCGCTTCACCCTGCCCACTATCGGCATGATGATCTTCACCTCCATTTACGGGGTGGTGGACGGCTTCTTTGTGTCCAATTTTGCCGGCAAGACCCCCTTTGCCGCCGTGAACCTCACCTGGCCGTTTCTCATGATTCTGTCCACCGCGGGCCTCATGTTCGGCACCGGCGGCTCGGCCATCGTGGCCCGGGCCTTCGGCGAGGGGGATAAGAAAAAGGCCAACCGCTGTTTCTCCCTGTTCGTGTATATCACGGCAGCGGCGGGTGCGGTACTGGCGGTGCTGGGTATCGTGTTCATCCGGCCCGTGGCGGAGCTTCTGGGCGGTGAGGGCGACATGCTGGAAAACGCCGTGATCTACGTCCGCATCGTCCTGCTGGCCCTGCCGTTTAACGTGCTGCAAATGCTCTTTCAGGCCTTCTGCACCACCGCAGAAAAGCCCCGGCTGGGTCTTCTGGTGACAGTGGCCTCAGGTGTGACCAACATGGTGCTGGACGCAGTGCTGGTCATCACCCTGCCGCAGGAGCATAAGCTGGCCGGCGCGGCGGCGGCCACGGCCCTGAGCCAGGTGGTAGGCGGAGGCGTACCTCTCATTTACTTCGGTCGGAAAAACTCCAGTCTTCTGCGCCTGGGAAAGTGCCGCCTAGACGGCCAGGTGATCCTGAAAGCCTGCACCAACGGCTCCTCGGAGTTTATGAGCAACATCGCCATGAGCCTGGTGAGTATGCTCTATAACCTGCAGCTCCTGCACTTCGCCGGGGAGGACGGCGTGGCCGCCTACGGAGTGATGATGTATGTGAGTATGATCTTCTCCGCCGCCTTCATGGGCTATTCCATCGGCACAGCCCCCATCGTCTCCTACCATTTCGGCGCGCAGAACCACAGCGAGCTGCAAAGTCTGCTGCGCAAGAGTCTGAAAATGGTCGCCATCTTCGGCGTAGTGATGGTTCTTGCGTCCCAGGCCCTGGCCCGGCCTTTGGCCGCCATTTTCGTGGGCTATGACGCAGAGCTGATGGCCATGACCATCTCAGGCTTCCGCATCTTCGGCCTGTCGTTTTTGTTCATGGGCTTCGCCATCTACGCCTCGGGCTTCTTCACCGCCCTCAGCGACGGCCTCACCTCGGCCTTCATCGCTTTCCTGCGCACCCTGGTGTTCCAGGTGGCAGCCGTGCTGCTCCTGCCCAAGCTCTGGGAACTGAACGGCATATGGCTGTCCATCGTGGTGGCCGAGGTCATGGCCGTGGTGCTCTCAGCCCTCTTCCTGCTGCTGAAACGAAAAAAATATCATTATTAAGGCCAAAGCAAAACACCGCCGCAAACCCCGGAAACCGGAGCCTGCGGCGGTGTTTCTTTTGAAAATTTTCTTACTGCTCCTCGCCGAAGTCGGCCCTGTAGGCAGCAGCCAGCTTCTCCGGCCAATCAGTGGTGGGCTCCAACACACCGGTGAAAAAGCGCAGGGTAGCCGGTTCGTGTACAAACCGCAGCCCGCCCACCAGTTCCCGGTGGTCGAAGAGCCACTTCACCCGGTCAATGACATACTCCGTCTGGGACAGAGTAAACACCCGTCTCGGGAAGGCCAGACGCAGCAGCTCCATGGAGGCGATGCGCTCCGTGCCGTCCGGCTCCCGCTCCTCGGACAGGGTGCCCCGCTCCATACCCCGGATGCCGCCGCAGATATACAGGGCGCAGGCCAGGGCCCCGGCGGAGTACTCCGTCTGAGGCACATGGGGCAGGAATTCCTTCACATCAATATGCGCGCCCAGGCCGCCGCCAGGAGTAATGACAGGAATGCCGTACTCCGAAAGCCTATCCACGCAATAGTCGATGAACTGGGGCCCCTGGGAAATGACATCCATGTCCATGCTCTCCTCAAAGCCCACGGTCATGGCCTCCATCTCCTTGACGGACATGCCGCCGTAAGTGAGGAAGCCCTCGAACATGGGCACCAGATCCTCCATGGAGTGGAACAGTGCCTCATCCCGGACCAGGATGGCTCCGCCCCGGGCAAAGCCAAACTTCCGGGCAGAGAAGTAAATAATGTCGAACAGATCTGCGATCTTACGGGTAATTTCCCGGACGGACAAGTCCTTCATCTCTTCCTCCCGGGTCTTGATGAAGTAGAGGTTATCCTGCAAAAGGGACGCGTCCAGCACCGCCAGAATGCCGTGTCGGCGACAGATGTCCGTGGCCGCCTTCATGTTGGCATAGGAGATAGGCTGGCCGCCGATGAGGTTGGTGCCGGCCTCCAGGCGCACAAAGGGAATGTTCGCCGGCGTCTCCCGTTGAATGCAGGCTTCCAGGGCCTCCAGGTCGATATTCCCCTTAAAGGGCAGACTGCTTTTGCTCACCAGGCCTTCGGCGCGGACCAGCTCCTCCACCCGGCCGCCCAGGCGGGTGATGTGTGCCTTGGCGGTGGTGAAGTGGTAATTCATGATAACGCAGCTGCCGGGTTTTACAAAACGGGTGGCCAGAATATTCTCGCAGGCGCGGCCCTGATGGGCGGGCAGGCAGAAGGGCACGCCGAACAGCTCCTCCAGCTTTGCGCGCATCCGGAAAAATGTCTCGGAGCCAGCATAGGCATCGTCGGCCCGGAGCATAGCGGACTGCTGCAGGTCAGACATAGCGTTGACGCCGGAGTCCGTGAGCATGTCCAGAAAGATGTCCCCGTTGTGCAGCTGGAAGGTGTTGAAGCCCGCCTGCTGCATTCTCTCCAGACGCTGGGCCGCAGGCAGCAGATGCAGCTGCTGGACAATCTTCACCTTGTGCATCTCCACGGGGATAGGTTCGTGTTTGTAAAAAGTGATTGCAGGCATTGTAGGCCCCTCCTTTATATATTTCAAATCTCACCCGGGCAACAAAAAACGTCCTCCGTGTCCCTTTCAGGACACAGAGGACGAGAAAACCCGTGGTACCACCTCAGTTCGCTGTCTGCGCAGCCTCATGGGATACTGCCATATCCCCTGCGCTGTATCGGGCGCACCCGGCGCCGCCTACCACCCCTTCGGGGCTTCAGGGCGCGGCTCAGGACGGTAATTGGAATGCCGCCTCTCCACTGCCTTGCACCCACCGGCAGCTCTCTGCAGGAGATCACCGCAGCATCTTACTGGATGTCCTTCATCGCCGTAGAACTATTGACCATACTTTAGCACTTTTATGCGCTGGTGTAAACCAGCATTTTCCACAATTCTGCAAAAAACTCCCGTGTATTTATTTACTAAATACACGGGAGTTTTTTGATTGTTTTATCTCTTATTTTTTACAACACTTGGCACCCAGGCGCTTGCGCAGCACCACAGCCAGGATGCCCAGCAGCGCGCCGATAAGTGCGCCTGCCAGTACATCCGATGGAAAATGCACAAACAGATACAGCCGGGAGAATGCCAGCAGCACTGCCAGCGGGATGGCGGCATAGCCAAATTTTCTGTTGGCAGCGGTGACCACCCAAGCCCCTGTCACCGCAGACCAGGTATGGCCCGAGGGGAAGGAGTAATCCCTGGGATTCTTCACCAGCAGGTCTATGGCCTCCAGCCAGCAGGGGCGGGGCCGGGCTACGATGTTTTTAAGCCCGATGTTGCAGATCAGCAGGCCTGCCACCAGGGCCAGGCCCAGGCAGAGGCCGTACTTTCTGTACTTCTTAGCGGCCAGCATCGCAAGGGCGGCGGCGATCCAGATGGCCCCGCCCTCCCCCAGAAGGGTGAGCTTGGACAGGAAAACATCCAGCACCCCGCAGCGCAGGTTCTCCTGGATCCAGTGGAGAATGGCCCAGTCCGCGTTTTGGATCATGTTCAGCATAGCTCTCCTCGCAGATACTTATTGGGCCGCCGTCACGGAGTAAGCCGAGAGGATCTTGTCCTCGCCCTCGGTATAGGTGACGGTGACGTTATCCCCCACGGAGAGGATGACGGCATTCTTGTCGTCGGCAGCGGAGATGGCGTAGTACACCGTGCCGTCCTGCAGCCGCAGGTAGTACCAGGTGTTGCCCTCCACCACGGCGGAGCGGATCTCGGCGATGACGCCGGTGACCTGGCCCTGGCCGGAGGGGGTGATGTCCGTGTCGCTCTGGTCAATGAGGCCATTACGGGCCAGCATGACCCGGTAGTTGCTCTCGCAGTCGGCCACGGTGGCGCCGGTGGCCACGATCTGATACTGGCTGACATTGACCATGGCGTACATCTTCACCAGGCCCGCCGCGTCCTTCAGGGCCATGAAATAGCTGGGCTGGTCGGCGATGTTCAGCAGCAGAGGGAAGGTAGCGGTGTAGTTCATCTGCTGCACCTGGCCCCGGGCGGAGTCCATGGCGGAGTACTCCTCCGCGCCGGCCACGGAATAGAAACGGGTCTCCTTGGTACGCTGGTTGGAGAGGATGAAGCCGATGTTGGATTCATCGGACACCACGGAGGTAATGCCGGTGTACATATACACATCGTCGTTGAGGGCGATGTAGTTATAGCCCTCGGTGGTGATGGTAACGTCCCGCTGGCCAAAGAGGGAGTTGATGAAGCCGTGGATATACTGGCCATGGTTATCATACTGGCTGATGATGAGATCTGCGTTATACACATGATCCACCCAGGTGGGGATGGCTCCCACCTCATAGTAGGCAGTCTCGCCGGTGACGGCGTTCACCAGCACCGCACCCAGCACATCCGTACCGCCGAAGAGGCCGATGGTGTTGGTGATCCGGGGGCAGACCCAGTAAGGGTTGCCCTCCTCGTCGATCTCAAAGGCGGGGGAATCGAAGATATAGGTGGGATAGTGGAACCGCAGATAGCGGCCGAGGTTGCGGCCAAAATGCTCGGCAGTGGTGTAGCGGATGCCGCTGTCCAGACGCACCACCTCCACATTCTGGGTCACCATGTCGATGATCAGGTAAGCGGGCAGGCCGCTGGAGCGGTTATTGAACCACTTGATCCAGTCGCCGTAGCGCAGGGCCGTGACCCGCACGGGACGGCCCTTATAGTTGATCTGGGTATAGTCGTCGTCCACCTCAAACTGGGAGACCATGTCCGCCAGCTCTCCCAGCTTGCGATTGCCCAGCTTGGTGGCAGAGTCCCGATCCAACATAGGGATCTGGTCAAAGGAAATCTCCTGCACCTCGCTGGCAAAGTCGCCGGTCTCCACCGTCAGCAGATCCCGATAAGAACCGGCCCGGATCAGCTTCCAGCCGATGACGCTGCCGACCACGGCAACGAGGACCATGGCGGCCGCCAGAAGGAAGGGGATCTTACACTGCTTTTTCACAAAGCCGAAGTAACCCTTGGCCCCGTCCCCCTGAAATCCGGAGGTAAGGATGGCCATGGCGCAGTACACGGCGCACAGCAGCACTACGAACACATACAGCGAGCCGGAGTGGAAATTCAGCGCCGGCAGCTGCACATAGTAATAGATGGCGCCCACCAGCAGCGTCACCGCCAGATTCAGCACCGTGCGGCCCACAGGCGTGCCGATGGCCTTGCGGGGCTTTTTCTCCCTCTGGGGCCGTCCGGCAAAGGGCTTCTTATCGCCAAAGCCCTGAAAATTCGGGTCATTCCAGTTGATATTCATAGAGTATCTCCTCTCTTAGTCTCAGGGATGCAGGAATATTGTAGCATATCGTTCCCCAAAAGTCTATATGCGGATATGCATCTGCCTGGAATTGTTCCGCCGCAGCCGGTTTTCTATACAAAAAGCGGGCGGAAAGGCACGCCAATCCACCCACTTTGTAAGTTATACTTCCGTTTTTTCCGTCTGCTTATTGGCAAAGATGACGCCCAGGGTAATGAGCACCGCACCGATTATGCTCATGACGGAGATCTTCTCCCCCAGCAGCAGCCAGCCCACCACCACCGTGACAAAGGGGGTGGCATAGAGATAATTATTGGTGATGACCACACCCAGACGCTTGAAGGCGATGTTCCAGATGGCAAAGCACAGGGCATTGCCAAACACGCCCAGAAACAGCCAACTGAGAAGGATCCCCGGCTGGGTGAACAGCGGTGCCAGATCGGGCATGCCGTCGGTGATGAGCATCAGGGGCACAGCGGTGATAAAGGCCCACAGGAACACCCGGCGTGTGACCAGGAAGTTGTCATACTGCTCGGTATATTTCTTGATGAGGATGGAGTACACCGCCCACATGAGCGCCGCGGCCAGGGCCAGCAGATCGCCCAGGGGGCTGAGGTGGAAGGACAGTGTGCCGTTGAGCACCACCAGCACCACGCCGGCGATGGCCACCACCGCGCCGATATACACCCATTTGCCCAGCTTTTCCCCCTTCCGGGAGAACAGCTGCGCCAGCAGCACTGTGATGATAGGCGACATGGACACCAAAATACTGACGTTGGCCGCGGAGGTGTGAGCCGCAGCGGTATTCTGCAGGAAGAAATAAAAGCTGCCGCCGGTAATACCAATGAGGATGAACATCAGCTCATCCTTCCACGGCAGCCGCAGTGTCTTCGGCCGCAGGGCCCACAGGGCCAGGTACGCAAGACCCATGCGCAGGGGAATGATCTGGATGGGGGTAAAGGCCCGCAGCATAACCTTGGTCAGCACAAAGCAGCTGCCCCAGACCAGCGTGGTAAACAGGGCAAAGGCATGCCCCATGAGCTTTTGATTTTTGGTAAAGCCGTCTGTCATATTCTCTCCCTCTCTGCTCTGCGAAAGCCAATACCCACCTGGGTACTGGCTTTCGCGATTTTATTCGGTCGTGCCGGAAAGCGCGGTGATCTCCTCCCCGTTCATCACCTGGGTGATGGCCTGGCGGATGGTGTTTACGGAGTCGTAATCCGGCGGCATGACCCACAGCACCTCCCCGGAGGCGGAGTAGCAGGGCATCATGTCGTCGCCCTCTCCCTGCTTGGCTGAAACGGTCTGAATGTTCCAGGAAAAGCCGTCCGACTGCATCATCTTCACCAGGGACGATATCTGGTCATAGCTGATATTCGTGATAAAGTTGTCGGACAGGGCCTTCAGCAGATCCTGATAATTGGCGAGGATACTGGGCGAGGCCGCCTTCTCAATAATCGCCTGGATGACCTTCATCTGGTTGCGCCCGCGCTGGTTGTCCCCGTCCGCGAAGGAGCTGCGCTCACGGCTGAATGTCAGGGCCTCGATACCGTTCATGTGGTTCCAGCCCTCTGTATAGCTGTAAGTACTGTATTCATAGCCGGCCACATCGCCCGCCACAGTGGTGAAAGCATAGTCCGAATAGACGTCGATGCCGCCCAGGGCGTCCACAATGTCGATCAGACCCCAGAAATTGACCCGGCCGTAGTAGGACGTCTTCGTCCCGTAGAGATTATCCAGCACCGCCATGGTCTCCTGCACGCCGTACAGCCCTGCGTGGGTCAGCTTGTCCATTTCCCCGTTGAAGGCCAGGGGCAGATAGTAGTCCCGGGGGGTATTGACCAGCAGGATCTGGCGGGTCTTGGGGTTCACCACCGCCAGCACATTCACATCGCTGCGGTTCTTGGCCGTGATATCGGAGTCCCGCTCATCGCTGCCGCTGCAATACACTACAAAGGGCTCCTTGGTGATGGAGCCGGAGGGCTTGATGGACGTGATCTCATGCTCGGTAACGTATTCATACAGGATCCTGGTGCGGCTGGAAAAATCCTTGTACCCGTCCTGCTCCGTCAGCACGGGGATATACCCCTCGTTGAGGATAATGGCCTGCACCTCATCGTCATACAGTGCGTCCACCAGGGCGGCGGGGGTCTCATAGTCGCGGGTCTTCACCTGCCCCATGCTCTTGTTCAATGCTGCCAGGATCTGCTGGGTGTTCTCCGTGTCCCGGCCGGCCAGCACGCCGAAGCGGTATCCCTTGGTGTCGCCCAGCTCCGTGGCCTCGTCCTCCTTCATGACGATAACCGCCGTCACCTGCTTTTCCACCGCAATGCCGGAGATCTTGTTCAGGGCTGCCTGCACCGCTCCGGCCGCCACGGTGCCGTAGATCATCGCCGCCGACAGGAGCACCGCCACCACGCCGCACAGAAGCTTGCCCAGCTTATTGCGCCGCAGGGGCAGCTGCACGAAAATATGCAGCCCGTTGACCACCAGCAGCGCGGCCATGGCCAGCACCATGTTGGTGGTCGTCAGCATTTTGGTGGCCATGAGCCTGGCAAATATGGCCAGGCTGCTGCCCAGCAGCAGGAACATGGCGATCACCCCGAACCAGTCCAGCTTTGTGCGCCTGTACCGGCTGGCCTCATACTTTTTTCTCATTGGTCCTAAATCCTCCCATATATTGTCTCAGGTACTCTCTTTACGCATTGGCCCGGAAAAATTCGTATGCACTCCTGAGCGGCTGCCAGTTGACCGCCGCCGTCACAACCAGGCTCACCGCCGACACGGCGTAGGGCGCCCACCCGGTGACGAATGTATGCAGCCCGCAGTTGATCAGGATCAGCACCGTGTAGAACAGGTACTTCTCCAGGCGGAAGCGATACCATATTTTCCGGGAGATCAGCGTCCTGCCCCAGAAAAAGACCAGATAGGAAATTCCCGTGGCCACAGCGGCGCCTGTCCCGTTCCACGCCGGGATCAGCAGGTAGTTCAGCAGGATGTTCACGCCCCCGGAAAGGGCGGAAACCACGATATTATACCCCGTCTTCCTGGCAAAGCTGATGCCCACCGCCGTAGTCTCGGACATGGTGTACATGATGGGGTGCAGCATGATAAAGGGGAAAATATAGACCGCCTGGGCAAAATTCGCCCCCAGGATCAGCGCCACCAGATCCTTGCAAAGCAGCACGCCGAAGCACATGACGCTCATCACGCAGGCCACGATGTCGTTGGCCTCCGAAAAGAACCTCTGCTCCCGTTTGCTCTCATACCACCGGTAGGCCAGGGGCACCCAGTACAGGGTGAAGCAGGACTGCACAACGCCCAGGACGTTGACGATCTTGAAGGCGGCGGAATACAGACCCAGCTCCGAGTAGCTGCACATGGTGCGCAGCATCACCTTGTCCATGGACGTCAGCGCCCAGCCCAGCATGGAGGCCGGCAGCAGCGGCAGGCCGAACCGGAGCATCCGTCCCAGCAGCTGGCGATCCACCGGCTCCGTCAGCAGCGGCACATGCCGCAGGGAAAACATGAGCAGTGCCAGCCCCGTGGCGATCTCCGCGGCGGCGATGGCATAGATGGCGCTGCGGAAGCTCTTTTCATAGGTCAGGAACAGCAGCACCGTGAACACGAGGGTCAGTGCCTTGAGCAGGATCACAAAGCAGGAGTACTGCAAGCCCCGCTCCTCCATGCGGATCTTCAGCAGACCGAAGTTTTCAAACACCATGAACGGCAGCATCAGCGCCAGCAGATAAACCGCCAGGTGCTCATCCGGCGTGTCAAAGAGGATCAGGCTGATGCGGCTGGGTATGCAGACCAGCACCACGTCGATGACCAGCACTACGCCCAGGGGGATCCGGATGACATTGGCCAGCAGCCGATCCACCCGGCCAGTGAAGGAGTGATACTCACGAACGAATGCCTGATCCAGTCCCAAGTAGATCAGCATAGCCGCCGCGCTCTGGGCCAGGGTGAACATGCTGCATCGGCCATATTCATCCGTGGAGATGAAGTAGGTCACCAGCGGCACGGTGATAAAGCCCAGAAATGCGCTGACGATGGGGCCCACGGAAAATGAGCCCAGTTTTTTCAAAAATGACATCATGATCTTCTAAAAATCCGTCCTGCCGGTTCCCGCTGCCCTCTCCCGAAGCGGCAGAAGACGCGGTATCATCCGTTTTTCTTCCTGGCCTCCGGGTCTGCCGGAAGCTCCGTGGTATACAGCACCAATATCGCCAGAAACAGCCACATGGCCACGATATCCTGTGCGTCCGAGGGGGCGGTGGAAACAATGGGATAGTTCACCAGTGCCGCCAGCAGCAGCAGGCAGCGCCCCACAAGCGCCCCCTCCTTCCGCCGGATGGCTCCCACCATGCTCCGCAGCATATTTTTCAGCAGCAGGTAGGCGATGGCGCACAGCGGGATCAGGGCGAAAATGCCGCAGTCCGCCACAATGCGGGCCAGGAAGCAGTGGATGCTCCAGATCCGCGAGTTTTCGATCACCGCGCCGTCCCGGGCCAGGATCTCCGTGTTGCCCACGCCCACGCCCAGGCCCTTGGAATCCAGAAAGCATTTGCCCGCGTGGAACAGCAGCTTCACCCGCACACCGGCGCTGCCGTTGTCATTGAGGGTCTTATCCCCGGTCTCATTGTCCACCGTCACGAATTCATCCGACAAATTCCCGGCATCGGGGTTCCGGAAAATGTCAAAAAAGCTCATGTTCGGCTTGTCCGGGTCCGCCAGACTCTGCACATATGCCTGGGTCTGGGGGATGATATAGTGGCTGTGGCTGATGAACTGCACGCTCAGAAAGCAGCACAGGATCACAATGGGCACCCAGCGGCACTTTTCCCGGCTGAAAAAGGCATACAGCAGCACCGCTGCCAGCAGGATGAAATATCCGATCTCGCACAGCCGCGCGCCGCCGGCCATGGCCAGAAAGTAGCCCCCGGCAAATAAAAACACCAGATACCACAGCATTCCTCTGCTGCGCTCCTCCTTTTTCACGGAGAAGACCGACACCACGGCCGCGGCGATCAGCAGCAGGATGGCGGCGTTATAGTCATTGGTGTTGCCACTGAACACCACCGGCAGCTGTCCCTTGCGGAAGAAGATGTTGAACTGCTGGAGATTGTCATATTTGGTATTGACCAGTCCGCCGCAGAACACCTCGTACACGCCCAGCAGCATGATGACCACCAGCATGGCCCCGCAGGCCCAGAGGGTCAGCCGCCGCACGTCCCTGCTGCGGCACAGCCGCAGCGCCAGGAATAACAGCAGCAGCATGAACAGCAGGTTCAGAATTCTGCCGATGGAAAAGGACAAGTCTATGGCCCGGAACACGGACAGCACCGCGTACACGCCCACAGAGGCGATGAACACATAGCACCACTTTTCCAGCGTCGAGCTGTCCCGCCAGAAAAAGGTCTTTGTCCGGATCGCGCAGACTGCATATAGCACAGCCGTCACCGGCAGCAGGGTACGGAAGGCATACCAGGTGCCGATGCCCGGCAATTCTATCGGTAATAAATAAGAGCCAAAAAAGGAAGAGATCACGGTAAGCAGCCAGCAGACGACCAGCGCCCAGCGCAGCTTATCCTCCCTCCATTGCTCTCTGAGGTACTTCATTATGGGTTTTTCTCGCTTTCACTCAGTGTCAGGTATAGTTTCTCGTAGGCCGCAGCGTTTGTCTCCCAGGTCAGGGACAGGGCGTCCTGTCTGCCCCGGGCGGCAATGGCCGCAGCCTCCTCCGGATGCGCCAGGCCCCACTCTATCAGCTCTGCAATGGCCGCAGGCTCCTCCGGCGGGACCAGGAATCCGTTTTTGCCGTTTTCAATGAGGTCGGCAACACCCTCCCCCCGAGTGCCCATGGTGAGGCAGCCGGAGGCCATGGCCTCCAGATACACAATACCAAAGCCCTCCCGCACGCTGGGCATGCAGAAAAACTGCGTCCGGGCCATCTCCGCCAGTACCTCCTCATTGGGCAGCTGGCCGGTAAACCGAACATCCCTGGCGACGCCCAGCTCCCGGGCAAGGTTCTCCAGGTTCTCCCGCTCCGGGCCGCGGCCTATGACCGTCAGGCGTGCCTCCGGATGAGTCTTTTTGACCTGCGCAAAGGCGGTCAGCGTTGTGTCCACATGCTTCTGCCGGATGAGGTTGCTCACCTGCAGCAGGGAGCAGGGTATCTTTTCTGCCCCTGTACGGGGCACGGCCTGCACATGAAAGCCGTTTAAAATCACGGAAACAGGCGTCTTGGTCCCGCAGGTGCGCAGCTTCTGCCGCAGGGTGGAACTGACGGCCACCACATGGTCCGCCCCATCGCACTGGATCTTCAAGTCGGCGGTTCGCCCCTGCTGCACAGGGATGGACGTGTCGCTGCCGTGGGTGGTAATCACCAGCGGACAGCCAAGCCTGCTTTTGAGCTGTAAGGCAGCGGCGCTGTCCGTTCCCAGCGTGTGAGCGTGGATAATATCCGGGGTAAAGCCTCTCACCAGTTGCGGCAGACATTTGTCCGCCGCACGTCTCGCGGCGGCGGCGTTAAAGCCCCGCTCGCCGCGGTTGGACAGGGAGAGGTAGCGCACATAGCGCAGCTCCACCCCGTCCGCCTGTCCCTCCCCATAGAAGGGCCCCCAGCGGTGCCCCGCCCGCCGCTTTCCCAGGGGCGTCAGGATCAGGGCCCGGACCCGGTGCCCCCGGGCCGCCAGTGCCCTTGCCTGGGCGTGGACAAAGGAGGACGACAGGTCGCCACTGTACTCTCCATAGTGAGACACAAGCAGGATGTTCACCTGTCAAACCTCCCGGTAAAATCCGTGCTGGCCACATGGGTAAGGGGCAGCTTCACAGGCTTGCCGGTGGAGGCAGACTGATAGATGGCCAGGATCATCTCCAGAGCGTTGCGGCCGGCCACGGCGTCCACATAGGGCTTGCGGTCGTGCTCGATGGCGTCCATCATATCGGCAAAGAGACTGGTGTGGCCGTTGCCGTAGACATTGGACGTAGCCTCCTGAAGGCCCTTGTTCTTCTCATCCTCTGCGCTCTCGTCTGAGAAGTTCCACACATCGATATTATTGGTGGAGGTACCACCGATCTTCACGGTACCCGTCTCGCCGAAGAGGTACAGCGTCTCCTCCAGGTTCTTGGGGTAGACATTGGTAGTGCCCTCAATGGTGCCCACGGCGCCGTTTTTGAACTTCACCACAGCCATGCCGATGTCCTCGCACTCCAGATAGTCGTGAAACTGCTGCTTGGTGACGCCGTAGACCTCCTCCACCTCGTCGCCCATCATCCAGCGCAGCAGGTCGATGCCGTGGATGCACTGGTTCATGAGGCAGCCACCGTCCTGGGCCCAGGTGCCCCGCCAGGAGGCCTGGTCATAGTAGCTGTGATCCCGGTTCCAGCGCACATGGATGGAGCCGTGGGAAATTTTGCCGAAGCGTCCGGCCTCCAGAGCTTTGCGCATCTGCTGGATGGCCACATTGAACCGGTTCTGGTGGCAGGCGGAGACCTTCACACCCTTTTCCTCGCTCCGGCGGACGATCTCCTCGGCATCGTCCATGCTCATGGCCATGGGCTTTTCGATGATGACATTCACGCCGTGGTCGATGCAGTAGAGGGCAATCTCCGCGTGGATACCGCTCTCAGTGGCGATGGAGGCCAGGGTAACATCGTTTTCCGCCAGCATCTGCTTATAGTCGGTGTAGCGCTTGATGGATGCGTCGTTCTGCAGATCATACTTTGCCAGCAGCGCCTCCATCTTTTCCGGCAGAACATCGCACACGGCGACGATCTCCAGCTTGTTGTTGATGGCGGCCTTCATGTGGTTCACAGCGATGCGGCCACAGCCGATGAGTGCGTATTTCATAGAAACTCCTCCTGCAATGTAAAATAGTCATCTATGTGTCAAAAACTTTCGAATAAACGGATCCAATTTATCTATCTTGTAGTCGGTATGTTCGTGTGCAGGCGATGCCATAATGCGTCCAAAGTCGGCATCCGACATCCCCAGCCGTTGTTTTATAAAATCAATATATTCTGCCATCATCGTCTCGTCATACAGAGGCTCTTCAAGCTCCGCCAAAGCCTCTTCTCTGGTCATCTGCCCCGAAACGATCATGCTGGATAGATGGGACACCCGTTTGTCCGCGCCGAATTTTTTAGGCAGCCAGTAGAGCTGGACAAACGCTGTCAGGATATTTTCCAAATGCTTTCGCCCATAGTATTCAAACCCGCAAAATTCCTTTAATTCGGCAAAGGCTCGGTTACGGTTATAGTCAACGTAATTCAGCAGCCTCATGTCAACCATCCGCTTTGTCTTCAGGAGCCAGTATTTGCGGTAAGAACTGACGAACTTCAGCTTATTGATCGGCCTTGTGCCGAACTTTTTGTGAATATCCTTCAAATTGGTTAAATCCAGTGCACTGTGCGTGTGCCCCTGCTGCAGAATACATTCCAGGGCAAAATTGCCTCCGCCGAGGAAGTATTTGACTCCGGAACTTAAAATTTCATCATACAGGTATGCAAACAGGGTGTTGTCCTGAGGCAGTGCCACGCCGGGCACGCCAGCCTCCAGATAAGCCAATATCAGGGCATTATACTGCTCCGCATCAGGCTTGATGACCCGCAAGTCAATATTGGCAGCGGTGCAGAGCTTATGAATATTGTTTTTTGATATCGCGGTATCATATCCGTCATCCACGTGGAATGCTAAAATTCTCAACCCCCACTTGTATCCCAGATAAGTAAGATAAGATGAATCCAACCCGCCGGAAATCCCCATAACACAATCATAAGGCTTTCCCTCTCCATCAGCCTTAATTTGTCTCAGGGCCGCTTGCAAACGGCGTTGTCCCTCTTCATCCGGGAAATAGGTTGTGGTATGAATCTGCGCCAAAGCCTCGGTGCAATACTTGCAGTTGCCGTCCTTATCGAAAATGATATTGGCATCGGCCTCGGTGTCCATCAAACAGCGGTTACACCTGCGGTATTCCATAATAAAAAAATCCTTTCTATTATTAGAACCCACCTTTCATGATTTTCTCATTTTTTAAAATTTTCTACTCTTTCAGGATATCCTCATACAGGGCCAGAAGCTTCTTTTCCTCCACGCCCCAGTTGAATTCCTCCTGCACGGCGCGGCGGCCGTTTTCGCCCATCTGCCGGGCCCGATCAGGATGCTCCAGCAGATCCCGGATGGCCGACGCAATGCCGTCCACGTCATCCGGATCCACGCACACGCCGAAACGGTATTTCTCCATCATCCGGTCGTTATAGGCGCTGTGGGACAGGATCACCGGCAGGCCCATGGACATGTACTCATAGACCTTGATGCCGAAGGTTTCGATCTTCAGGTACTGCCCCACGTCCCGCAGCACACACAGGCCCACGCTGCTCTGGCTGAGCAGCGCCCGCACACCGTCCCGGTCCAGCATGCCCCGGTAGTCCACGCAGGCATAGGCCGGGTCGCTGCGCAGCTGCTCCCCGTATTCCGGGGGCGAGAAGGCCCCGCCCAGGGCCAGCGTGGCCCCGGCCCGGTATGCCGCCCGCATGCAGTTGGTGATGCCTCTCGGCTCCGTCAGCCCGCCCACATAGCACACCAGGTCCTTCTGCCGGGGGCTGTCGGGGTCATATTTTTCGGAAAATTCCCCCAGAATGGCGGCGTTGCTGATGAGAACGGCCCGCCGGCACTGACCGGCAAAGGGATTCTTCCCCTCCAGCGTGCAGGGAAAGATCACCGCGTCCAGCTTGCGCAGCGCCCGCCGTTCATAGCTGCCATAGGCGGCGGAAATGGCCCGGGCCACCCAGCCGGGCAGGTACTCCTTCACGGCGATCTGGTCCGTATACTTCTCATGGCTGTCAAAGATGACCTTCTTGCCGGCCTTTTTCAGCTTCAGCCCGCAGGAGATCAGCTCCGGGTCATGGAAGTGGTATATATCCGCGTCCAGCGCTCTGGCCGCCTCGTAAACCCTCCGGACGCCCTCTGTCATCCGCTTGCGGCGGCTGCGGGGCAGGTCCCCCACGCCCACGATGTGCACACCGTTTTTCTCCCGGCTCTCTCCCCGCTCCACCAGGTACACCTCGTACCCGGCCCTGGCCAGAGAGACGCACTCCTTGTGGAAAATACGGATGTCCTCCTCGTCGTGGGCGCTGGTCATGTGACACACTCGAATCATGCGATACGCTCCTTGCAGTATTGAACTGTTTTTCTCCCGCCCTGTCTTACAGCCGCCAGAACCGCAGGCCGGAGGCCTTCAGCTCGTCCATGCGGTAGAGGCTCTTCACATCGATGAGCACCTTTTCATTGTCGGGGATATCACTCTTAAACAGCCCCTTCAGCTGCATCATGGACAGGGAGCGGAACTCGTTATGGCCCACGGCCACGATAACGCAGTCGGCCTTGGGGATCTTGTCAAAGTCCGTCAGGGTAACGCCGTACTCATGCTCGGCCACGGCGGCATCCGCCCAAGGGTCGGTGACCACAGGGTGAATGTCATACTCCTTCAGGCGACTGATGATATCCACCACCTTACTGTTGCGGGTATCGGGGCAGTTCTCCTTGAAAGTGATGCCCAGAATGACCACGGTGGCCTTCTTGGGAGCCATACCCGCCTCGATCATCTGCTTGATGGCGGCATCGGCCACGAAGCCGCCCATGCTGTCGTTGACCTTGCGGCCGTTGAGGATGATCTGGCTGTGGTAGCCCAGGGCCTCGGCGGCATTGGTCAGATAGTAGGGATCCACGCCGATGCAGTGGCCGCCCACCAGGCCCGGCTTGAAGCCCAGGGCGTTCCACTTGGTGTTCATGCCCGCCAGCACCTCGTCGGTATCGATGCCCATGCGGTCGCAGATCATGGCCACCTCGTTCATAAAGGCGATGTTGATATCCCGCTGGCTGTTCTCCACCACCTTCACCGCCTCGGCGGTCTTGATGGTGGACACAGGGAAGGTGCCGGCCTTGATGACGATGTCGTACACCTTCTTGATCTCCCGGGCGGACTCCTCGTCCATACCGGAGACGATCTTACGGATGTTGGTGAGGGTGTGCACCCGGTCACCGGGATTGATGCGCTCGGGGCTGTAGCCGATCTTCCAGTCCACGCCGCACTTGAGGCCGGATTCCTTTTCAATGATGGGCACGCAGATGTCCTCGGTGACACCGGGATACACCGTGGACTCAAAGACCACGATGGTGCCCGGGGTCAAGTTCTGGCCCACGGTGCGGGAGGCCCCCTCCACCGGGCGCAGGTCGGGGGTGGTATCGGGATTCACGGGGGTGGGAACAGCCACTACGATGAACTTGGCCTCCTTCAGCCGCTTGGGATCTGCAGTGAACTCCACGGTGGTGTTCTTGATGGCCTCGCCCACCTCGTTGGTGGCGTCGATGCCGCTGGCGTATTCGTTTACACGCTTTTCATTGATGTCAAAGCCGATAACGGAGATATGCTTGGCAAACTCCACAGCAATGGGCATGCCCACATAGCCCAGGCCCACCAGGGCCAGCTTCTCCGTGCCTTTGATCAGGCCGTCGTAAATGGTGTCGAATTTCATATTACTTACACTCCTCCACTTCGTTTTCCGCTTTCATCCGATAGCCTCTGCCGCAGGCGGTACAGGTGGCCGTTTCCCCGTCAAAGTGCAGCAGTGCGCCGCACTTGCAGGCCCAGCCGCGAATTTTCGCCGGGACGCCCAGCATCAGCGCATGATCGGGCACATTGCAGGCCACCACGGCGCCAGCCCCGATGAGGGCCCAGCAGCCCACGGTATGGCCGCAGACGATGGTGGCGTTGGCGCCAATAGACGCGCCCTCCCGGATCAGCGTCTTTTTGTATCCGGCGCTGCCCTTGGGATATTTGGCCCGGGGGGTCAGGTCGTTGGTGAACACACAGGAGGGGCCGCAGAACACATAGTCCTCCAGCTCCACCCCCTCGTACAGGGAGACATTATTCTGCAGCTTGCAGCCATCACCCACCTTTACATGGTTGCTGACATTCACGTTTTGCCCCAGGGAGCAGCGCTTGCCGATGCGGGCCCCCTTCTGGATATGGCAGAAGTGCCATATCTTGGTGCCCTCGCCGATCTCCACATCCTCATCCACAAAGCTGGAGGGATGCACAAAATACTTCTCCTCCATCACAGTGCCTCCCGTACTGCGTCAATGACCATCTGCTGCTCCGCCTCGTCCATGTATGGGTGCATAGGCAGCGACAGGGTCCGGGCGCAGTAGTCGTCGGCGTTTTTGAAGGTCTCCCCGTAGTGGGGCTCGGCCTTGAACACCGGCAAGGCGTGCTGGGGAGTGGGATAATAAATCATATTGGGGATATTCTTTTCCTTCAGATGGGCGATGACCCTGTCCCGGGTCTGGGTATCCTTAGCCAAAACGGCATACTGGGCCCAGGCAGAGACGCACCCCTCCGCCACGAACGGCACGGTAAAATCCTTGCCAAAGGCGGCATTATACCGGCCGGCCACCTCCTGGCGGCGGTCGATCTCATAGCCCTTCAGCGCCTTCAGCTTGGGCAGCAAAACAGCCGCCTGGATGGTATCCAGCCGGGAGTTCATGCCCACACGGATGTTATCGTACTTGCCGCCGGGGCCCTTGCCGTGGACGCACAGGGAGCGGATCACGTCCGCCGCGGCATCGTCATCGGTGAAGATGGCGCCGCCGTCGCCGTAGCAGCCCAGGGGCTTGGCCGGGAAGAAGGAGGTGGTGGCAATATAGCCGAAGGAACAGCACTTGCGCCCCTTATTGGATGCGCCGAATGCCTGAGCCGCGTCCTCAATGAGGGTCAGGCCGTACTTTTCGCAGATGGGCGCGATGGTGTCAAAGTCACAGGGATTGCCCAAGATGTCCACGGCCACCACGGCCTTGGGCTTGAGCTTGCCCTCGGCCAGCACGGCCTGGATCTGCTTTTCCAGGCTCTCCGGGCAGAGGGTATAGGTGTCAGCCGTGATGTCGCAGAACACAGAGGTAGCCCCGAACATCTTGGCCGGCTCCGTGGAGGAGATGAAGGTCATGTCCGGGCAGAACACGGCGTCCCCCGCTCCCACGCCAGCCACCATGAAGGCGATCTGCAGGGCGTCGGTGCCGTTGGCGCAGGTGATGCAGTGCTTGCGGCCCACGAAGTCCGCCAGCTCTCCCTCCAGCTGCTTCACCTGGGGGCCGCCGATGAACTGGGCGGAGTCCAGCACCGCCTGGATATTGGCGTTGATCTCGTCTTTTAAGGCCGCGTACTGGGCCTTCAGGTCAATAAATTGCATATTATTCCTCCTCTCCGACAGCCACCGGATGCTCGATGACATCCAGCAGCTTGTCAGTCAGTTTCCTGAAGTCGTATTCTTGCGCCGTGCGCAGGGCATTGCGGGCCATGGCCTCCCGCTCCTGCGGCGGCATGGCCGCCATTTTTTCCACCGCCCGGGCGATGGACACTGCGTCCGGCTGCTGCACGTCCAGCCCTGCGCCGTGATCCGTGGCCGGGTTATACGGGCACGGGAAGTCAGACAGCACCGGCTTTCCGGCAGCCAGATAATCAAACATCTTGTTAAAGCTGATGCCAAAGCGGAACAGCGGCGAGGGCGTGTTGTGGGCAATGTTCACATCCGCCCGGCTGACAATGGACGGCACGAATTTCTTCTCCACCCGGCCCTTGAAGACCACGTTTCCGATCTTTTCATCCTGCACCCGCTTCTCCAGAGCAGGCCGCTCGTCGCCGTCGCCCCAGACGAGAAAGCGCACCCGGGGATCCTTTACCTCCCTGGCCGCGTCCAGCAGCAGGCCCAGGTTGTTCACCTGGCGGATGGAGCCGGTGTAGACCACCTTGAATGTGTCTGGATCCTCCAGATCCGGGTCGTCCACCCGGAAGTTGTCTTTATTATAATTGAACTGCTCCAGATCCACGCCGTTATTGATATAGTGCACCTTGCTCCGGGGCACCACCTTCTCCCAGCGCTGCTCCCTGATATAGTCGTAGGCGCCCTCCATGGTGAATACCACGGCGTCCGACCTGGTGTAGATCCATTTCTCCACCCGGCGCAGCCACAGCACCGCCGGGTTATGTGCCCCGGCAATGCCGTAGGCGATCAGGCTCTCGGGCCACAGGTCGGCAATCTCCGCGATGCCCCGGCAGCCGTATTTCCGGGCCAGCTTGATGCCCGCCGCGCAGGACATAGGGGGCATAGACGTGGCCACAATGGCATCGGGCCGGGGGTACTGATCGCACACGCCCGGCAGCTTCCGGGCAAATTCCTGCATATTCAGAATGCGGGAGGCTCCGTTGCCGTGGTAGCCCTTGCAGCGGATGAGCACATAGTGCACCCCGTCCACCACATCCTCCCGATAGGGGGTGTCATCCTCGATGAGGTTCAGGTCGGAGTTATGCACGGTGCTGGCTGCAAAAATGGTCACCTCATGGCCCTTTTGCATCAGATACCTTGCAAAGTAATTCTGCCGGGCCAGGGGGTAGTACTGGGGCGGGACGGCGTAGTGGTTGATAAGCCAAATCCTCATATGGTCTTTTACTCCTTAATGACCGCTCCAAGGGTCTGAAAAATCAGCTTGATGTCATACGGCACCGAGGCATGGGGGATATACTCCAGATCCAGCCGGATCTTCCGGGGCATGATCTCCTCAATATAGGTGCGGTTGGGATCGTCACTGGCTGTAAGCAGGTCGTTTTCATTGCGGAAGCGGATGGAGGCGATGCCAGTGATGCCCGGCCGCACCTGCAGCACCTGACGCTGATAAGGCGTATAGAGGTCCACATAGTCCGCCACCTCCGGCCGGGGGCCCACGAAGCTCATGTCCCCCACCAGCACGTTGATGAGCTGGGGCAGCTCGTCTATCTTGCTCTTGCGCAGGAAGCGCCCCACGGGGGTAATGCGGCTGTCGTTGCCGGTGGTGATCTTCAGCCCTGCGTTATCCTTGCGCATGGAGCGGAACTTGAAGATTCGAAAGGGCTTGCCGTCCTTTCCGATGCGCTCCTGACGGAAAAATACCCCGCCGGGAGAGGTGACCCCCACCAGCACCGACACCACCAGCAGCACCGGGCTCAGCACCGTCAGTCCCAAAAAAGAGCAGAGGATGTCAAAGGCCCGCTTGCAGGCCATGGTGGCCGCTGAGGGAGGGGTAACGATCCGGTATGGCTGTCGGGCGCCTGCTTGGTTATCCATAAATTTGCTGTCCTTTTCCTTTTATCCGTCCTGCAGGCACACCTTCAGCATCTGGCAGATGTACCGTACATCCTCCTCCGTGAGGGTGGAGTACAGGGGCAGGGTAATCTCGTTTTCAAACTGTGCCAGGGCGCAGGGATAGTCCGCAATGTCAAAGCCCAGGTCCTTATAAGCCGTCAGCAGAGGCAGGGGCTTAAAGTGTACATTGGTAGCCACGCCCTGCTCCGCCATTTTCTCAATGATGGCGTTGCGCTGGGCCATGGTCTTGCCCGTAAGCCGGGTCAGATACAAATGGCAGCTGGAAACCTCGTCCTCCCGGAAGTGGGGCGCGTGCTCCACGCCGCAGCCAGCAAGCAGCTCATTATAAAGCCGCACCAGCTTATAGCGCTTTTCCAGCAGTCCCGGGTAGCGCCTGAGCTGGGCAAGGCCGATGCCCGCCATAATGTCCGTCATGTTACATTTATAAAGCGGCGCCACGATGTCATATTCCCACGCGCCGGGCTTGGTCTTGGCCAGGGCGTCCTTGCTCTGGCCGTGGAGGCTCAGGAGCATATACTGCTTATAAATAGCCTCGTCATCCAGGGCCAGCGCCGGATTCCAGGTGGCGGCTCCACCCTCGGCGGTGGTGAGATTCTTCACTGCGTGGAAGGAGAAGGTGGTAAAGTCCGCAAAGCAGCCGGAGCGCTTGCCGTGGCGCTGGGCGCCGAAGCTGTGGGCCCCGTCAGCCACCACCGCCACCCGGCCGATCTTCTTCTGCAGGTCATTGGCCGGAGTGAACAGCCCCTTCTTGCTCTCCACGATGGAATAAATGGTGTCGTAGTCTGCCAGGATGCCGGCAATGTCCACGGGGATTACCGCCTTGGTGCGCTCCGTGATCGCCGCAGCCAGCTTCTCCGGGTCCATCTCGTAGGAGCCGGGAAGGGTGTCCACCAGCACCAGCTTGGCTCCCACATGGCACACGGGGCTGGCGGAAGCGGTGTAGGTATAGGCAGAGGTGATGACCTCGTCTCCGGGGCCGATGCCCAGGATGCGCAGGGTCATCTCCAGGCAGGCGGTGGCGGAGTTGAGGCACACGGCCCGGTCTGTTCCGCAGAAGGCGGCCACCTGCCGCTCAAATTCCTTGGTCTTGGGTCCGGTGGTGATCCAGCCGGAGCGCAGGGCCTGGCAAACCTCTTGAATTTCCTCCTCCGTAATGTCAGGAGGGCTAAATGGAATTTTTCGCATTTGTTCTTCCTCGTTTCTAAAGGTTTTCCCCTGAAAAAGGGTAAAATGGGGTATGCTACATAAGTATAAAAAGTATAGCACTGTCCCCTATTCAAATCAAGGCTTTTTTGTGAACAATGCGCCGCCTCCATTCCCTCCGGACAGGTATGAGAAAGGGTGGAAATTCGCAGGTAAATATGCTATAATAAGTATCCAATGCGGAAAAGCCGAATACGTTCCGTAATTTTCCGACAGAATTATACATTTTATAATCATATTATAGATAGGAGATCGATACATATGTCGTTTTTTTCATCCTTTCTGCTGGGCCTCATCCAGGGCATCGCGGAGTTCCTGCCTATCTCCAGCAGCGGCCATCTGGCCATCGCCCAGAATCTGCTGGGCATGCAGGATGCCGGCGTGGTGCCGGAGTTCTTTGACGTGCTGCTGCACCTGGGCACGCTGGTGGCCGTGTTCGTAGCCTATTGGGGCGAGATCAGGGACATGGTCCGGGAGCTGATCCTCGGCGTGCGGGACCTTGCCCGTCACTCCACCCCCACCCCTGTGCCTCCCGCCCGGCGGCTGATTTTGCTGATCATCGTGGGTACGCTCCCGCTGTTTGCGGTGCTGCCTATTAAAGATAAGGTGCAGGGCCTCAGCAGCAACATGGTCTTTATCGGCTGCGCACTGCTGGTCACAGGCTTCCTGCTCTTTGCCAGTGACCGGGTGAGAAAAGGCCGCAAGACCGAGGCCAGCGCCAGTGTTCTCTCCGCTCTCATCGTGGGCATCGGCCAGGCCATTGCCACCATGCCCGGCATTTCCCGCTCCGGCATGACCATCACCACCGGCTGCTTTGTGGGTTATGAGCGGCGGTTTGCCGTGCGCTTTTCCTTCCTGCTGAGCATCCCCGCCGTGCTGGGGGCCAACATTCTCAGCCTGAAGGATGCCATCGATGTCGGCATCGACTGGAGTCAGGTGCCTGTGTACCTGGTGGGTGTGCTCACCGCCGCTGTGGTGGGCTACCTGTGCATCCGCCTGCTGAAGATGATTGCAAGAAAGGGCAAGTTTGGCTTCTTCGCCTACTACTGCTGGGCGGTGGGTGCACTGACCCTCATTCTGAATCTGATCAAACACTAAGTTTATACATCTGCGTGCCGCCCCGGCGGCAGAACGGGAGATACCATGGCTCAAACCACCAACAAGAAGAAAACTACACAAAGCTCCGGCAAAAAAGCCCCTCCCCAGCCCGCTCCCCGGAAGCAGAGCCCTGCTGCGCGCATCGGCGGCGGCATTGTGTGCCTGCTGCTGGCCCTGTGCGTAGCCGTGAGCTATTTTGATGCCGACGCGGTATTGCTGAAGCTCCTGCGCGGAGCTCTCACGGGCCTGTCCGGCTACGGCTACTGGCTGTGGGCCGTGATGCTGCTGGTAAGCGGCCTGTTTTTGCTGCTGCACCGGGAGCTCAGAGCCGCCGGGCGGGTGCTGTGCGCCCTGCTGACCCCCCTGCTGGGCGGCAGTCTGCTGCATCTGCTGCTGGCAAAGCCCATAGAGAGCGCGTCCCTCTCCGCCCTGTGGGCGGGGGGCCAGTCTCTCACCGGCGGCGGTGTGCTCTGCGGCGGCCTGGCGGAGCTGGGCAAGGCGTATATCAGCGAGGCTGTGTTTGCCATTCTGGCGGCTGTGGGGCTGGTGGCCTGTGTATTCGTCATGCTGCGCACCACCCCCTCCCAGGTGGCCCAAAAGGCCCGGGACCGGGCCGCACAGCGGGCTCAGGAGGCCGAAAACGAACCGGAACCCCCGGAGTCTGCGCCGCCCCAGCCCGCCGAAAAGCCGGCCTCCCGCCGCAAGGCCCAGATTGACATTCCTCTGGACGAGGAAGCCCCTCCCGCCACGGAGGAACCGCCCCTGCAGGCGGAGAAAAAGTCCTTCTTCTCCCGCCGCCGGACGCCCACGCCGGACGAGGTGCTGCAGCCCCCCAAGGCGGAACCCGTGGCCGCACCCGCCGAAGCTGCCTCCACAGAACCTGTGGGTGCCAAGCCTGCCGCCGAGTCCGTCCGGGAGGAGATCTCTCCCGTGGACCTTCAGGCAGCCGCCGAGGAGGTCAGCCGTCAGGTGGAAGCGGAGCTTTCCGAACCGGAGGAGCAGTACCAGTATCCCCCCATTACCCTGCTGGACGCGGCAGAGACCGGGAACTTCACCGAGGCTGGCGCGGAAATGCGCGGCAATTCCAAGCGCCTGGCGGATACCCTCCGCAGCTTCGGCGTGGATGCTCAGCCCGGCGATGTGGTTCGCGGCCCCAGCGTCACCCGATATGAATTTGCCCAGCCCCAGGGTGTAAAGCTCTCTAAGATCACCAACCTTTCCGATGACATTGCCCTGGCCCTGGGCGTGGGCAGCGTCCGCATCGCCCCGGTGCCGGGGAAAATCTCCGCCGTGGGCATCGAGGTGCCCAACCGGGCCGTGACCCCTGTGCATATCCGGGAGGTCATCGAGTCCCGGGAGTTCACCGGCCACAAGTCCGCCGTGGCTTTCGCCGTGGGCAAGGACATCGGCGGCAACCGCATCATCGGCGACATCGCCAAGCTTCCCCATGTGCTCATTGCCGGCACCACCGGCTCCGGTAAATCGGTCTGCACCAACTCCCTCATCATAAGCCTGCTGTATAAGTCTACCCCGGAGGAAGTACGCTTTATCATGGTGGATCCAAAAATGGTGGAGCTGGCCCCCTATAACGGCATCCCCCACCTGCTGATCCCCGTGGTCACGGACCCCAAAAAGGCCGCCGGTGCCCTGCAGTGGGCGGTGTTTGAGATGATGAAGCGCTATAAGCTCTTCTCCGAAAACGGCGTGAAGGAACTCAGCGCCTACAACGCTCTGGCGGAGCAATTCCAGCCGGATGAAAACGGCGAACAGATGAAAAAGCTGCCCTCCGTGGTGGTGGTCATCGACGAGCTGGCCGACCTGATGCTGGTGGCCGCCAAGGAGGTGGAGGACTCCATCTGCCGGGTGGCTCAGATGGGCCGCGCCGCCGGTGTGCATCTGGTCATCGCCACCCAGCGGCCCTCCGCCGATGTCATCACCGGCCTCATGAAGGCTAACATCCCCAGCCGCATCGCCTTCGCCGTGGCCTCTTCCATGGAGTCCCGGATCATTCTGGACACCCCCGGTGCCGAGAAACTGGTTGGTAAAGGTGATATGCTTTACGCCCCGCTGGGTGAGGGCAAGCCCCGGCGTGTCCAGGGCTGCTTCATCACCGCGGAGGAGATCGAGCGGGTGGTGGAGTTCATCAAGGAAAAGGGCGAGGCATCCTACTCCGAGGATGTGATCCGTCAGATTGAGCAGGCGGTGCAGGAGAAGGACAAGAAGGGCTCCCCCGCCCCGGATTCTGCCCCGGCGGATGACTGCGATGAATTGCTTCCTGCCGCCGTGGAGGTGGTGCTGGAAACGGGACAGGCCAGCGTCTCTATGCTCCAGCGGCGGCTGAAACTGGGCTACTCCCGGGCTGCCCGCCTGGTGGATCAGATGGAGGAGCGGGGCATCGTGGGTCCCTTCGAGGGCTCCAAGCCCCGGCAGCTGCTCATTGACAAGGCCAAGTGGCAGGAGATGCAGATGGGCAAGGCCGAGCCGGAGCCGGAATTTGACCGGGCCGGCACCATCCGGGATGTATTTGAAAGCCATGACGCCCTGGAATGAGGGCGCAGAAAGGAGACCGCAATGGAATACAGAAGATTCGGCAATACCATCGTGGCGCGGATCGACCGGGGCGAGGAGATTTTGGCGGCCCTGCAAGAGATTGCCGAGGCCGAGGGCATTCAGTTGGCCAGCATCAGCGCCCTGGGAGCCACTAATGATTTCACCGTGGGTGTTTACAATGTGGACGAGAAGCAGTACCACGCCAACGATTTTAAGGGGAATTTTGAGATCGTCTCCCTCACCGGCACCGTCAGCACCATGGACGGTCGGTTCTATGCCCACCTGCACATGAGCGCAGGCGACGAAAAGGGTCAGGTATTCGGCGGGCACCTGAATCGGGCCGTGGTCAGCGCGGTGTGCGAGATGGTCATCACCGTCATCGACGGCACCGTTGACCGCAGCTTCAGTCCGGAGATCGGGCTGAACCTGTTCCGATTCTAAGCAAGCAAAAATGGACTGCCCAGGCAGTCCGTTTTTTTGTTGATTTATCCGCGTTTCCTCCCGCGCAGATTGTCTCCCACGAACAGGATCACCGCCAGCCATACAAAGGCGAAGGTCACGGCGTTGGCCCTTGTAAACTCCTCCCCGTAGGCGAACACCCCCAGCAGCAGCTGCAGCGTCGGGTTCACATACATCAATATGCCGGATACCGTCATGCTGGTGCCCTTGATCCCCCCGGCGAACAGGATCAGCGGCACCGACGTCACGATCCCGCTGAGGACCAGCAGCGCCATCTCCCCGCCGGAGAGGGACGCGTAGGTGGTAAGGCCGGAAAACTGCGCGTAGAGGATAAAAAGCACCGCCAGCGGCAGCACAGACAGGGTCTCCATGCAGATGGATACCTCGCTCTCGGCCTTGATCCCCTTCTTCAGCGCCCCGTACAGGGCAAAGCTCAGCCCGATGATCACCGCCAGATACGGCACGCTGCCGTACACCGCCACGGAATAGCCCACCCCGATGCAGGCCAGTCCCACGGACACCCACTGCAATACGCTGAGCCGCTCTTTGAAGACCATCGCCCCGATCACAACGGAGAACAGCGGGTTCATGTAGTAGGCCAGGCTGGCCTCCAGTATCCGTCCGGAGGCCACCGTCAGGATATAGACGCCCCAGTTCACGGTGATGAGCATTCCGCAGAGCAGGTACCGCCCCCGCTGCTTTTTATCCCGGAGGATGGCCACCACCGCCGCGCCCCGCTTCCGGAGCAGGATCACGGCGGCGCAGAACACGCAGGAAAATACGATCCGCTGAGCCAGTACATAGGCGGAGTTCACCCCGGCCAGCAGCTTCCAGAATACCGGCAGCAGCCCCCATAGTATGTAGCAGCCCAAAACCTGCAGCGTCGATCTGTTCATATCCGCCACCCTTTTCCTGAAAATCTGCCCCTGATTATACTGCCTTTTCCTCCCGCAGGCAAGAGCTTTTCACCGCTCTGCCGGGCGTTTTTAGGGGAAATCCGGGATATCCTCCCGGCTTTTCTTGCATTTTGCGCTGAGATTTGATATAGTTGTAATATCGCCAACTGAAAAAAGGAGGAAAATTATGAAAAAGACACTCTGCTCCCTTCTGGCCCTGCTTCTGGCCCTGTCCGTTGCCGCCTGCGGCAAGAAGGTCCCCACCCCCTCGGAAACCGTGTCCGCCGCTCTGGACGCTCTCAAATCCGGCGACATGACCGCCGCAGCCGAGACGTGGGGCGGCAGCATCTCCAGCATTGAAAACTCCACCGACTCCGACGCAGACATCTTCAAGCTGCTCTTCAAAAACCTCACCTACTCCGTCCTCTCTGAGACCGAGGACGGCTCCGCCGCCACGGTAAAGGTAAAGCTCTCCAACACCGACATGTCCGCCGTCATGGGCGATGTCCTGGCCGAGGCTATGCAGACGGCTCTGTCCAGCGCCCTCTCCGGCAAGGAGATGGACGAGACGAAGACCCAGAAAATGGTCATGGATTCCCTGAAGGATAAGATGACCAACGGCTCCTACGGCACCGTCGAAAAGGAAGTGGAGTTCCAGCTCACCATGACCGACGGCGTATGGACTCTCTCCCAGCCGGACGACACCGTCATCGATGCCCTCACCGGCGGTCTCATGTCCGCAGGCACCTCCCTGTTGGGCTGACCGCAGCACCTTCCCATTCAAATATATCCCGTGCAGCTATGTAAGCTGCACGGGATTTGTTTGTGCTCGGGGGCCTTTACCGCCCGCCCACCGTTCCGGCGGCGATGTCCATGAACGCCTCCAGCACCCCCCAGACTCTCCCCCTGTCCCGGTAGCCGAAGCGGATGCTGTACCGTCCCTTTTCTCCCAGCGGGAATTTATAAAGAGAGCGGAATTTCTCCTCCGACAGAGCCGTCCGGGCCAGCACCGTGGGGCAAAAGCAGCACCCTACCCCCCGGACGCAGAGATCCAGCAATATTTCCAGATTCTCCACCCGCACGGCGATCTCCGGCCGGATGACGGCCTCCTCCAGCACCTCCTGGGCAATTCTTCCGGCGATGTCCCGTGGCGTGCCCAGCACAAAGGGGCACCGCTCCAGCGCCGACAGATTCCCCCGCTCCAGCTCCACAGCCACCCGGGGCATATCCCTGCCGAAGCAGCTCTCCAGCAGCCCGCCGGCGGCAAACAGCATGACCTCCTCCCGATAGAATTCCTGCAGGGCAATGCCCCGGTACTTCCCCTCAAAGCCCGCCACGGCCAGATCCACATCTCCCTCCAGGATGCTCTGGTGAAGCCCCTCGTTGGTGTCCTCCTTCACCTCGATCCGTATCCCCGGATAGTGCCGCCGGAAGCTACTGATAACGTCCGGCAGGATGGCCCGCCCCCGAGTAGGCGCGATGCCCACCCGCAGCACACCCTTCCGCTCCGCGCTGATGTCGCACAGCTCCTGCCTCGCCGTCTCCACGTCGGAGAGGATCTGCTTCACATGCCGCAAAAGCTCCGTCCCCGCATAGGTCAGCTCCAGCGGAACATGCCGCGAAAAAAGCTCACAGCCCAGCTCCCGCTCCAGGGCGGCAATCCCGGCGCTGAGGGACTGTTGGGTGACATACAGCTTCCCCGCCGCTTTCGTAAAGCTGCGTTCTCTGGCAGCCATTGCAAAATATTCCATCTGAATCAGTGTCATGGTATTCCCTCCGGTCATATCACAGGTTTTTCTTGTATTATAAACAAATATACACAGTTTGTAAATGTGATATATGTCTGCTAAACTGTTGCCAAATGATTATTTCCCCGGAGGTCCGCCATGGAGTACCTGACCCTTGCCGCATTTTGCGCTGCCCTGCTACTGTGCATTCTCTTCAGCCTTCCCATCCTCTGGGCCATGCTGGCCGGGTTGGTTTTCTTCCTGCTATACAGCCTCCTTCGGGGCCACTCTCTCCGGGATGTCCTCCTGTTCTCCCTCTCCGGCATAAGCTCCGCCAAAAATGTACTGCTCAATTTCCTTCTCATCGGTCTGCTCACGGCTCTGTGGCGGCAGGCGGGCACGATCCCGGTCATCGTCTCCTTTGCGGCCAAAGCCATCCGCCCCGCCGTCTTTCTGCTCATGACCTTTCTGCTTAACTGCCTCCTCTCCGTCCTCACGGGCACGGCCTTCGGCACCGCCGCCACCATGGGTGTCATCTGCGGCACCATAGGTGCCCCTCTGGGCGTATCGCCGGCGCTGCTGGGCGGGGCGGTGCTTTCCGGGGTCTATTTCGGGGATCGCTGCTCCCCCGTGTCCACCAGCGCCCTCCTCACAGCCACACTGACGGGCACCGACATCTTTACCAATATCAAGGCCATGCTCCGCTCGGCCCTGCCGCCGTTTCTGCTGACCTGCGGGATCTATGGGCTCATCGGCGCATTCTCCGCCGGCGGCGGCTCTACCCCGGATCTCACCCCCATCTTTGCCCAGGAGTTCGTTCTTTCCCCCTACGCCCTGCTCCCCGCCGCCGTGCTTCTGGTGCTGTCGCTGTGCAAGGTCAGTGTGAAGCTCTCTATGCTGGCCAGCATCATTGCGGCCCTCCCCATATGCCTGCTGGTGCAGCACACGGCCCCGGCAGCTCTCCCCCACCTGCTGCTGGCAGGCTTCGCCGCTTCCCACAGCGATGTCGCCGCCATGCTCAACGGCGGTGGGATCGTCTCCATGCTGAAGGTGGCCGCCATCGTGTGTATCTCCTCCGCCTATTCCGGCATCTTCCAGAACACCGACCTGCTGACAAATCTCCGCCATGCCATTGGCAAATTGGCGGAGCGCACCACACCCTTTGTGGCAGTGCTGCTGACCTCCGCCGCCGGAGGGATGATCGCCTGCAACCAGACCCTGACCATCCTGCTCACCGACCAGCTCTCCTCCGCCGTTCAGCCGGATCATGCCCGTTTTGCCCTGGCGCTGGAGGATTCCGCCGTGGTGGTCGCGGCGCTGGTTCCTTGGTCCATCGCCTGCGCCGTACCCCTTACCTCCGTCGGCGCACCGACACATTCCATCGTCTACGCCTGTTTTTTGTACCTGCTCCCCCTCTGGCATCTGTTGGGCTCCATCCACCGGAGGGTCGCCGTATCCCGCCCTCTCCCCAGTGCCGATTAAACGGTTCGTTTCCTGTATATATCGCCGCATGCTCCGGAAGAAGTGCTCTTCCGGAGCATTTTTGTCCCCGGGAATCACTGCCGCGGCATTCGCCGGTACCCGATTCTCCTTCTTTCCTCATCTTGAAAAACGGCAATACAGAAGATCAATCAAAAAATTCTGTCTCTGCTGCTGGCTCTAAGCATAGTCGTCAGTCTGCTGCCCCCCGTCACCAATGTGGCCTGGGCAGAGGACGCAGCGGGCAATACAGAGCTCAAGGCCGGAGACACCGTCACCGCAGGCGGCAATTACACCCTGTCCAAGGACATCGCCGCCGGCCCCCTGCTTATATTCCCCCCCTTTTCATAGTTCAGCGCATTGACATAGCCCACCCGGACTGTTTTCCCGCCGGTGGAGGCCCATGCCCAGGCCGGTGCCCTCATAGGTGGAGCCGGGCATCGCTGCGCTCCTGGGTAAAGGGCTCGAATATATGATCCAAAAACTGCTGGCTCATACCGATGCCGGTATCGGAAATGATCCAGCGATAGGTTCCAATGCCGTCGTGCTCCGGCAGTGCCTCCGCAATGGTGGTGATCTTTCCGCCGGGGCGGTTATACTTAATGCAGTTGCTGTAAATATTCAGGAAGATCTGGCGCAGATGGAGGGGGCTGCCGTAGATATACGGATAGGGAATATGTGACTTGTCCCGTTCATACTCCCACGTCAGGCCGCTCTCCATGGCGCGCCCGATGACAATGTTCACAATATCCCGGGTCAGATCGATGAGGTCAATAAACTCATGGGTCAGCTCCGTGTGGCCGTCCTCCAGCTTGCTCATCTGCAGCACATCGTTGATCAGCGACAGCAAATGGTTGGCCGCGATCTCCATTTTCCGGTGGTTTTCCCGGACAAGAGCCATATTATCAAAGTGGGCCTCGTCGATCTTCAGCAGGCAGATGATGCCGTTGAGGGGTGTGCGGATGTCGTGGCTCATGCGGTGGAGGAAGTTTGTCTTTGCCTCGTTGGCCCGCTTGGCGGCCTGCAGCGCATCCTCCAGCTGCTTTTGCTGCTGTTTCTCCTCCGTGATGATCTCGTCAATGGGGCGATAGAGCGCAGCCACCGGAAGGATCAGAAGCGCTTTTACTCCTGTCACGCGTTCTACTCTCTGGACGATTTCAAAAAGCAGCTCGCTGTCCATAACCGTCGCTCCAACAACTCACCCATGAGATCCCTACGCTGGCTTTCTCCTATCGAGTTCGGTGTCCAATATGTTTGACAAACCCACAAGTATTTTCTTTTACCGCAGTATTTTTCGCAGAGCCTGCCGCCCGCCGCGCCTGCGTATCCGACACCTCCGCACAGCCGCCTGCCGCCAGAAAAAGTATATGAGGGGAATCCCTCTGCGGGTTTTCCCCTCATGCTTGAAAAAAGGGCCGCAAGCGGCCCCGTTTTTGCCCCGCAAAAACGGTAGGCACCAAAAAACAGCCACCCGAATGGGTGGCTGTTTTTTTGGTGCCCCGTCGGGGATTCGAACCCCGGACACCCTGCTTAAAAGGCAGGTGCTCTACCGACTGAGCTAACGGAGCGGATGCTATTTGACGGCACTTGGTGCCGGGAAAGGCATGGCAGGGATGGCTGGACTCGAACCAGCGAATGAGGGAGTCAAAGTCCCTTGCCT